>Ga0208305_10000038_pt1 | contig 77055 bp, 96 predicted proteins | sample ColrivemetaGS741_FD_187605 | JGI IMG/M metagenome (GOLD analysis project Ga0208305, IMG submission 187605) | Estuarine microbial communities from the Columbia River estuary - Flood tide ETM metaG S.741 (SPAdes) (version 2) | ecosystem: Environmental > Aquatic > Marine > Intertidal zone >... | reverse complement strand
AAGACCGCGAATTACTAGCACAATTGACATCTGACGATTTGGAATGTATGCGCCCATTTGGTGGGTATCACCCAAGACCCAACACCGTAGTTACACGTAAGCGGGATAAGGCTGTGACACTGAAAAAGGTGAAATAATGGAACATCTAAAACAACTGAATGAAAGTTATTGGCAACACATGCGGGTGGCAACAAGAATTGCCTTCGCAGGATTGCAGGTATTTGTACTTGGTATGATTCATGCTGTCTTTCCATTTTTGTTCAAGGAAACTGTAGGCTGGATTATTATTGATTGGTTCTACTTTATTCGCGGGCGTAGACATGGGCGGTTTGACACCTTGCGCTGCGACAAATGCGGCACTGCGTTAGACGAACACATCAACAAAAATGTCGGTAGGATTGTAGAGTTCGGGGACGATGAACGGCGAGTGAATGCCTCCCTAGAAACCTAATAACCCTCTCATAAAACTTTTTGATAAATACAGATAACACTGTATTGGAGAAGTTTTATGTCCGAATTCGCAAAACCAAATTACGTATACCGAGCCTGTCTAATTAATATCGTTGATGGCGACACCATTGACGTAGATATAGATGTAGGTTTCCACACCACCATGCGCAAACGCTTGCGCTTCCTCGACATTAATACCTTTGAAACAAGGGGCCCTGAAAGAGAGAAAGGCTTGTTAGCGAAAGCACGGGCAACAGAAATATTAGAAGCAGCAGATCGAATTTATGTGCAGACAAAAATGGACGCCGAAGGCAAATATGGTCGTCTATTAGCATGGGTATGGTGCGAGAAAGACGGTGAGCTAATGAACCTAAATAACCAGCTTCTACTTGAAGGTCACGCAGTCAAATATTAATGCGCCTATTTGAGATCACACAACCAGTCCTACGTAGCGACATTCTACAGGCAATGGCTAGCACGAAAGAACGTATTATGAACGTGGAAAAACGTTTGTCTTACGTAATAGTAGCCCGCCTGCTTGAACAAGCCCTAGCGGACTGGGGTGTATCCTTCGATGTTATAAAAGATGATAGACTACCCGACGGTGAAATATCCATCGGTGGTGCATACCGCCCTGAGCTGGATCAAGACGATGCACCAGATCCAATCCAGCTAAAAATAATCCACGCTCCAGGTGATAACTACCTCGGTGACGACCCAGAAGACCGAGAAGCATTTTACCGCGTTGTGACCGATTACCTATCAGGAACGTTGGTGCATGAATTGATTCACATGAACCAATATCGCGCCAGAGGTTTCAATGTGGGCGGTAAAACCAAATATAAAAGTAAAGCAGATGACGCTGACCTACGCCAAGCACAAGAATACTTTGGTGACAAGGATGAGCTTGAGGCTTATGCTTATAATATAGCGGACGAGTTACTCCAAAAATACAGCAAAGACAAAGCTATCGAAATCTTAAAGCACGATCATCCCCTTCCTTACTTACATAAAGTAGCACCTGTTTTATATTCTCATCTTGTTATATTTGGTAACGACCGCACACAACCTGTAACGAGACGATTGCTGAAAAAGACAATACAATACATCAATATAATATCCTCCCAAAACAAAGTCTAATCTCACCTCCGAGAGTTTGCAGAAGTGATAAATAACAATAACGACCTTATTGGAGAAAATCATGGCACTCATAGTACCTGACGCAGCAGAAGCGGTAATGCTGGGATACATACTAAATCAAAATAATCCACAGGATTTGACCGTTAGGCTATATTCTAACAATGTCACACCAAGCGAAGCAAGCGCGGTGATAGATTTTACAGAAGTAGTAGGCGGCGGATATGCAGCCGTACCGTTAACTGCTGGTAGCTGGGGTATTGTTACTGGCGACCCATCCACTGCATCATATCCACAAATTACATGGACATTTACTGGTGCAGTAGGTAATGTTTACGGCATTTTTGTAACCCGCGATACAGCAGGTGACTTGATGTGGGCTGAACTTTTCACCAACGGACCATATAATATTACTACTAACGGCGACCAAATTAAAGTCACCCTACGACTTACATTAGAATAATAGGAAAAGATCATGCCAAAATCGTTTAAAGATTACTACGCAGAAGACAAAGAACCTATCGTAACTGAAGGAGGTTTGCGCGTAAAACATGATTCGCTGACCCGTTTGCCAGAGGTTAACGTAGAGGTGCCTATGCCTCCAGTGCAACAACCGCAACCAGTGTTAACTGAGAGCGTGATGGAGTCCGTTAAAACACTACTTAATGAACAGCGCGAAGAAAGCAAAAAGCTACTAGGTGCTGCTAATAAAACCAATAAGAAAATTTTAGAATCTGTAAACACGCTGGTTGAAGCAACCAACGACATTAACGCAAAACTAATTGAAGCTATTACGTCCCTCTCAGATACAGTGGCAATGCTGGAAGGCAAAATTGACGAGATCAAAAATATTGAAATCCCAACACCAATTGTAAATCTACAAATGCCCAGCAAAAAGACTATCAAGAATGTGCACCGCGACAAGCGTGGAATGATAACGCACATTGAAGAATCTGAGGTCTTTGATGAGGAAGACGATAGCGGGGAAGAATAATGGAACGTAGTTGCGGTGATTGCACATTATGTTGTACAGTTACGCATGTTCCGGAGTTAGCAAAACCCGTAGGAACAACCTGTTCCAATTGCGCAATTGGTTGCACCATATATAATACTAGACCGCAATCTTGCCGCACATTTAATTGTGCTTGGCTGCAAGGTGACATGAGTGAGGATATGAAACCTAATAAGTCTCATATTGTTATTGAAAAACTCCCTAATGTTCCTGTGGTGATTGTGTTGATCGAACCTGGATACGCAGGAATCTGGTTAACACCTGCTGTTGATAAAGTGTTAAAAGAATACCAACAAAAAGGTGTTGCGGTTGTTGCCACTGATAGTAGCAACGCTCTTATTCCAGCGGGCATGGATGCTGCACAAGTTATTGCATATGTGAGAGAGGGAGCAGCAAACATGGGAGCTACTAACTAATGGCCGTTCCTGTATATACAACCGACCTTGCAACATTTGACCTGGCGGAAGGCGTTGTGTGGAATGAGTCAACCGCGAGTGGTTGGACCAGTGTGTCCAACACTGTCGAGGAAAATGAAACCGATTTGTTCATTCAAGGAACTCAGTGCATATCAACCACAGTTAAAACGGGTGTTGGGATACTATTGGCGAACTTTGGGTCTGGTGTAACTATTCCAACAGATGGTGCTATTTTGCATTGGATGTATTATGCAACACCAAACTCATTAGACCTTGAATCCAATGGCGGTATTCGCACAGCGATCGGTAGCAGCCTCGCCGACTTTTATGCTTATACACATGGTGGCAGCGATACCTACGTTTATGGAGGTTGGCTTAACCTTGCGACTGGTGATCCAGCAGTTCTACCAACAGCCTCTTTCACTGTTGGTACACCAACCACAGTCAAACAATATGCTGGTTGGGCATTCAACGCTGTAACAGTACCATCGAAAGGAAACCCTTATCTTTCAGACGCAATTCGATATGGCCGATGCGCTATTCGGGCAACTGCTGGCGCTCTTGCAGATGGATACGCCACGTTTACAGGTATGGGTACAACAAACGATTATAACGATGTAACGAACGGATACAATCGTTGGGGACTGTTCCAGACTATAACACCATCCAGTTTCTTGTGGAAGGGATTAATGTCTCTTGGATTAGCAGGTACGGCGGTTGACTTTAAGGATTCAAACAAAGTTATCACTGTTGATAATACCAAATGGGTAACAGCAAATTTTAATAAGGTTGAAATTAACAACGCAAGTTCAGTTGTCGATTGGTCATCAATTTCGTTTAACTCTCTTGGTACAGCAAGTCCAGGCCGACTTGAGGTTGTTGATAATGCGACTGTGACAATAGATAGTTGCTCATTTGCAGATATGGATACGTTTATATTCCAGTCAAATAGTACCCTTACTAGCACGGCTTGGAGACGATGTGGATTAGTTACACAAGGCTCTGCAACATTTACTAGCTGCACATTTGCAGATAGTACCAATTCACCAGCAATGTTATCTAATAATCCACAGAACATAACATATACTGACTTTATAAGTGTAGGTACCGGTCATGGTATGGAGATTAATACTGCTGGCACATATAGTTTCACTGGTAATACCTGGACAGGGTATTCCTCTGGTACAGATGCCAACGGTGGAACAACGGGCGATGCAAATGCAGCAATACATTTTAATCCAACTGGTGGTACTGGTAACCTGGTACTTAATATATCAGGCGGGACAACCCCAAGCGTACTTAATAGTTCAACTGGAACAGTTACCCTAAATAACGGTGTAGCATTAACCCTCACTGGCATACAAACAGACTCCGAGGTCCGTATTATAAATCTCGACGATACAACTAATTTCAGCAAAGAACTAGCAGGTTCTGAGCAGATTATTGGTAGTGTTACTAAGGCCACTATTATTAATGGTGGGTCTGGTTATACTAATGGTGCTCAGACACTAACCGTAGTTGGTGGCACAGGCACAGCAGCACAGCTTAATGTTACTGTCTCTGGCGGCACAGTAGTTTCGGTAGACAGCATCGTCATTGTAGGTTTATACAGCGTTAATCCTACGAATCCTGTGTCTGTAACGGGCGGTGGCGGTACTAACGCAACTTTTCGATTAACTATCAACGGCTCGTTTACATACTCGTACGATGCATCATTCACACCAAACGTTGCAATTATCGTATTTCATCTTGATTATAAAGAGGTCCGCATCGAGCAAAATCTTGCAGCGTCAAATCAGTCTATCCCAATCCAACAGACCGCAGACCGTACATACAATAATCCACTATAATAAACACAAGCAGAATATTTTTCGCAAGTTTAGATAAATATAAATATAAGCAAGGCCCTTACGCATAAATTTGAGGAGAGGAACATTTAAATGGCAATTATTACAGATCCTGATCTACTATCGAGATATGATGTTATTTTTAACAGCGCATCGCAGAGAGTTTCGATATACCCGGTTGGTGATACCCAAAGGAATACAGGTGTAACATATACTAATGTATATGTTGACACAGCAGGTACACTTACTCCAGGCGGAGCTGAAAACTTTAATACTGATGGTGTTGTCGCTGGAGATGTTGTAGCAATACAAAATGACGTTAACGGCGGACACTATTATGTGAGAACAACACCAACTGCAGGCGCAAATAACCCGATTTCGTTAGCAATGATTGATGATGGTGTTGCTGGTGCAGAAACAACAAGCCTAACGGTTCAGTCAACGTCCTATACAGAAGCAACAAGTATTACTGGTAACGTGATTGCAATCGCAACACACGGTTATGTAACTGGTGATTCAGTAGTAGCAGTCGCAGGCGGAACAATCGACAGCAATTTAACAGACCTTAACGTATATTACGTTATTCGAGTAGATGCTGGTAACATTTCACTAGCAACAACTTACGCAAATGCGGTTGCTGGTACAGCCATCACACTAGCTGATGATGGTACAGGCACAACTGTACTACATAACAGATTGATCGTTGGTATATTCACTAACGGTGCATCAACAAGCGAAGCAATTTTAGGCAACGACACATCTGGTGATGGTCTCGGTGACGTAAAAGACGGAATCTCACAGCAGGCTATTTATTCTTTCGGTAAGGAAGAATGGCGCGTTGACTCATTAATAACTACATTGACTCCAGAATATAACGATGACTTAATTAGGCACCAATTCCCATACGAAGCTATTACGTCGGAACAGTTTGAAATTGGTGGTGGTACATCCCATGATAATTGGGATTGGTTCAACTCTTATACACGTAAGAAAGTACGTACAGCTGGTTGGGCAGAAAAAACAGACGTTGGTACAGGTGATCTTGCTCGTGAGACGGGTATTATTACGTTGGGTAGCGTGGATGCAGATGCTCAGGTATATTACCAACAGACATCTGTTGTAACACCAAAAGTTGACTTTACGTTCCTAGGTCCTGTAAACGAGGCGTTACGTGTATACACTGACGCATCAGCAGATAATACCCCAACAGACGACTTTACAACATATCTAAAACTGTTCGTACGCAAAAAGGGACGAACATATGCTGGATCACAGATTTCAGATATTGGTGTAACAACAATCCAAACGATTGTAAACCGATTCCCATTGGCTCACACGGTTGATACTGCCATTACATTATCTGATGCTGAGTTGCTAGGTACAAACCCATATAGGTTTGCAACAACCCCAGTAGCAATATCCTCAGGCACAGATGGAAGTAAGACTATCAACTTGAATACATTTACATCGACTGCCGTAGGTGATTTTGCGGCAGCAGGCGTAATCGCAGGTGACATTTTGCGCATAACAGAAGCTGATGTTGACATTGGTTACTATGAAATTACAAATGTTGCAACAACAACGCTAACCGTTACTGAATTTGAGTCGGTCTCAGGTAACGACTTTACATTTGGTACAGGTTGGGCAGCAACTAACGCAGCCACAGACTTTGAAATTTACTCAAGTCTGCTATTCCCAGCACAAACAACTGGTACACTAGTTGAAGCAACCGCAACGGGCTTGGTTAATACGTCTGGTGTAACAGGCACATTAACTCATACTGCTCAAGACTTTACAGCAGCCGGCGTTGCTGCTGGTGATATTCTTATTATCACACAGTTTTATGACATTAGCTTCGATGCGTCAACAGCAGTTGCTGGAAACATAATTACCCAAGCAAATCATAACTTACGCACAGGTGATCGCATAATATATGACATTAACGGCGGCACAGTAATTTCTGGATTAGTAGACGGAACAGTATATTACGTTTCGGTAGCTTCATCCAGCACATTTTATCTTTGCGCAACTCTAGCAGATGCATGGGCAAGAACTAACGGTGATTCAACAGAAATCGCAATAACAGCTGGTACCTCAGAACCTCATCTACTACATGTGCATGAAGGTGATGGAGCTTACGATATTATTACTGCTGGAACAACGACATTAGTTGTAGATACTACAGATCAACAGTTCCCAACAACAAGTAAGACAATTGGAACACAGTATCATGTAGTAGAAGCAGGAATGTACTTACAGTATAAGAATAAGACCGTACAGTCCTCGGCTGCTACACAAACAACAACCCCAATTACCGATATAACTGTTACCGGCCTTAACACAATTGCGTTAACCGGCGGCAACACTCTCGGATTTGATTACAAAGATGACGCTTATGTTACTGTGAATGTACAATCAGGCGATATGATTGAGATAACAGGTACAGGAACAATTGATGGTCGATACACGGTACTATCGCGTACATCTGCAACAACTGTTGTTATATATGAGACATTTGCTTCTAACGTAACCGGTGCTCCAGCAGCTGGCACAATAGTTGCGGTTGAGAAAGGCTTTGAGCGCACAATTGGTCCAGATGATCTATCCTTTAATTGGAAGGTCACTGGTAACGGTGGTGGACTACAGGACGTATTCCAGTTTATTCAATCTGAACTACGTTCATCGTCAGACATTGACCAAGGTGCAGGAACGTTTGTTCCAGCAGGTTCATTAGGTCTTGTAGGTTTCATTGGTAACATTAACGATCTATTGATGAGTTTTGCTTCTCCAACAGGTAGCGGCTTGAACTTGTTCATAGATGACCTTGATTCAAACGACATCAACAACGCGACATTCTTTGATCACACTAGCACAGCTCAGAACTTCCCGTTCACATCATCTGGTTCGTTGGTATTCAACCCGAACCTAACAAACGATACCCAAGCCAAATATTGGTTGTTCTTTACGAATGATGATGCAGGTGACAATTTGGGCAGAGACTATGGTACAGCGAACGCGATTATTGTTGAAGATGCAACAACTCCAACAGCTAATCCGATCACTGGATACATTAATGCGGTCGGTGGTTCAACACACGGCGGAGTACGATCAGTAGCCTCAAGCACAACATCTATTACGTTTACGTATGCATATGATACAAACGTCCAGCGTGGTGCAGGTTCAGTATCGACGGCAGCACCAGTAACACTGGTTGCTATTGGTCAGCCAACGGCACAGTTCGTTATCGCCTCAGGTAGCATTGTAAACGCTACTGGTATTACAATATCGGCGGTTGCGGCTCTAGAACGTAACTACAATGGCTCAAACCCAGTATAAGCAATAATTATATTGCAATGGAAAGATAAGGGAGCGCAACGCTCCCTTTTCTTTAATCACGGAAAATATTAATGATAAATACAAGGGAGTAGTATTACTCCCTTATCTCTTTAATTATAGGAATTATTATGAGCGAACAATTTTCAGATGAACAACTACTAAATATGGCAAAGGGTCTTACCAACAAAGAGAGTAATCTTGATGAAGCCGAGTTTGTAGAAATGGCAACATTCCGAAATCAGTGGCTAATTGTTCCAAAGCGCAGGGGTGACCAATGGACCAAACGCAAGCAAATGCGCGGCAATATGTTCAAAATCATTAAGTATATGAAGCGCGGTGCTGATCTGACGCCAGAATTAGAAGCTATAAAATCAATCATTGATCCACAGTTAGATGCTAACATACAACAGAATTGGGCATCATTTACATTTTACTGGGACTTAAATCCACAGGATCATACAAAAATTATCACCAAAGAGAAATGGTTTATGGAGGGTGGTCGTTACGACGAGCTAGGGGCATTAATGCCAACAGCATTTACACAACAAGAGATTTCGTAATGAAAATACTATACACAATGGGGAATTTTGTATTCTCTGGGCATCAAGTTATATTTTATACCATTAATAACAAAAATGAGAACACAGAAGATTTCCAGAAAGAAGCAGAGGCATGTTTTTCTTCTTCGTTTGCCCCAAAGAATCAGATGTTCCAACCAATGGACAGTCTCGAGGGAATGGATGCAAATCCACCCGCAGTTGGTGACGTTGTTTGGACACAGACCTCAGGCGGTCAACATATTGCCGCAGGTATATGGCAAGAGGAACCAGGTGGTCCAATTGATTTTGATGCATTACAGTTGATTGTGCGTAGCGTAAAACGTAAGGCAGAAGATCTCAAACAAAATGTCATTTCGATGCCACTTATCACCCAAGATCACGATCATAACTTATGGAATCTTATTTATCCAATTATTGAAAAGGAGTTCGTGGGGGTAGATATACAGGTAGTGGTTCATATCCCCACAGAAAATGAGCTATTGCAGGTGATGGACAATATGGGCGGCGAATTTGATACGTTGACACGCCGTGCCCCAGAAATAAGATTTGTACGAAATGATAAAAACTAACAGTAAGGTAATTCGATTCCGCCGTCATGCGCAGGATAATGATAAATAATAGATAACAAGTTAGGAATTTATAATGACAACATCTCAATTCGGAGCACACAATCAAATTAAGATACCGCCAGAGAGTACTGGGCCGGCGGTAACATCACTGTATGCTGTTTCAGTGGTATTAAATACCATAACAAACGGACCAATACTACTTAGGGAATTAGCAACTGGTAGTGGTAGTGGATATTTGGGTACAGTTGTACGTTCAGATGGTGCTGTATCAGGTACAGGTACAGTTGGAATCATCGCAACAGATAATTCTCCAGTCCAATTACCTTCTGTAGGTGAAACCTTAACATTTGATGGTATTATAACTGGTGTCGTGGTTTCCGTAGAAGAACTGTATACAAACCAAACGTCAATAGTAAGTGCAGACAATCCTTACCAGGGACAAAATATAGACAATACTGGTTCGGCATTTGTCAGATTCCAAGATGGTAACCAACAGCTTGATGTGTTCGGTCTAACTCGTACTTCAAGTCCCAAAGTTGAAGATTCATTTAAATTCCAATACAGTAAAGACCACAGAGGACTAAGTGACATAATTGTTAGTGGCGGTAGCACAACATGGTTGCCAAATGAGGCGGCTGTTGATTTAGAGGTTGATGGCAATCCTGGTTCTTCAATAATTCGCAGGACTAATATTTTCTATCCGTATATTCCAGGCATGGGACGCGGTGGGATGATGTCTCTAGCCCAAGGTGATGCAGGCAAAACAGATAATGTACGCAGATGGGGTTTCTTTTCTGAAGAAAGCGGAGCATTCTTCCAACTAGAAGGTACAACGCTTTCTTGTGTTACTAGATCTACTACAACAGGATCAACCATTGATACAGTCGTTAATCAAACAGAATGGTCAGAAGATAGAGTGGATGGTTCTTCGGGTGTTTATAATAAGAGTACAATGAATATCGATGTAACTAAGGCAAATATCTGGTCAATTGACTATCAGTGGTTAGGGTCAGGTATTGTTAGATTCTCAGTATACGGACCTGATGGTTCGCGAATAAATGTACACAAAGTTGAAAATGCAAATAACAACGTAAGCCCTTGGTGTGGTTCAGGATCGTTACCGTTATCAATTGAAAACACTAATACATCAACCACATCGGGTCCAACATCAACAAAATTAATTTGTGCAATGGTGTATACAGATGGTTCTGATGTTGAAGATTCACACGAAGATACACATACATATGTATCACCGCCAGTATCGCTTACATCCGGTAGTGGTGAAACGCTCATTGCTGCGTTTGATTCAGCCCCAACAATGGGTGGTAAAGTTAATAGAATTATATCTGACGCTATTTCTGCATACTATGGATCTACAAATGAATTAGTAGTTTTTAGAATATATGCGGGTTCTACATATTCGAGCGGTACATTTAATTTAGCGACACCGGAGGGAGCTATGAGAGTCTCGCTGGATGCAGTTGTAGATGTGTCAGGACCGCTAACTCTTTCTCGTATTGCATCTGCCGGGCAAGGAGTAGTGTTTGAGAACTCCAACGCAGAGGTATATCTAAATGCTGATGGGACTGCATCTCGAACAGTTACAATTACAGCAGAGAACTTAGGAGCCGGAACCACAGACGCTATTATGAGTGTTACATGGGTTGACAGAGCATAAACTACCATGCCAAACCTAGTTTATTATAATTATGAGTGGGCATATTGGCAGCTTTATCACAAAGTAACTTTTGACGGCCCAAATAAACTCATTCTCATAAATAAAGGCGAGACTGCTATTGATGTTAAGAGTGATATCTATAGTGCTTGGAAAGAGTGGATATGTAATCTTGGTCTGGTAGAACACCAAGACAACCCAGCGTACCTACAAGCAATAACAGCGATTGGTGGTGAGCCAACCCCAACGGGCAACATTGGTAGTACATTCTTCTTACAAAACGGCTGGAAAATCAAACCAGCTCCAGGCTCATACCGCCTACTTATATCTGGAAACCTATTTGCTGCCGACGGTAGCAACGCATATGTCGCAGCTGATGTTATTTTAGGACAGCCAAATAACATTACGATCAATAGTAACACGTCTAACATTGTGGACCTTATCAACGCAGGCTTCGGCACATCACAAAGCACGTGGCTCGATGAGCTACACCAAATACACGGTTTGCGCTCCGGTGTGCCACTCGTTGTCGATCCAACAAGCAGAACCGCACTACCAGCTATTTCACAGACCATCACATCCGCCGGCGGAGCAAACGATCCAGTAACCATAACGCGAGACTAATGCTACTATGACAACATACTATGTAGATGGAGCAGTAGGAAACGACGGTAACACTGGATTAGCTGAAGGCGCAGGTAACGCTTGGGCCACCATACAAAAAGCCGCAGACACAATGACCGCTGGAAACGGTTCAGCCCCATTCGATAGAACATACGTAAAGGCCAGCACAACATACAGCGAAGACGTTGTATTGAAGGCTAACGCTGGCGTAGGAAACACGGGTCGCGGCATTGCTTTTGTGGGTTATACAACAACGCCAAACGACAACGGAAAAGTTACAATAACACCTACTACTAACGGGTTTTATGGACTTACTGCGGGCTCTGGAAATCATATTCATAATTTTATTATTGATGGTGCAACAGGCACTAGTATAGAATTTAATAGTTTAAATTATGTAAGAATATATAATTGCGAAATTATAAATGGTGTTGGTACTAATGCCTTACGTATGAATGGAATAAGTTGTGCATTGGTTGATACTATTGTCGCATATAACACCACAACAACAACGTTGTCGATTAATAATTCGACTTCGTTAATATACGGTTGTACAGTGCATAGCAACACAGCCTCTAGTGCAGAAATATCAAGTGCAGGAACTATGCAATATTCTATATTTTATAATTCCTTAGGAACCAATACTGTTTCTGCATATATAGGGTGCGCCTACCACAATGTTTTTGATGGCTCATTAGATACTGTTGCAACTGCTATATATATGGGCGGCGCTGGTTGTGTTGCTTTTAACAATATTATAACAGATTACAATTCTGGCATCTGGACAGCAACTCCAGCTGTAGTCACTATTGATTATAATCTTACACATAACGTGACAGTGCCGATAGATTGCACATACCATAATGTAGATGCAAATCACGATTATGGTATTGGTGCTCATAACGTTGTTGGTGATCCATTGTTTGTGGACAAGGCAAACCACGACTACCGCTTAGGCTCAGGAAGTCCAGCACTTAACGCTGGTCTAGGACACGTATAATGTCTACGGGCATTGGTTCATTTCCTACTGGCTCCGGCACAAGCATTGGTGCATCGGGCGCCTTACCACCAAGCACGTATTCGTACACAACATCCGGCGGTCTAACCGCTAGCGGCACATCAACCTATAGCTGGATATCGGTAACCGATCCTACGATTTACGTTTATCCTGAAGCAACAGGAGCAGGTGGCTTTGCATTAGCAGATTCACTAACCCTAGCCACACAAGGTGCCTTAGATTGGGCAACCCCACTAACAGTTGGTGTACAAGGTGTCCTAGAACCGCTCCTAGTCCCAGTACCGCCAGGCACCGATATTACAATGGGTGGCACGGCTACGGTCGAAGCAGATATTACGTATGACTCCTCTGGTATCATTATTATTAGCGGCGAGACGCTGGTTGCTATTACCAAGGACTACGTATCCACTGGCCCAATCATTATTGGTGGCGATACACTAACTACTGCTACTAGGAACTATGACTCCAGTGGCAATATTATTATTGGTGGTGAGACACTAACCACTGCTACTAGAACCTATGATTCCAATGGCAACCTTATTACAGGTGGTGACACTACTGTTATCTTTACAGCAGGTGAAGGCACGGGTCGCGGCGGTAAAGGCACACCAGCTCGCAAACCAGTTCACCGTCGTCCAATACGCCACACCTATGTATACAGTTCTGAGGCGTTCTTCGAGAATACAATCACCGTCGGAGGTCGTTCACTAGTATCGTTCGTACCTGGCAAGTACCAATTCATCAAGACACTTCCAAAGGTACCAAAGACAGAGCCTGTTGGAGACAGCGAATTTATCAAGCTGTATAAAGATGTACAGCAAGCAAAACCAGTTACAGTATACTCCTATGAGCCTGACGGAATTATTAAGTTTGGTGGAAAATCCAAACAAGAGTTCTTTGATTTTGGTAACTTCATTATTACACACGATGACGATGTAATTATTTCGGACATCTTATCCTCAACTGAGAATCCATTCCTCACGACCAAGTATGATATAACGTTAGAATCGCGCCGCCGAGATGACGATTCATTATTAGAAATACTGGAATTACTATAAAAAGAAAGCCCCAATTAAGGGGCTTTCCATTATCAACTTAGCTAAGTTCTTTAGCTACCGATATCAGCTTCTGGATAGTCACCACGAGCGCCACCTAGTGGGGAATTGGTTGGCCACACATATGTATTACCTTCAAAGGTTTTAACCTGGTGAGCATTAATAATACGTGCCGATTGGGTTGGTGGATTAGCAGCTGGTGCATCAGCAATATCAACTGTAGCATTTGTATTTGCTGTACCAGCAGTATTAATTGAAACTGTTGCTAGTGAACCGTTAGCTACTGTATAGTTTATAGTACCATCTGAGGTACCACCGATAGCCACGTTTGTGCCAGCAGTCCAGTAACCATAACCAGCCTCAGCAATCGCTACTGTTGCTAGTGCACCTGTTCCACCAGCGGCCGTAAACGTTACAGTAGCCTGTAGAGGTGTTACGGCATTTTCTGGTGTTACCAAAACTTGCATTTCACCAGTTGCTGCTGGGGTTGCATCAACTAATTTGCAAATTGCGGTATTAGCTGGTGTAGCAACTTCTGCAACACGATATTTGCTGTTTGAACGCTGCTCTACAATATACGATGTTACACTGCCAGCACCTACGTCAGCCAAACACACAACTTCATATCCGGAGCCAGGAGCACCGAAAAACTTCTTATTTAATGGACGTCCCATTTTAATTTCCTTATCTTGTATCATAATGCGACATTGCATTATGAATTGGTGGTCGTCTGCCTCGCGAAAAACAGGCTTACCAAGCAGAATTATTGCTTCTGCGCAGTTATTTATCAAGGAACGATAAATACATAGATAGATACAGACATAGGAGTGAAAAAGATGAAAGGATTAGCCGCAATCTTAATGTTACTCTTATCTTTCCCAGTTTTTGCGGATTACACGTACGATACAGGTGTAACACTGCAAAAAGGACAATTTGTTGTAATTTCGGTTGACGGGAAGGATAAACTAGTGTATAATGTTGTTTTAGACGGTGAAAAATTGTCTTTAACAGTAGTAGATAAAATGCAAGGTCATGTTATTACTGCAAGAATTTATGACAGTAATATAGATGTAATAAATACACTTATAATTAAGTAAAGGAGAATGCCACATGCTAACTAAGCCCATGTAACGCCGTTAAGAGCGGCGGACAATTTGGGAATATGGAGGCACTGTGGAAAAGAGAGAGCAGAGAAGATACCTTACGACCAAGTATCAGCAAAAACAGATACGATTAGAGATACAATATAATCGTTATACGTTTTATGATCCGCGTAGACATTTGCGCACAAAACGAGCATTAAAATATCGTTTTTATTATGATTTAGCTGGAGAGGGTGTAGAGGTTAATCGTTGGGAATACGACACATACGACGAGGTGTTCCCAAAAGAGAAAGTCGGCAGCTTCCGCAAACAATCGTGGAAATGCCCATGCAGACGATACTGTAGATATTGTTCCAACCCAAGGAAATCAGGCTATATGAAAAAAGCCGATTCTTTAACACGCCCTGAGGTTGTTGCAGAGCAGCAAATGATTGAAGATTTAAAAGAGTATAACACAGGAGGATACGATGAAGAGGTTTATGAGAGAGACCTTTCAGGGAATGACTAAAGAAGAGATTGCTGGTATAATAGCTGCGGCTGGTATTACACTTGCAAACGTATTTTTGGTGCTTTTCATACTGAAATTTAGCTAAAAAGATACAATTAGTCGGTGACGTAAGTTACTGATTACCATACACATATTTTCGGGCCCTTGTAAGTCATTGATTTGCAAGGGCTTTTTGTTCTTGACATTTGATTCATCTTATCGTATAATATAGGTATGGTAAAGCAAAGGACATACAGATGCCCGCACCGTTCAAGATGAAGTTTACCCAGTTTGACCACCACTTCACTGAGATTTCAGTGTGGAAGGGTAAGGACCCGCGCCCCGTCAAGTTTGGTGGCGATGCGTACTGGCAGTGGGGAATGGGCCAGGATCACAATGACCCAGACACACTTTGGCTTCTCAACCACGGTGAGACGATTAACTGGGCGCAGCGCCTGCATGATGGATTGGAGGGATGGCATTCTTGCGTCCTCCATCAGTTCGAGGACGGATTTCTCTTTATCCTTCCCGAGCATCCTGACTACGCGCATGTTGAAAAGATGTGGAATGAGGCGCAAAAAGTTGATGGCGAGAGCTAAATTACTGATATATAAGGTGATTTAGTTCTTGACTTTTGGTTCATCTTTTAGTATAATATAGACACTGAAACAAAGGATACACACATGAGCGCACGTAGCGATTTACAGGACCGCCTTGAAGGCTTCCTAAACGACAATGGACTGAATGAGGTTTATGGCGTGTTAGGTGGAGGCGAGGCGACAAAGCTTGCTAATGGCAAGATGGTCCGCACCCTATCTTTTTGCAAAGCCCGCACCCTCGACGGCGAGGTGATGATTTGGGGACCTAGATATATTGTGGTCACAAGCAATCGCACTGGCACTGACATTTTTGACAGTGTTGAGGCTGTGGAAGCCTTTTTGATGGCACGGTTTGTAGACTGGGACGAAGCAGCGGCTAACGCTATTCCGAGGAGAGGAGAATGAAGGAATTTCATTTGCTGATTGACGACCTGCGCGAACCAGAGGGCATGGACGACATTGCTCGAACCAGCACCGACGCCTGTTTGGCACTTATGCAGCATGAGGGTGTGTTGACTCACCTCTACCTAGATCATGATCTTGGTGAACCTGAGGCAACAGGTTACACAATTTTGAATTGGGCAATCAAGCGCAATTTGTTGCCACCAAACGTTTACCTGGTCACGGCTAATCCCGTTGGTCGAGACAACATGGCACGGGCCCTTGAGAGCGAAGGATACACATTTACCAGAGGCTGGTACAGGAAAGAAGCATGAGCAACATTACACTCTACCCAATACACGGCAGGAGAACGACCAATAAGGTTGCTGCGATTAAGGCTCTCCGTCAGTTAACTGGTCTGGGCTTGAAAGAAGCGAAAGACGCAGTTGAGGATGTAATGGCAGGACACAGGATAGAGTGTTCTGTGTTGAGTGGCTATGATGTGGAATCCCATAATTCAGAAGAATATAGGGTGCTGGAACAAGAAGGCATTGGGGCTGTTAGCCCCCGTGATGTGTTGGCACGGGAAGCAATCATCATTCCGTTGAAGGAATTAGTCAGTATGGCTACTTGCGAGAGTCAGTACGAGCTTGCCCGAGATATTTTGACCGTGTTGGAGAAACACGACAAGTGAAAACTTTTTACGTCACGAACAAGCACTTACAATTCTTTGTGGAAGCGAACGAGAAAACAGAAGCAATTGCCACCGTGACTGGATTTGTAGACAAATTATTGTTCCAATCTAATTTGGGGAATCTTGATTACATAGAATTAATACCAAAACACTTCAATAACAACATACAATTGAATATGCATGATGGTTGGTCTGAACACGTAATTGACAAAAAATCCCTTGCTGCAACCGCGAGATTTGCGGCTTGTGAGGTCACAGCAGTCCGAAATCTGCACAGAAAGTCGATAAGTAGTTGATATATAAGGTGATTTAGTTCTTGACAAATGGCATATCTTCTTGTATAATGTAATTACACACTGAGAACAGAGGAAGAAAAGATGAAGTTAGAAGTCAAATCGACTCCCGTATTGACAAGTGGGCTGCAAACCCAAGGCGAGTTCCGCATCAAGAACTCCGCAAAGGCGTTTTCGATCCTATCCAGCGGCCTGTACTCCAATAAGTACCAAGCAATCCTGCGAGAGCTGGGCTGTAATGCTTATGACAGTCACGTTGCCGCAGGCAAAGCAGACGTTCCGTTCACTGTTCACCTTCCTACGAGGTTGAACCCGACCCTCAGCATCCGTGATTACGGTGTTGGTCTGGATAATGACGGCGTTATCAACATCTACACAACCTATTTTGAAAGCACCAAGCAAGACAGCAACGATTTTGTGGGCTGCATGGGTCTTGGTAGCAAGTCACCTTTCTCTTACACGACCAACTTCAGTGTCACAGCCATTAAGGATGGCATGAAGCGGGTTTACAGCGCCTTTATTGGCGACCAAGGCATCCCAAACATTGCGCGGTTGACCGAAGAAAAGACAACCGAAGGCAACGGCGTAGAGGTGTCCTTCCCCGTAGAGCGCGACGATGTGCGCTATTTTGAACGCGAAGCACGGGGCGTCTTCAAATGGTTCAAGGTCACCCCAACTTTTGAGGGTGTAGATCTTACAGTAGAGAAGCAAGAATACTCGCAGGAAAACATTGTTCCTGGCGTGCATATTTTGAAGCCGGAGAGTAGCTGGAGCCGCCCCGACTCTGTGGCGGTTATGGGTAACGTGGCCTATCCGATCAACGCCAAAAACGCAAACCTCAGCAAGGAGTTGGAGAATGTTTACGACAACCTTGGCGTAGCGATTGAATTTGAAATTGGCGAACTGGACATTGCTGCTTCGAGGGAAGAGTTGAGTTACGTTCCGCTGACAAAGAAGACGCTGGAACGCAAGGGCGAGGAAATCCTCGCAGGATTGGTCGTCTACCTCGAAGAAAAACTGAAGACAAAGAAGTCCCCGTGGGAACGTGGTGTACTTTTTAACGAATTGATGGCAACGAACGCGGACTTCTTTAGGCCAGCCATTATACGCTGGATACAGGACAACCCCAAGAAGGTTGACAGCATGTCTAAGATCGGTTACACGGACTATAAGGCAGGTATTGAGTACCCGACCCTTATCAAGAAGTTTCCTGATCTGAGGTTTGTTAGCAACCAAATCCACCACATCAGTTCACGCAACGGTGATGGTCTGCGGATGAGCAACAACGGTGCACAGTATTTTGAAAACACATCTGGTTGCCTCGTTTGGTGCCCAGCGGAGACGTATGTTGTTCTGCATGATGGCGTTGGCGATGCTAACCGCAGGATTAAGGCGGCATATAACGCAAAAATGTTCCCGAAGATGCGCGGAATGGAATTTGTGGTTATAAAGCCCACTGATAAGAAGGCTGATCCTGAAGCGGCGTTCAAGAAGGCATTGAAGATGCTTGGTCGTCCGCATGCAAGCCAAGTTTTTAGAACCAGCGACATGCCTGGAAACGTAAAAGGCGCAGCCGGCAAGATCGAGAGACAGATCGGTGTTTTGAATTTTGAACAAAGGGACAACGGTCGCTATGGTTCAAGGATGTGGACACTAGTTAAGGCAGAAGATGATTTTGCCGATCTTGAGCCGTCAGTTGATACGACATTCCTTTATGTGCCGCTGATGAATAAGACTATTGTTGGTGAAAACCACAGCTATAGCGCGGAAGGGTTTGTAGAGACATACAAGGACGTAGTCCAGGAACTGTGTGGATTCAATTTGACAGACCACCTTTACGGTGTGTTGAAGACGTCCACAAAGGCTATCCAGGAAAAGACGGATTGGAAAAACTTCTTCGATTATATTGAAGCTAAGTTTGACAAGCTGGATTGGAACAAGCTTCGCAATGCTGCCCTGCTCGTAGAGAACAGGTCACAGATTATTGATTTGGTCGATTTTACAAATGTCTCAGTCAAGGCATTAGAGAATTATGTAGCGGTTAGCCCAAATACTTCTTTTGGACAGTTGGCTACTATGTATTTGGAGTGCCGCGACGCAAAGAAGAATGATGCCGCAATGCGGACCGCAGTATCCCGCTTCAATAACATCCTTGCTTCAATGCGCAAGCTCTTCCCCAAGAAGAACTTTGACAAATATAGCCTGGACTCAAACGAAGTGGCCGTGGAGAAGTTGGTAGATAAGATAAAAACCAAATACCCAATGTTGAGTGTGGTCAAGTTGGGCAACGATTACTACAATCGCATTGGGAAAGACAAATGGCAACTAATGATTGATTATGTGAAGATGATTGACAACAGGTAGTAAATACTACTTGACAACGGCACAATATGGTGCTATAATGTACACAATGCACACAGGAGAGTAAAGATGTTTCCGTATATTTTGGTTGATGAAGACACACTGACGATTGTGATTGAGAACACTCACCACATTATCAAGCGTGGTCTGCATCCGAAGTTTGAACAGATCGTAAATGCCATAAAGGCACAGGATTGGGATGCGATTCCTGACCTTGTCGATCTGACCCGTCAACTCGCTAACTATGCCCAAGGTCTCCTTGAGGTGAAGAATGGCGATGTTTATTGGGATGGTAAGCCCTTCCACAATGCGCTGACAGATCGGTTGCTGCGTATGCTGGAAGACGACTTCCCTGTTGAGCCGCTAGTCAACTTCCTGCACAATTTGAAGAAGAATCCTTCGAAGCGCGCAGTGGACGAGCTTTATGGCTTCCTGGAAGTTTGCAACCTGCCCATTACGCCCGACGGTCACTTCCTCGCCTACAAGAAAGTTCGCAGGGATTATAAGGACGTTTACAGTGGCACGTTTGACAATAGCGTAGGCCAGGTGTGTTCTATGGCTCGGAACGAGGTGGATGAAGACAAGGATCGCACCTGCTCGCAGGGCTTGCATTTTTGCTCTATCTCCTACCTCAAGTCTTTTGGCGGTGAGCGTGTAATGATTCTCAAGATTAACCCCGCTGATGTGGTGTCCATCCCTTCGGATTACAACAACTCAAAGGGTCGCACATGGCGCTATGAGGTTATTGGTGAACACACTAGCGACTACGACGGCGGCGACGAGTACGAAGATGCGTTTGAAGATGTGGTTGACACGTCTTGGGGCGATTACGAAGACGATTATGAAGATGATTACGAGGATGAAGAGGATGACGTAGATGACGAAACGCTTTCTGTTCGAGAAGTGTATGTAGACGATTACGGACAGTACCGCTACTCTGACAGTGGTCAGTATGCGAGCAGCGAAGCGTATCGTGCCTACAATGACTCGCAGGCGGCTAACGAACCTCGTGCGGTCTACAGAGATAGCCAAGGTCGCTATCGTTACGATGATAATGGTCAGTATGCATCTCAGGATGCTTACGATGAATACTGGGACTGGAGAGACGACCAGTAATGAATCGGGGTGTATTGGCGCAACTCAGTGTGTGAGTCCTTTGCTTCTTCTCAGCGCCTTTACACCCCACCTTTTTATGTGCAGAGCGACAGCTCTGGTTGTGAGCTTGGTCGGTTTTATGTCTTCAATGTGTCACCAAAAAGCACACCTGTCGCCCAGGTTGCGAGACATACAATGGCATTGGACCGTAAGAGTGTAACTTTGCGGCTGTCGCCGCGTATGCTTACGGTGGGTGCCATCCTAGTTCGGCTAGGTTTGGCGCACTAAGTGGGGGGTCCTGAACGGGGAAGCAGGAGCACATAATTTATACGGAGGGATATGAAGAAAACAAGACTACTGTTACCAAATTTCAAACTTTCTCCAGCGGAACAATTAGAAGAAGCTGTACGATGCGTATTAGCAGCAGACGAACAGATAGAAACCGCGCTAAACAATGAAACATATACATGGGACAATTTGGTTGTCCCTCTTTTGCTTGCTGATAATGAAATCACAAAGGCAAACTCCATCGTGTCATTTTATTACGCTATTGTCAGTGGCGAGGAATCCAGTACCGCGCTAAAACAGTTTACAATATTCAGCGCGGCACGAACTAGTAAAATTATTGAAGATGGAAGGATGTTCGCTGCATTGTCCTCGCTAAAGAAATCCAAACTAACTAAAAAGCAAAAAGCAATTGTGGAACACCAGTTGCTTTACTTTACACAATCCGGCGCCAGCATTTCACAGGAGAAAAAAGCAGAGCTGGAAAAAGTTTCAAAACAGCTTACAGAGCAGACCATAGCCTTCCAGTTGAATTATAAAATCTGTGAGGAAGCATGGCAGTTGCACGTTACAGACGAGAGTATGTTAGATGGTGTGGATGAAAGCACAAAAAAGATGCTGCACACCGCCGCAAAAGAACAAGGGCTTGATGGTTGGTTGATACGGTATGCAGAAAACACTATAGATGAACTTATTAGGGATTGCACAAACCGCACAATGCGACAAAAGCTATTCTTTGCAACGCAGACTATGGCAAGCGATTATAGTACACGCGAAGAAGATAATTTCAACCTAATAACAGACATCCTCCATTCAAGGCACAAGAAAGCAAAATTGCTTGGTCATAAAAACTTCGCCTCGTTAGCATTGGAAGGAATGTCGGTCACCGATCCTGTGCAGATCATACGAATACTAGAGCGCATGATTAGCAAAACGAACAAGAAACTAAAGCGAGAATACAGAGAACTTAGCAAACTGGCGAAGGGTGAAATCTCAAAACTGGAACGCTGGGACCTCGATCATTATTCTCAACGCTGGAGGGAGGAATTCCTCGAACAGAAACCTATGTCTGACTACCTAGAAACAATCCCAACGTTTCGGAGGATGTTGGAATACTTTGGCACATTGCTGGATATAAAATTTGTGGAAGCATCACCGCCGTCAAAGCCGCACAAGTCCGTTATGTTTTTTGAAGCCTATAAGGACGATAAACTGCTTGGTGGATTTTACGCAGACATACTACGGCGCCCAGGAAAACACGACGGGGCATGGGTGAATAATTATTCCTTCCGTGTGTTTGACGAACCGCAGGTACTTGTGTATGCGCTAAATTATGAAAAGACTATGGGTCACTCAGACCTCATTGTTATGCTGCACGAGTTTGGTCACCTATTGCATGGCCTATATAATACTAGTCCATATTCCACGTACGGAGGATCGCTATCATTGTCGTGGGATGCGATAGAATTCCCAAGTCAATTTTTTGAAAACTTTGCCTGGCACCCAGCCTCATTGAAGGTGCTTGCTCGCCACTATGAGACTGGTAGACCACCCACAGCTAAAATGATTGCAACGCAAATAGAATCACGTTACGCTGGTTCGGGCTGCTATATGCAACGCTATATTAAGAAAGCCCTAGCCGACATTACCCTCCATTATTCCTACAAGGACAAACCTGATTTTGTAGACGACACAACGGTGCCTATATTTCACGTAGACGGCATACGTTATCACCAATGGGAAAACAGAATCTTATCGCGTATGCATCATTCCTTTAGCTTTGATTCAGGATACGAGTCAATGTACTATGTATACTTTTGGTCGGAAATGATTGCGCGAGATGCGTTTGAACCTTTTATAGAACTAAAAACAAGTTTTGACATGGGAACAGAACTCAAAAAGTTTATGACAGCGTTTATTGAACCTGTTGACGAAGACATTAGAAAACTGTTTAAGAAATATATGGGTCGTTCCTTCAATACTAGAGCATGGGCAAAATTCTACGGCTTCGATAAATAGCGTATACATTGTTTAAAGGAGCATTACAAATGGATTATGGTTTAAAACTAGACAGCTTTGTCTTGGAAGATTTATACGGCAAAACATTAACAGATCGTCTAAATCAAAAATACCACATAACATGCCTATACCTAGCCAAGCTTGCTTGGCGTAACGTAGACACCGTGATAAAAGACCTCACGGATATGGGTGCGACAAAAATAAAATTTTATGACAGCCTTGGCGTCCAAGGCTACTTTGCAGAATTTGACGACGTGGCGGTTGTTGCGTTCCGTGCAACGGAATGGGGCGAGGCTCACGATCTAAAAATTGATTTTACATTTTGGAAGACGGATTTCCGAGGTCTAAAAGCACACAAGGGGTTTGCAACAGCCATACAAAAAGTGTTGCCTGAAATCGAAGCCGACCTAGCCCTTGTCCCACCAACCAAGCGTGTCCTTTATACGGGTCACAGCCTTGGTGGAGCATTAGCAGCCATGTTAGCAGTTGTGCGCAAACCAACTGACCTATGCACATTTGGTCAACCTCGCATCTTTGGTGGCACTATCCCCACTGAGATCTACCAAGGCGTGAACTACCATCGCGTCGTTGTGCAATGGGATTGGGTTCGCCTCATTCCCCCAAACATTCCATTCTTATTGAGCTACAAACACGCTGGGATAAGGCGTTTGTTGAAGCGAAGAATATCATTCTCTGTACTATGGGCAGGTGACCACAACCTAAGTACATATTTAGAGCTTTTGGTTAAGGAAGATGGCACCCTAGATTCATAGATTCTGGTAAATACGTGTATAACTACTAACACAGGGAAACACGTATGAGCCTACAAGATCTAATTAATTCCATTAAGACTACGCCACCAATGAATGATCCTAGCCATTTCAATAAGGCTATCATCACTACACTGGAACACGAAGGTGGTTTTAGTAACGATCCCGTTGATCCAGGTGGCGCCACAAACTGGGGCATGTCCATACGCTATTTGAAAGGTCGCGGCGATTCCGACGGCGACGGCTGGTTAGATGGTGACTTAGATCACGATGGCGACATTGATATTGACGACATTAAAAACATGACTACGGAGCAAGCTATTGCACTGTACAAGTCGGGTTTTTGGGACAAATATAATTACGAAACTATACACGACTACACAGTAGCAGCCCGCGTATTTGACATGACTGTAAATATGGGCGCAATACAAACTGGTAAAATTGTACAGCGAGCACTAAATGCTTGTGGCAACAACTTAGTCGTAGACGGCAAGGTTGGCCCTAACACTTTTAATGCGATCAATTGCACTAACTCCGAAATGTTAATGTCTGAGATTCGCCAGTTCCATGCTCAATTTTACTTAGACCTAATTGCTGCAAAACCAGCAATGGCAAAATACAAGAAAGGGTGGTTGCGTAGGGCAGCCGCTTAATACTAGTGTTTAATGAGATCCATTATAAAAGATAAATAATAGTCTCAGAGCACAGCTCTGAAAATATAAAACTGTGTACAAAATTGTGGATTGAAAACGAATAAATAAAATTGGTAATAGGAAAACATATGATGAATAAGCTACTCCTACTTTTAATAACAATGTTGCTTTTGACAATTTCAACTACTATGTTTGGTCAACAGCTAGATACTCCGCCTCAAGAAGAATCGGTTACAGCGTTGGACAAAATGCTAGTGGTATATGAGCAGAAGAAAGCTGAAAATGCTTCAGGACTATCTCCTGAATCCGAACGGCGCCGGCTGCAAAGTGAAATAATTGACCTCAAAGTAGAAAAAGATCAACTAACATCTAGAGTAGAATATTTAAAGGCAGAGCTAACGAAGCAACAACGCCCCGTTAGCAATGCTGGGGTTTGTTCTAAAGAGACAACCTGTATCCCGGCTAAAGAAGTAGAACGCGAAAAGATTACATCACATCTCGTATATAGTCTCAGTCTATACAGATTAGCAGAACTAACTGACACAAACTTACCAATCGGCAAGAAATACGTCGAAGCACATACTGCGGCACAGAGAGTAATGCAAAGTGCGATGGGGGATTTAAACCTCTTAGGCTTCGACACATCAGACCCAAATGAATTTCCAAGCCTGGAAGAACTAATTAAGGCTATGGAAATCTCACACGAAGCTCATCGTTAAAATTATATACATATATTTTAATTGAAAGGGATGTGAAATGGAAGAAACATTGGAAAAAATAGACTTAAGGGCACTCATAAAATATGCAGCCACCACCATAGGAATATTATCTGTATTGCTAGGTAGCTTTGTGTGGATAGAAGACAGATACGTTAATGAAAGTGAATATGTAAGGCACATAGGTTCTCAACGAGATAAATTACTTGGATTAGAAAATAAAGTAGGCACACTTATAAGTTCAATTGAAGAAGACAGAGATCGAGAATATAACGAAATAATAAAAGAGATTAAAGACGGAAAAATATTTACGTTAGTTGTGCAACGAGACATTTTACTAAGTAGAGGTAGAGAAAACCTAACAGCTACGGAATTAGCTGAACTAGATGTATTGAATATAAAGCTAAAAGAGTTGAACGCAACACCATAAAAAAGATAAGACAATAATAAGAACTTAGGCGCGGCTTCGGTCGCGCTTTTTTTGCCTTGACATTGTGTCCGTTTTATGTTAGAATATGTTATATCACGTAGTTTGAACGATAAATAATACGATGAGACAATTAGCTAAATCCACATTAGATAGATTGAAGCGCACACAGAATGAAAGAAAGAAGTACGTGCCATATTGCTATGTGGATGAGATGACATGGACGTCAGTTCCTGTGAAAAAATTTGAAGATCGGATTTCTACCGCCGAGCGGAGTAACTATATCCAAATTTTAGCATGGGCGAAAGAAAACTGCAAAGGTGCTTACAGCAGAGATCATGAATTTTTCTGGTTCAAAGACGGAAAAGATGCATTTGTTTTTAGATTAAAATGGGGATGAGATGAAACGCCAACCGAAAGATCGCAACTATGTCAAGAAGTATATGGATAAGCAAACCAAACCAGCTACCCATGCAGACAAGACTAAGTATGCAAGGAAAGAGAAGTACAAGAATGTAGTCGAGCCTGAGGATGATGCTTGGGACGATTATGAAGATGTTTTAGAACACGGTTCTAAGGCAGAAATGCGCCATTTTATGGAATACATAGATGATGAGCAGGACTAGTGTTAGTCTTTGTCTTACATGAGTTTGCGCAAACAGCGGAAGGCTCCGCAGCGGTACAGCAGATCGTTAAAACGTGCTCTAACGATGACAGCGTCTGGTTCACACCTACGTATCCTACAAACAATCCGCACCTAGCCCATATATTCCTAACCGACCTAGTTCGCAAAGAAATCGCAGACCACAACGACTATAACATTTTGTTTATAGGCGTTCAGCTTGGTGGATTTTGGGCACGCCACTTAGCACGAATTTTCCCACCAGCAAAAATAGCACTACTCAACCCCACCATTTACCCATGGCGTGAGCTACAAAACTTTGTAGGCATGAACACAAACAAAGGCAACGGCACAAGGTTTGAACTGGTGATTGGCGATGTACGAACATTTGAAATTTATAGGGTCGATCAGGATCGCAGCGATCAACAAGGCGTAGTGATTCAAAATAACACATTGGGCTTTGATGATAAAACACGACTGAAGATGTACATGATGGAAGGGACAACGATTACTGACGATGAGATAAATATCGTGTACGAAGAATTTTTTGAGAAAGAAGAAATATGAAAAGATATATTTTAATCTTAGTAGCAGCATTTTTAATATCGTGTTCAGCAACGACCAGCCTACCGACGGCAGGCACAATGACTACAGGGGAAGTGACTAGCACACCTCGACAATATCAAGAATTTTGTGAACGAGACACGGACAATATTTGTCCAGAGGAGGAGAGTGAGCCAGACCCTAACGACTGATTTGTGGGAATCCTTGTGTCGAATCCAACAAGCAGTCAATAAAGACATCCGATACGTCGTAGATTCAAAACTATATGAACAAGAGGACTATTGGACTGTGGTTGAAGGTAAAGGCCGCGGCGACTGCGATGATTACGCCCTAACCAAAATTAAACGGTTGGTTGCTGAGACAAAGTGGGACAGAGAAAATCTTGCTGTGGCAATTTGCTTTACAGAAGATGAAAAGGGTAGACCAGGCAAAGGTGTTGGCCATGCCGTGTGCGTAGCTAGGACAAATCGAGGCGATTTTGTGTTAGACAACAGATACAAAGATGTGAAAGCATACGATGAATTACCTTACCGCTGGGTTAAGATGGAAGATTTCACCAACAAATGTTGGGTAATAATTAACAGCTAAGTTATTGATTTTCTTACAGTTCTTGTAAGTTACTGATTTCCTTGAAGATTTAGTGCTTGACAAAAGATGTATTTTCGCTTATACTATAGATAATGAGAAAGTAGATAGGAGATGGTGATGAAAACCGATAGAGAAATCCTGTTAGAAACGATGGCCCAGATCAAAGTTCTTGAAGCGAAGATTGCAGAAATCACTGACAGAGAACAGGCCGAGCGAGAAGCTTCTTGCAACCATCGGATAATTATAACGAGGCGTACCGAAGAAGATTGGCAACCCCACACTATTTACACTTATGAACAGGAGATTTGCACGAAGTGCAACAGAACTTTCCGAACCCGGAATATTACTAACGTACCTGGTGAATGGATAGAAAATAAGAAGTAGATGGGAGACAACAATGAGCGACCAACTGCATTTAGATTTAGATGAATTAGTTGATATTGATGAAGGCACGAAGTGCTGGAACTGCGGCAAAGGAAGATACGCCCGGCGCTCCCTAAACGATGAATGGTACGGTAACATAACTTGCGATAACTGCTATCACCAAATTGACTCCACCCAGCGCAGGATTGAAATGCCCACCAAGAAACAGATTGCGGCATGGCGCAAAGAATACAGGGAACTGAAATAATACTTGACATTACTGTTTAATGGTGTTATACTGTTGATAGTAGGTAAATAAAAGTACAAAGAGATAGACTTTTTGTACGCGGTTAGAAGCTAACTGCAAAGACGATACGGAGGGTATCGAAATGCGTAAATACAAATTAGCCGTATTCATCGGCAGGATGCAGCCACTACACAACGGGCACGTCCAAAACATAAACAAAGCTTTAGAAATTGCAGACCAGGTTCTTGTGGTCTTAGGCTCGTCCAATGAGCCGCGCACAATCAAAAATCCCTTTACAGTTGAAGAACGCACAGCCCAAATAGAATCTCTTTGGGGCACCAAAGCCGAAGGAAATTGGCGAGTGCGGGTAGCATCTGTTGAAGATGACCTATACCAAGAAACAAAATGGCTGGAGGCTGTCCAAGCCGCAGTCCACAACTGGGAAACAAACGACGAGGACATTACAATCCTCGGTCATGAAAAAGATGATTCCAGCTACTACCTAAAAAGCTTCCCGACCTGGGACTTTACGACTATTGGTGCATACGCTGAGGCTGGCGGCACTGCAATTGACGCAACGAAGATACGCGAACTATATTTTGAAGGACATTTTAGCTACATAAAATCGGCACTGCCAGTGTCAGTTTACGAGACGCTGATGACCTTCAAAGACACTGAGGCATACGCCCAGCTTGTTAAAGAATTCAATTACATCCGCACGTACAAAACTGCATGGGCGCACACGCCATATCCTGTGACATTTTTCACCACAGACGCAGTTGTAATACAGGGCGGACACATCCTACTTATTAGGCGGCGCGCAGAACCAGGCAAGGGTCTCTGGGCACTTCCTGGCGGCTTCCTCGGTCAAGACGAGACTGCGTTTGATAGCGCAATACGCGAACTGAAGGAAGAAACCAGATTGAAGGTGCCGGAAGCAGTGTTGCGCGGATCATGCAAAGCCCGCAAACTGTTTGACCACCCTAGCAGGTCATTACGTGGTCGCACAATTACACAAGCGTTTTTGTTTGACCTACCCGACCAGCCCTCACTGCCAAAAGTGAAAGGCGGCGACGATGCGGAAACAGCAAAGTGGTTCGCGCTAGACACAGTTAAGAACATGTCTCACTCGCTGTTTGAGGACCACAAGTCAATCATCAACATGCTTACAACGAGGGCTGACCAATGAGATTTGGTGAAACGGTATATGCAGTGACGGCACTTGGTGTAGTTAAGGCACGTGTGGTAGGTCACACTACGAACATACGTAGCATATTGAAAGAATACAAACTGATGATGCATATTAACGACAACGTAATGCAAGGAAGCTTGGAACGTTGGAAGAAGGAAGAAGTGTTTGCTACGAGGCGTGAAGCTGACAAGCTATATTTTAAACACAATTTGGCAAACACCACAGACACATTGTTTAAGACTGAGGGACAGAAGCAAGCAGAACGTAAGGCTCGCGAAGTAGAAATGCAACTAATATTGGAAGCGCAGAATCCCAGTCAATATACGTGGAGCAAGAAATGAACGTACAAGAACTAAAAACTTTTATGAAGAATCAGGCACACCTCATGCGGCATTTGCACGGAGTTGATGATGCTACTGCAAAACGCTGGACAGAAGCAGAAGCCGCGGTTCTAGGATTAACCGAGACAAGCGGCGAAAAGTTAGCGAAGTATTTACGCCTTTTGCAATGGTTAACGCTTCCAACGTACGATTCGGTTGAGGCTGGTCACGAAGTAATGTCGAAGATGTGTGAGCCAGGTTCAGTCATAAGATTCATCGTAAATATTCCGAAGCCAATTGTAGAAAGAAAGGTTCGTCCAGACGGAACTGAATATGATGAGGTGCAAGAATACTGTGCATATCGAATTCATCGCGGACATTGGCAACGAGATGAACACGGTGTATTCAGTGTTTTTGTATCCCACGTAGATTTTGCAATATCTCCAACAGATTTAAGTGATGCGCGGCGCGCAGCAATTATAGAGCTTGGCGAAAAGCATATATTAGAACATGAGAAAGGAGAACAGAAATGACTATTGCAACAATTGTAGTAAGCAAAGAACAGCTAACGAAGATTATTGAAGCCCACTATAATGCGCAAGGTCTTAAAACGTTAGGTGTTAGTATTAACGTAGGAATGACATATCCTGAACGTAGCGAGCAGACAATAGCAACGTTTAAAAATGTTGAAGTGAAAGTTGAATTAGGTAACGTAAAAGCCCTGTAATAGAACAGGCATATTTGTAAGGAGTTTACAATGAGCATTTTAAATGAAATTAGAGAAACATATGGCGTTGCTGGCGATACAGACAGCTACAAATTTTCGCACCCTGCACAGTATGTAGAAGGTGCTGACAAGCTGATGAGCTACATTGAGAGCAGAGGCGGCGATTATAAAGAAGTGGTATTCTTCGGATTGCAGCTAATCCTCAAAGAATACTTCCTGGAAAGAATGACCCACAAACAAGTGGACAACATCATCGCCTTCCAGCGTGAACACCTATTTGGTGTAGAAATTGACAAGCTTGAGGTTGCGCTACGAGCAGTAGTTGACGACTACGACGGCTACATGCCGCTGCGAATCAAAGCAGTCCAAGAAGGCACAGTGGTTCCTACGGGCAACGTGTTGGTGACAGTTGAGACGACCGTGGAAGATCCGCGCGTATTCTCGCTGGTCACATACATGGAAACCAAGCTGATGAGGCTCTGGTCACCTACAACGGTTGCAACGACATCCTACCACATTAAAAAGATCATCTACAACGCACTGAAGCGCACAGCCGACGACGCTGATGCAGAAATCGGTTTTAAACTGCATGACTTTGGTTCACGTGGTGTGAGTAGTTTGGAAACCGCTGCATTTGCAGGTGCTGCTCACCTTGTAAACTTCCTCGGAAGCGATACGACAGTGGGTATTATGGCTGCGAACATCGGCTATAACACGCAAATGGCTGGCTACAGCATTCCTGCTACAGAACATAGCACGACCACAAGCTTTGGACGCCACGGCGAAGAGGCACTGGTGCAGCGTATGTTTGACAACTTTGCAAAACCTGGCGCAATTTTCGCTACGGTCGCTGACAGTTACGACATTATGAACTTTGTGGAAACGATTGCTCCCAAGTTTAAGAAGCAGTTACGCGAAAGCGGCGCGACTTGGGTCATCCGTCCTGACAGCGGCGATGCAGTTGAGACCCCTGTCGAATTGGTGCGCAGGTTGTCCAGGATCTTTGGATTTACGTACAACAAGAAAGGCTTTAAAGTTCTTGACGGTGTGCGCGTGATCCAAGGTGACGGCATTGACATTAACGATGTGCGAGCAATTGTTGAGAAGCTGGAAGCTGAACAGTTTAGCATTAGCAACATTGCGTTTGGTATGGGCGGCGGCTTGCTGCAAAAAAATAACAGGGACACCCTCAAGTTTGCGATGAAGGCTTGCGCGGTTCATGTTGACGGTGTGTGGCATGATGTGTACAAAGATCCGACTATCTACGATGCAACAAGCTGGAAGCCCCTCGCTTCAAGTTTTAAGAAGTCCAAAGCTGGTCGCTTGGAATTGCTGTACAACGGTACAGACTACAAGACAGTGCGAGTTGAGGAAGTTGCTGAATACGTAGCTGACGGTTACAAGGCAATGCTTGAGACTGTATACGATCATGGCAAGCTTGTGCGAGACATGAACTTTGAGCAGGTGCGCGAAAACGCAAAACTGCCTGAGGAACGTGTACACACTGCAAAGGTTGAAAGCGAGGTGGCGTAATGAACGCTCTAAAAACAAAACAGTTCACAAACGGTTTTGTATCAGTTGTGCAATTGAATGACAATTTGCTGATTGAAACAACCTCGACCTGCTTACCTGGTCAAACTGAGGTGCGTAATACCCACCGCAAAGACAACAAAGTGGATGCTAATGCCTTCTCGATTCAAAACTGGAAGGAGAAGTGGACGGTAGGCATTAGCACACAGTCTGGTTGCCCAATCAAATGCAAATTTTGTGCGGTCAACCGCTTGACGGATAAGCAACACTGGCGTAATCTTACTGCCCAAGAAATGGTAGACCAAGTAACGTATGCGATTGCGGAAGCACAAAAGATCAACGGTGGTCTTGATCCAAACGACAGCGGAATTTTTAGGGTGTTGTTTACGAGGATGGGCGAGCCTGCGATGAACATAGATGAAGTTGTGCAGGCAGTTAATCGCATCAAGGTAATGTTCCCGAAAGCTCGCATCCAAGTTTCCACTATTGGTATTCCAAGGTCAGTAGAACTGGTAGATCAATTGATGGTGCTTGAAGAAATATACGGAAACGATTGGTTAGAGCTGCAATTTAGTATCCACAGCACAGACGACGAATACCGCAAGTGGCTACAGTCTATTACAGTTATGTCCAATGAAGACATTGGCAAGTTGGCAGCATCTTGGTACTACAGGTTCCCAAACCGCCCTTGGAAAGCAACGCTGAATTTTGCTCTTGCTGAAGGCACACCATTTGACGCCAACCACCTAAGAACACAGTTTGATCCTAAGACCGTGTTCATTAAGGTGTCGCCAATAAACGAAAACCCTGTCTCCGATGAAAATTCATTGAAGACATTATTTACATACGAGAACACAATCTAAGGAGAATGAAATGAAACAGGTAAATGAAATTGTGAATGAAATTGAAGAAGCTGGTTTTGAAGGTGCAGTAGCAATCGCAACCGAAGCCGAAGTCCAAGCAGGTGCCGCCTGCGGACAGATGTGCCTGGTTACAGAAGCACTAGAAACCCAGGAAGACTAACATCTTGGCTGAACGAGGGCAGAAATGCCCTTTTTCAGTGTCGCTTGGACTCCATATATAGTAAATACACACGGAGGATAACAATGTATAAACATGATGTAGAGATGAGAGATAGTTGGGTTTGGCCAAAAGATGATATTGGTGCGTGGATGTGGCTAAATAACGAAATGGATTTGCCGCAGCGGATAAGGAAACATGTCAGTAACTTTGACACATGCATCCATGCTGGAGCCCACGCTGGTATCTATACGAAACAGTATGCATATATGTTTAGACATATTTATGCAGTTGAACCGCAAGGTAGAAACTTCTTTTGTCTCACAACAAACGTCCATGAAGAAAACGTAACCAAAATACAGGCATGCTTCAGCAACAAGCGTAAGCGTGTAAATATGTATACCGCTGACCGAACCAATAGCGGCGGCTTCTTCGTAACACCAGGAGATGATTTCCATGTAATTTTGATGGATGACTTGATTGGTGATGTTGGACTGATACATTTGGACGTGGAAGGTCATGAGCTAGAAGCGTTACAAGGCGGCAAGGAATTAATCGACCGCTGCTCCCCCGTCATTGTGTTGGAGACAATCCATCCAGAAAAAGACAAGGTGGCCGCAGAATTCTTGTTTGAGCTTGGATATGAGGTTGTTGAATTACTAGGCATTGACGATTGGGGCAAACCTGGCCTTGACACCGTTTACAAGCGTAAACCTAAGAGCAAGCGAAACAAGAAGTAAGTCTTTGATTTAGGGCTGCACAGGAACACGTAAGTCTTTGATTCTGATACTAGGAGTGCGCTCTGTGCGATTCTATTACGGATCGTGCATCAGTGTGCTGCTAGGTTTTCCAGATCGATGTAAGTCTTTGATTCTCGGTGTGAGAACCCTATATAATTCAATAGGTTACCTCATTCATTTTTTTATAAGTTATTGATTTTGTTAGGAACTTTGTTCTTGACATTTGGGTCATCTTATCGTATAATATAGGTATAGTTAGCAAAGGAACAGACACAATGATCTCATTAAGACGTAAGAAGAAAGGTTTGAAAGCGAAAGGTCGGAAGATTCTAGTAGGTCCCGATCTCTCCAATGTGGTATCCACTAACAAAGACTTTACGCGCCTCTTCTACGGCGCATTGCATTACGCCCAGTATGACGTTGCTGACAAGCAACTGAAGAAGGAAATGCTCAAATACGCCAAGGCTCAGAAGCTGGATCACAAGCTTTTGGGTTTGCTTAGTGACAAGGATTTTCAGACTGTGGGCAAGCTGGCGCTGATTATTAACGCTGGTGGCGAACTGCCTGAGAGTTTCGCAGTGGGCTTCCCCGCAGGCATCGAACGACTGATGGTTCGGGCACGGGCAATCCGCGCTGAACAGAAAGCGGCTGCTAAGGCGGCTAGTAAGGTTGTTAGCTCTCGTCCGAAGGCTACGATCCAAGATCGGATGCGCGACCAGGCCGCAAGCGTGGCGCAAGAATTTGACGGTTGGTTAGACATGCTGGCTACTGACCCGAAGGCAAATATTACAGATAAGATGAATCCTACGACCGCCATCACCGTCGGTGGCTTGAAGGCTGGTCACACCCGCTGGATCAAAAAGTTCTACGAAGACGACCTCGAAGAATTGAAGGCAGCGTTGGCTGGTGAAGACGCTGACCTGAAGGAAGGCTACAGTAACCTCAGCAAGGCGCAGTTGAAGAAGATGATTGCATTGCTGGAAAGCATTATGACTGCGGTCAATGTTGCGGTCAAAGTACAGAAGGCGCAGAAGGCTCCTCGTAAGAAGAAGGCTGTAAGCGTGGACAAACTGGTTGCGAAACTGAAGTACAAGGAAAAAGACGATGAGCTTGGGCTTGCAAGTCTCAACCCGCGGGATATCGTCGGCGCGCAGATGATTTGGATTTATAATACCAAGTATCGCAAGCTGGGACGCTATGTAGCAGCAGACGATGCAGGTCTCGGTGTTAAGGGTTCGAGCATCACCAACTTCTCTGAAGACAAGTCTCGCAACAAGAGTTTGCGCAAGCCTAAGGAACAGTTGAAAGAGTTCCAAAAGGCTGGCAAGGTCGCCCTGCGCACGTTCTTTGAGGACATCAAGGCAGTCGATCACAAGCTAAAGGCCCGCACAAGCGCGGATATGATAATCCTGAAGATTGTAAAATAGGAGAGGGTTGTGAACGAGTTTTGGAAGGGCTTCTTTTACGCTGCCAGCACACTAATCTCGATAACAATAATAGGTGCGGTGGCTAAGATCTTAGGTATGGCGTTGCCAAATCCTATAAGGTGGGGTGTTGTTTTTCTATTTTTGATTTGCACCTGCGTTGGTCTGATAAGGATGAGCATTGTGGGCAGTAAAGATAAGCCAGACGAAACACCACACAAGCTTACAACCCGTAATAATGTGGTACTGGGTGGTTTTGTGCTGACGGCATTGATTGGTCTGGTGTGGCTTGTATCTCAGGCATCTCTCGAGTATGAACTTAGCTCCGGTTACACCCGTCCAACGACTAGGTGCGAGCAATCACAATTTATGAAAGAGACGATGATCCGTAATCTGAACGTGTGCCTCACTGGTGAAATAATTTGCACCGCGAAGCAGATAGAATCCTGGGAAACTTGGGTCGATAAAACAAGCGCAATGGTTGACGAAGATTGTGGGTGGACACAATAATGACCACCCACTCGTCAACGTACAAAGGAAAGCGTGTTCGCATCAAGCTAAAGGATGGAACAGTGTTTGTTGACAAGTTTTTAGATTCAAAAAGCAGCTATATTTTCTTCGAAGAAAAAGGCAGAATCGCCAAAAAAGATATAGTAAACTTTTCCATAAATAAGAGCACCTGTTAAGGTTACGTTAAGGAATTCTATGCTACTATAATGGTAAATAATAGTAGAACATAAGGAGAAGGACATGCGTAAATTATTTATAGCTCTTGCATTATTAACATTATCAGGTTGTGCAGGTTGGGAATACACCGTAGTAGATTACCACGCAGGTCATTCATACGGTTCACATCTTCATCCAACAGGATACATTCATTATACCTTAGGCTATTATAACGATTCATACTACAATGGTTACAGAGTGTACGGTGATATGGGCTACCGCTATTATTATGCCCCACCGAATTACGTCCATCACCGCTATTATGATCTACCGCCAATCAGGCATACACCACCGCCACCACCACCTGTACGCCACCCTCCGCCACCATATCGCCACGTGCCGCCACCTGCTCCACCCCCAGCGCGTCACCCACCACCTCGCCGCCATGTGCCACCCCCACCTCCACCACCCAAAAAGCATCCTCGTCGAGTCCCACGTGACCGTCACAATGACGACACCCCGCGACCAAGACCGCACAATTAGCCGCCCGTAATTGCATGGATAATGATAAATACCTGTAACAGAACGAGGTATTTATGTCCGCTACAATTACACCGAGAACAAAATTAATCAGTCAGATTCGTCTACTATTGGGTGGGCAAATGGTTGAGGTTGAGCTAGATGCAGAGCATTATGATCTAGCTATTGATATGGCTGTAGAACGTGTCCGTCAAAGGACAACAGGCGGCGTAGAAGAATCTCATATTTTCTTCACCATGCAACCTGACGTAGACGTATACACCATGCCTGACGAAGTGCAGGAAGTAGAAAAGCTATATCGCAGAGGCGTTGGTGCTAACTCCACTGGCGGCACAAACTTTGATCCGTTTGAGGCAGCGTTCTCAAACATCTATTTGTTACAAGCAGGCCGCACAGGTGGTCTTGCTACGTGGGACTTCTTTGCCCAATACCAAGAGACGATTGGTAGGGTGTTTGGTTCTGAACTAAACTTTATGTGGGAACCTTCAACCCACAAACTGAGTCTAGTTCGCAGACCTAAAGCAGAAGAAGACGTCCTAGCTAAGGTTTGGATGCGCAAACCGACAGATATTATACTAACTGATGACTACACTGGCCCTTGGGTGCGTGATTTTGCACTGGCTAAGTGTAAGCAGATGCTAGGCGAAGCCCGTAGTAAATTCCCGAGTGGCCTACCTGGTCCTGGCGGCTCGATTACGCTAAACGGCAATGAGCTAAAACAAGATGCTACAGCAGAAATGGAAAGATTAGAACAAGAGCTATTGAACTTTGTAACTGGGCGAGACGGCATACCTTTCCGCATTGGTTAAATGATCCTAATTGCCATCGGCACCCTCATCTTATTCTGGTTTGCATGGTACGGCAGCATAAGTGGTGTGTGTTTATCTATAATTTTATTGTTTTTAATTTGGGAACGGACTTGACAAACCTCAGATAGTATTGTATAATAGCAACATGATTATAGGAATACTTGGATCAATAGGATCAGGCAAAAACACCGTTGCAGAAATTCTGCACAACAACCACAATTTTCATCAAGATAGTTTTGCAAGCACGTTAAAAGATATGTGCGCAACACTCTTTTGCTGGGACCGCGCCATGTTGGAAGGCAAGACTGCTGAACATAGGGTGATGCGTGAGCAAACAGATGAATGGTGGTCAGATAAATTAGGCATACCAAATTTTAGTCCACGTTTAGCGTTACAGTTAATGGGCACAGATGTTATGCGAAACCACTTCCACAAAGATATTTGGGTACTGAGCCTGCTTAGACGGGCACCTAAAACAGGTCTTGTAATTAGCGATGCACGTTTTCCCAACGAGGTTGCTGTTATACGGAAAGCTGGTGGCATTGTAATACGTGTGGATCGCGGCCCGAAACCCGAATGGTGGACTACAGCAATGGACGCTTGCGACGGTTGTCCAATAGCTATAGACATGATGGACACCATGTATTCTAACGTCCATGCAAGCGAATGGTCTTGGGTAAATACTACGCCAGACGAAGTAATACACAATGATGGCACGTTAGAAGACTTAGAATTAGCGGTTCAAACCCTCGTAAACAAGTACGGATTCTAATTATTTTAGATAAATACTTGTATGAGAATACAAGATTTATCCCACGAGCAGCCAATTACCGATTTGCTTGAAGCAGATATGGTCGATTGGAAGACTCGTCTAAAAACTAAAGCCAGCAAACTAAACCCTATAAGCAAACAATCTCGTAGTGAAGCGGGTGCTCAAGATGCACTCGAGTCCGAGATGAACAGATTGTATAGGGCTTTTCGTCCATTTGCTAAATCAGCACAAGATTTAGATGAGGAAGGCCCTGAAGCAAACTGGACAACTGATCTTGCAACCTTGAAGAAGTTTTTCTATGATCAAGGATACGGCAAGAGTGGCGATGTCATACTAAATAAGATAGCAAACCAAAAAGTGAGTGCGGAAGTTTCAGATGAAACCGACAAATTGGCAGCGGGTTTCCAGTACGGGTTCAATTTTGATGAGAACTCCGAAGATGGCGATAACCTATCGTTAGAATCTATGTGGCACGGTTTGAATCAAGGTACTCTCGTTTTAGAAAATCTTGAGGATGACCAACCATTTGTCCCACGCGATAAAGTCCCAGGCATCATCAAAGCAGTAATGAAACACGCGGTACAAACAAATGGTATGGGAGCCATTCAGAAAAAAGCCCAAGAAGCTGAACAAGAACAACAAGATGAGCAAGATCAAGGAAATGAATATGCAGATCCAGAAGTAGGAATCTACAGTTCTACCACAACTGAACGTATCTATAAAGACCTAATATATTTTTATAAGAAAATGGTTAACGAATTAGGAGACGATAAAAAAGCCCAAGAAGTTGTCAAAACAAATTTTGAACAGCTTATACAAGCGATAGTCGAAAATTAGAAGTTTATAACACGCCCTTTTGCATGATGTATTGATAAATACCTGTAACAGGATTTCTTAATAATAGGAGTACAACATGGCAACGATTGTTAGCCCAGGAGTAAGTGTAACGGTAACCGACGAGAGTTTTTACTCTTCAGCAGGACCGGGTACAGTCCCAATGATTTTTATTGCGACAAAGCAGGATAAGGCTACGCCAGACGGTACAGCCGTGGCGTCCGGCACAACTGCTGCAAGCGCAGACAGCTTATTTTTGATTAGTAGTCAAAGAGAGCTATTACAGACCTTCGGTAACCCAGACTTCAATGAAGTTGGTGGAACCTCACAGCATGGTTATGCACTAAATGAGTACGGCTTGTTAGCTGCATACTCGTATTTAGGCGTTGCTAACAGAGCATACGTAGTACGTGCAGACGTTGACCTTGCTGAACTAGAACCTACTGCAACTGAGCCTGCTGGTGATCCAGCTAATGGCACATACTGGGTTGACATGAATAACTTTGTCCCTGGTTTGTTCTCTTGGAACTCTGCTACCAGTACTGGTGTTTGGGAAGAGCAGACAGTAACGTTTTACGATGGTGTAGTCAACGACGGTGACACACTACCGTCCTCAGGATTTGTTAATGGTGATTTTTTGGCTGCTATTAATGATTCATTTTCTACCTCTACAATAACATATTTTGAACGCCTTGGCGGCGCCTGGCTTATGATTGGTGGCGATGCTTGGTCGGTAGTGAATACTGCTGGTTCTGTGTTTGTTTCCCCTCATACGTCTGTTCCGACTCCAACACCTAGTATTCAAGATCGTTGGGTTAAGACCACAACACCAAACGCTGGATTAAGTACGTCTATTAAGATGTGGGATTCGACATTAGGTCAGTTTGTGACACAAACCTCACCTACTTGGTATGAATATAGCATAGGCGGCGGCGATGGACGCGGCGCCAATTTTTACACCGCTAATGCTGGTAGTTCTGTAGCAGCAGGGACATTAATTGGTTTGTATAATGATCATACTGGTGAGACTGCAACTCCAGTAGCAACATTAACTTTTTACCGTCACAACGGTCAATCGACAACTACAATAACTGGCTTAGTAACTGGTTTTACAACAGGTACATTAACTGGTTCTGATACTTTTTATATAAACGGCCAAATCATTACGTTGGCTGGTGACGAAACTATTGACCAGTTAGTTCAACTAATCAATGCAACACCACCAGCTAATGTAGTCGCAAGTAAGACATCTGCTAATGGTGCTATAGTATTAACTAACACAGCAGGTGAAGATATTTATTTATATAACGGTGTTGGAACTCCTCTTACAGATATGGGTCTGACAACCGCTTGTGTAGGTGCTGTAGCTTATACAGGTTCTGGTGGCCTTGGCGTACTAGCGTCTAATATGGTCGAGTTAGCTACATATGACTCAACGTTAGCTGTAAGTTTAACGGCTCCAACAACAACCGCAGCATACGGAACATACTGGTATGATCCTAGCTTTACGGTTGACATAATGGAGAAGATTGGTTCAGCATGGAATGACATTGATCCTAATTTGATTCTTGTACAATCCGATGAACCAACAACACAGCTAGATGGAACTGCACTAGCAGGTGATGAGCTATGGGTTGAAACAGATCAACTAACTGGTTATCCGGTAATACGTAGGTATGTCCTTGCGAGCACCGAGTGGGTATTGATCGACAACGCTGATCAAACTACTCCAAACGGTATCATTTTTGCTGATGCTCGCGCCGCTGCAAATGTTCCAGGTAGTGGAACTGCTGCATCTACGGCTACATTAGATGGAGATGCGCCGCTTCCTGCTGCATACCCAGTTGGTACATTGCTATTTAATACACGCGCAAGCGGTCGTAATGTTAAGGTGTGGACACAAAACGCAACAACATACTCATCAGCTAACGTAGACCGCTGGGTATCGGCAAGTGGCTTACAGGCCGACGGTAGCCCATATATGGGTCAAGACGCAGTGAAGCGTATTGTGATTGATGCAATGGCAAGCGTAATTGCTTCCAATGAAGATATCCGCGCTGAGACAGTGTTCTTTAACCTAATTGCTGCTCCTGGTTTCCCAGAGCTAATGGACGAGATGCTTGCATTGAACGTAGATCGTAAAGAGACAGCGTTCGTTATTGGTGACTCACCATTCCACCTATCCTCAAACACAACTGACCTGCAGAATTGGGCAACAAATGCTAACAATGCTGCAAGCACAGGCGATGATGGTTTGGTAACCAATAGTGCTTACTTAGGTGTCTACTACCCATCGTGCTTGACAGCAAATGTTGACGGCAGCGAAGTGGTTGCACCAGCATCCCACATTGTACTACGCACAATGGCCTATAACGACCAGGTTGCATATCAGTGGTTTGCTCCAGCTGGCTTCTCACGCGGTCTAGTCTCTAACGCTGCAAGCGTTGGTTACCTAACAAGTGAAGACGAGTACACACCAGTTACACTAAACCAAGGTCAGAGAGATGTATTGTACACCAATAAGGTGAATCCAATTGCTTATATCTCTGGTCGCGGACTAGTTGTATATGGTCAAAAGACACGTAATCCAGTTGAATCGGCATTGGATAGGATCAATGTAGCTAGGTTGACTAACTTTGTTAGGTTCCAATCTGAGGTACTAGGTCAGCCATTCCTATTTGAGCCAAATGATACCACAACGCGCGATGCTGTTAAGGCACAGTTCGATAGCTTCCTAGCTGAACTTGTAACACTCCGTGGTCTGTATGCGTTCCTAGTAGTGTGTGATGAATCAAATAACACACCAGCTAGAATCGACCGCAACGAGCTATGGATTGACATTGCTATACAGCCAGTCAAGGCAGTTGAGTTCATTTACATTCCAATAAGGATTCGTAATACAGGTGAAAGCTTAGCCTAATTATTGGGCTCACACGAATAGAGAAAGCGGCTTTATGTCGCTTTCTTTATGCCTGGAATAAAAATTGCTAGAAAGTGATAAATAATTAGTAAATACACAATTGTTCAATTAGGAGAACATTTAGATGGGTGATTTAAGTAAATTTGGCGTGCCACTTGATGGCGTCAAGCAAGGTATGCTACAGCCAAGAATGGCATATCGCTTCCGCGTTATTTTTAATAACTTTGGAACTAATAATAATCTTCGCGAGCTTACAGCTAACGTACAGTCTGTTGTAAGGCCTTCCATAACGCATGAGGAAGCCGCAGTACATTCTTACAACTCCATTGCATATGTAATGGGTAAGCATGCCTGGCAACCAATTGACCTAGTAGTTAGGGACGATATTACAGGTGCTATTGCATCTGCCGTATATTCTCAGGTACAGCGTCAAATGAACCATTACGAACAGATTGGTCCAGTTGCTGGTACGAACTATAAGTTTGGTATGCAGATTCATACGTTAGATGGCACAAACGCTGAAGAATTAGAGTCTTGGGAATTAACAGGATGCTTCTTAACTAACGTAGTTGCTAATGAGTATAACTATGAGAGTGGTGCTGAATACATGAAGTTGCAATTAACGGTTCGTTATGACAACGCAACACTACTATCTGGTCCGAATGATAACGATGGTACAACAGTCGGTGGTGATCCAATGCCGAATATATTGGATGGCTTTACTGGCGGCACAACCGTAGGTTAATTAGGGGCCTAATATGGCGGCGCAGTTTGAGGGCATCTTCAGCAGCATCTTTGGGCAAACGGTTCGCTTACGCGACACCCATCATGCTGTTGAAGCCTTTGGTCTTAATAAATCAGATCTCAGCAATGGGACGCCTCGCCATAAGTTTGAATTCTTTGTCCGTGTTAACTTTGATCAAAACAGAGAAGTACGAGAGTTTGTAAGGAGCTTTTTAACAGACGCCGATCAAAGCATGGTATCTACAATGGTCAAATCCATTATAATGCCGTCAATGACAATGGACACTGATATACTAAACCAGTATAATAAGAAACGCATATCGCAAAAACGATTAAACTTTAATCCCATCACAATTACATTCCATGATTCAGTCGAAGGTCGAACCCTTCGACTGTGGGAAATGTATTATGAATACTATTTCAAAGACGGTTTAGCAAAACAAAAGACTGCTGGCTCAGATGGTCGCCGACTTGAACGTACTGAATTCTTAAACGACATTATTACTGACAAGTTTAATGATAATTTTGGTTATAATTTAGCGCGTGTTGGTGACAACAAATACCTAATAGAAAGTATTGACATTTACCAAGTACACGGCGGTAGGTTCTCCCGCACAACTATAATTCGTCCACGTATTAGGCAGTTTACACACGATACACTAGACTATGAAGATGTGTCTGGCTTAGTACAAATGAGTATGGATTTTGAATACGAAGACGTAATTTACTCTAACGTGAATCAACCGCTAAACGCTGACGAATTAGACCGTTATAAGTACGGAGACTTCTGGGAGATGGCGAACCTAATAACCATCAGAACCCCAGTGAACGGTCGTGATCTTGGATCACCAGAGCCACAACTACCAACTGTCAATTGCGACGGAACCTCTTCAACAAACTTTGCGGGTGTGGATAATTTCCTTTCTAGTCCTCTCGGATCAACAATTACGAGAGTTATAGGACAAGAGAACGTAGCAAGAGTTGAAGATTCCATTAGCGGCATAGTAGGAGCAATCCCAGATGCCATTGGCACAGTAGTATCCGCTAGCATTTTCGGAGGCACGGTATCTCTCAATCCTGACCCAGTGCAGGCATTACGAACCACGGCGAATCAAATTAGCCGCAGCGTTTACAATACTGCCCGAAATAATTTCCAGTCTACTGTGTCTGGTGCGGTGACTAGCGTAGTTAGCGGCATTACAACAACCACACCATCGGAAGCTACACCAAACGCATCCCAAGATCCACCAACACGCGGTACAGGTGGCGGTGGTGGATAATGACCGTTAATCGCGTCAGCACATCGTTAGTACGGTTCTTTGGCGCAGGTGTCAAGGCACAGCAAGCAGGCGGAAAACTTTCCAATCTAGTTTCAGATGGCCAAGGTGGCGAAACACCTATGGCCGCAGACGTACAACGCTTCCTAACAAAGGGCCTTACACCAGCATCCGTAAATATACACGACTACCAATCAGCACTAGGCCACTTAGAACGCCTCGGTGCATCACCGCTAGCTGCAAAGGCTATGGCACTGGTGTTTGTTGACGCTGCAAAAGCACAAGGCGTTAGCGTAATGTCTCTAATTGAGAGCACCAACAGCAGCCAACTTTCATTGCTATCCGCTGAGACATATAAATACATCAACCAACTGCGTGATTCGACAAACCAATTATCAGGTTCAGTTGCAGTAGATAATTCATTGAGCCTACGATCAAGGTATTTGATCCCGTAATGGCTAGTAGACGTAAAGCACTAAACGGAAAATTCACACCAACAAACCCCGGAAAATATGTTGGTACATATCCTATCGTCTATCGCAGCACATGGGAGCTTGCGTTTATGCGTATGGCGGATAAGCACTCTAGCGTTATTAGCTGGGCAAGTGAGAGCATCCGAATCCCATATTTGAATCCTGTAACACGCAAAGGCAGCATGTACGTGCCTGACTTTTTGATGGTGTATGAAGATTCCAAGGGTAATCGTCATCAAGAACTGATTGAGGTCAAACCAGCTTCACAAACATTTGTAGCGGAAGCTAAATCCCGCTACGATAAAGTAAGTCTCGCTATCAATGCTGCTAAATGGAAAGCTGCGGCATCCTGGTGCAAAAAACACGGTCTAACTTTCAAGATTATCAATGAAAGTGACATTTTTGTGAACCACAAAAGATAAAAGTGTATAAATACTAGTATGACAAAGCGACTGGAAGAAGTATTTGACCTTGCCCCAATGCAAGAAGATGAACCTGAAACCGAACCAACAACCAATGTTGAATCGGAAGTAATGAACGCCATTACGGTTACTGAGAAAATTGAACACGCATTAGCGACTGTTGGCGACCTCCACATGCACGACAAAGAGATGGACGAAATCTTTGATGCTGCATTTGAAACGTACGAAGAATGTAAGGAACTGGCACTTAGCAGCCACGATGCTCATGCTGCGAAGATGATGGAAGCCGCTGCTACCATGCTAAAGACAGCAATGGAAGCGAGGGACTCTAAAACCAATCGCAAAATAAAAATGGTTGAGCTACAATTGAAGAAGGCAAAACTAGATTTAGATGTCAAGAGAAGCCACCCCGCCGGAGTCGCAGACCCAACATCCTCAGGTGCTGAATTCGACCGCAACGAATTGCTCAAACATATTCGCGAACGATAAATCTCGCCTTTTTCTTGCGTAATTGATAAATACTACGATATAAAACGAGGATGCTTTTCATGGGCAAAAATTTTAAAGATTATTATCTAACGGAATCAGCAAAAGAGTATACATATAAACTCAAGTTTGCTGTAAATGAGTTTACGAGTGATATGAAGGATGCGCTTGAACAGGCGTTGACTAAGTATGACCTACGGTCAATTGGTGCGTGGAAAAGCACACCAATCCAAGAGAACCCATTGGACTTCCCAAATGTGCGTAATACAGAAGTACATATTGTCGAAGTCGTGCTAGGATATCCAGCAGCGTCAGATATGCTACGTGTATATTTGTGCGATAAGGTTGGTGTAAACCAACAAGGCATTGCTGTATATAATGCAAAGGATCCTCGAGATGCGTACACAGAAGAAATGCTGGCACGCCTTGACCCAACATTCAAAGCCAATTACAAACCAGTTATGGGCACAGAATACGAAGACGATGGTGAAAAGCCATTGTACGGTAAAGCCTATAACGACAAGTTCCTAAAAGAGCTTGCAGATGAGCGCGATGAACGCGAGCCAACCATCATCGAAAATCCACTAATGCCTAAGCAGACTACAGATCGTGCAGGCGTAGCAGCGGATGACGTTGGTGAGAAGGGCGGCTTTAGTGTGCTAGGCGGTAAGAAGTAAATGAGCAAAGATATTAGAGAAATGCGGAAGATCATCGAAGGTTTATTTGACTCCGACGATAACGAGCACACTGGCTCTTACGAAGTCTGTCAAGACTGCTTTGGAGAAGGCTGCGAAGCATGTGAGCATGGTTTGAAGGATGTAACTGGTGAATTTAAGCGTCCTGATTTCGACCAGTTTGAATCAGAAGATTTACTATCAAGAGAACAACGCGAACTAGCTACTAACTTCAGCCGCGATGCAATTGAGGAAAATGATATGGACAAGGATTTATATGATCTACGTAAGCTTGCTGGCCTACATAATGAGGAAGGCACAATGTCCCCATTCTCATCAGGTGACGAGAACGTAGAGGAAGTGCGCGAAGGTTTTAACATTCGGGCGCGTATGGCAGACGCACTAAGCGGCCTCGCAGGCAAAGATGTTATAAAAGATGTTATCGAAAACGAGTCACAGAATGTTATAGATCAGCTTGGATCAATGATTCCAGATGAACACCCAAAAGCGGAAGCTATGCACGGCGCACTCGACGAACTACACGAATACTTGCGTTCTTCAACAACTATGCTTGAATTTACAAAGCGTTGTAAAAGTGCACCTGCTAAGTTTCTTAGCAAGTTCCCGCCAGGTGACGAGAACGTAGAGGAAGTGCGCGAAGATGATTTTGAAGTAGAAGAAGATTATCTAGCCAGCCCTAAAGAAGCAAAGCCAAGGGGCAAGTACGACACTGTAGAAGACGACGAGTTCGATGCTCCTGATGACCGTATTGTTGACGTTGGCGACGACGAAGACTTTGATGAATTTGATTTCCAAGATGAGTATGCAAGGAGCGGATATCGTTTTAACGAAGAGGAAGAAGAAATTGAAGAAGACCTCGGCAACGGCTACGAAGACCAACATACTGCTGATGGACAGGATTATTTCCCTAAGGGTGCTACATCCTCACCAACACGCAAAGCTGGTCCAGGCGGAGCCAAGCATGGCGACAACCCTATGTATACTAGTGTAAAAGTAGATGAAGCAACAAGCGAATTACACGAAAAATATATTAGAGAATATGCCGACTACGTAAAAGCAGATCGAAAAAAAAATCTAGTTGAAGGCGATATGGCCAACGCGCTAGAGGCTCTGCGCAATGATGCGCTAGAGTATATAAGGACTGCAACGTATAAATTTATTGCAAAACTCCCATATTTCAAACGCCTAGAGCAAGAGATGATGGAACAGGCAATAGAGAAGGAATATACTGACTTCTGTGCTAATATGTCTGACAGTGTGATTGATACATGGATTGCAGATGTTCGTAATACGTTGGTTAGCGAGCATCCATCAAGTGTGATAGCATTTAATAGACGCGCACAATATCTCAAGAAACTTGTTGGCTGGGTTAAAGAGTCGGAGTCACCCTCGCAATTTGAAGATCGAATGGAAGTGCTAAATAGATATTCACACGAAATGTCAACGTTTATTAGAAAGTCAAACAAAAGCGTTTCTGCTACCCAAAGAAGGAAAGATATTGCAGCGAAAAAGAAAGCACCTAAGAAACTAAGCGCAGCAGATGCAAGGGACGCCGAAATTAAGAATTCAGCAGCATACAAGAAAAAGTATCCGAACCGATAACAAATTATGTGAGCGTATCAAAAAGAAAGGGGCAATGCCCCTTTCTTTATTATGAAAGGTGTGTTTCTTTTTAGATAAATACTATTATGTACACAGATAATAAATTTGTAAAGAAACCCGGAGCGTTAGTATCTTATACGCCCGAGATGCTAGATGAACTAGCTAAATGTAGTGACCCGTTAAATGGTCCTATGTACTTTATGTCTAACTTCATGTACATACAGCACGCCACTAAAGGTCGTATGAAGTTCGATCCTTTCGATTACCAAATTGAGTTGTGCGAAGTATACCACAACTACAGATCATCCATAGCAATGATTGGTCGCCAGCTTGGTAAGACGACACTAGCCGCAGGCTATTTGCTATGGTACGCTATGTTTGTCCCAGATTCAACAATCCTCATTGCGGCACACCAACGCAGCGGCGCAAGTGAAATTATGCAGCGTATACGTTATTGCTATGAGTCAATTCCCGACCATATACGAGCTGGCGGATCAGAATACAACAAAGGCAGCATGACATTCGACAACGGTTCACGTATTGTGGCACAGGCTACTACTGAGAAGACTGGTCGTGGTATGTCCCTATCGCTTGTGTACTTGGATGAGTTTGCGTTCGTGCCACCACGTATTGCGCGTGAGTTCTGGACCTCAATTTCACCAACTTTGTCAACAGGTGGTAAGTGTATCATCACTTCAACACCAAACGTTGACGATGACCAGTTTGCTGAGATTTGGTACGGTTCACAAAAGACACTGGATCAGTTTGGTAACGACACGGGTATTGGTGCAAATGGATTCAAAGGCTACTATGCAGACTGGACAGCACATCCAGATCGAGATGAAGCATGGGCAAGCATTGAGCGCAACAAGATTGGTGAGGAACGTTTCCAACGAGAGCATGAGTGCATGTTCGTGTCCTTCTCCGAGACCCTCATTAGTTCCGCTAAACTAACGTTGCTAAGTGGCAGCGGCATTGATCCTATTGAGAAGACAGGACAAGTACGCTGGTACGACAAGATCCGCAATGGCAAAACATACTGCCTCGCACTTGATCCGTCAATGGGAACTGGTGGCGATAATGCTGCTATTGAGGTGTTGGAGTTACCGTCAATGAAGCAGGTTGCGGAATGGCAAAACAACCAAACACTGATTGAAGATCAGGTCAAGGTGCTACGTGCTATGCTGCTAGAGATACGCGAACGGGCTCCAGAATCAGAATTGTATTGGACTGTAGAATCAAATAGCTTAGGTGAAGGTGCGTTGATTGTTATACGTGACACAGGTGAGGAACGCTTCCCTGGCACGTTTATGCATGATCCAAACAGGAACCTTGCTAATAGAAACAAGAGAAAAGGTTATCTCACTACGAACACAACGAAGCTTGAAGCATGTACGAAGATGAAGACGCTGATCGAACAAGACAAGCTAAAGATTTATAGCAAGAATCTAATACACGAACTAAAGTATTTTATTGCTACAGGCAACACATATAAAGCTAACGTAGGCGAAACTGATGATCTAATCTCAGCAATGCTTATATTGGTTAGAATGGCACAGCATATTGCTACGTGGGACGATGAGACACAGTCCGTAATGAGTGGTGATGTGGGTGGCATGTTTGAGGAGGAAGGTGAGGCTCCGCTTCCCATCATTATTTAGCCAAATAGATAAATACAATATATTGGAGCGCACTAAATGATTAACTACGATAAAGTTTCCGAAAAAGTATTTGCTATAATCAAGGGCCACGGTCATAAGATCGTTATGTTCACACCAGATGGTCGTGAGACAAGCGACCCCAAAGAAGCCCGCAGATTCTTTGTAGCTGAACCAAACTATATGGTTACAGTAGATGAAGACAACCGCGAAATCAAACTTAATAAAAATAAGCACATTGATCTAGATACTCTTGCTTCTATAATGAAACAATTGAAGAATCTAGCTACTTCGTATATGTTGAAATCCCAAGTAAAAGTCTTTGGACAGCAAATTACGCCTAAGGACTATGCGTACCAAGCTAAACAATATAAAGATAAAGGTAAAGATATGGATGAATTAAGCGAAGCCGCCCTATCGAGAATGTATGGCAGCACCAAAACCAGTTACCAGACCTTGGAGTCTGTAAAGATTGTGGCCCGCCACCGTACTGCTGTTGACGAAGATGTGCGCGGATCCCGTAGCCGTCGCATTAGTGCTATCTTCCTGGAGCAGAACGGTGAGCGGCGCCGCTTCCCTCATAACTGCCTACCTTGTGCAAGAGCAATGGCTCGTCATATGCACGAAGGTGGTTCGTTTGAGGACGTTATCGGCCAGTACATTATTGAATCCTCAGGCAACCTAATCAAGCTAAATGAGTTTATGCGTTATGCAAAGACTAACAAGCTTATTAACGAGAACAGCGAAGACGTTGTAGCATTGGTCAGAGAAAATGTGTTTGATTTGAAACGGCAGCTAGGTAAGCTAACTGGCGCAAAAACATACCACAGCGTAAAGGAAAGCATCAAAGAATCTGAAGGTGCTATAGACGAAGATACAGATGAATTAAAAGAATTGTTCACCGTTAGAAAATTTGACGAAAAAATGAGTGAGGTACTTCCCTTGGTTAAGAAATTTGTAGTAGAGAAACAAGCATGGAAAGATAAGCTTGTGGAGACAAGTAAGACGCCATTCCTGGTCAAGCGCACAACCGAACTATCGGAAGCCGATGTGTTAGAGTTTGACAACCCAATCCAAAAGATGGGCTATCGCTTACGTAGCATAGCAGAACGCGCAGTGACCGAAAATGACTTGTCTAAGTTTATGAACCGTGTTGCTGGCAAGCTAATTGAAGGCAACGAGCTAAACAAGTTTGAAAAGACAATCATCAAGAACGTGCTAGAAAACGCACAGGAAGTTGATGAGGAAGATGAGACAGAAGTTGAAGTGGAAGAATGTGGTGACGTAATTGAAGGTTTAACAGAATCTCTAGCAGCAAAATTAGACAAATATACATCCGACGATATTTTTAGGAAATAAAATTATGGACATGGATAAAGTAAAGAGTGCATGGATCAAAGTAAGACAAGCTATATTATGGGCATGGGCAAAGAAGTATTTTGGTGTTTCTTTTGTAAGCGGTGTAATTATAGATCAACTTTGGAATTTATTCTTTTAAAAGACTAAAAATAAAACTATACTTTTAAGGCCGTTTTTACGGCCTTATTATTCTGTGAGTGATAAATAAAACAGTTGATAATAATTCTTTTAAAAACATGAATTTATTGTTGACAAACTGCTTAGGGTATAGTATAATAGTGCAATGCGTTATACAGTAACCTAAAAAACTTGCAACAGACATAATGCAGTTGTTGTAGGGCACCCAAGGAACGCATTTTGGAAATATAAATAGGAGAATACCAATCATGGCAACATTAGAAGAAATCCGCGCGAAGTTAAAGCAAATGGAAGATAAGAGGGCAGGCGGAGCCCGGAGTAACGAACCTTCCTTGACATACCCCTTTTGGAACATCCCAGTCGGCGAAAGCGTAAGCGTTCGTTTGCTACCTGATGCCGATCCAGATAACGTCTTTTTCTGGAAGGAAAGGCAGTTGATTAATCTCACATTCGCAGGTGTGAAGGGTGGAGACGAGAATAGGTCTATCACCATTAAAGTACCATGCGTAGAGATGTGGGGCGACACTTGCCCAGTAACAGCAGAAATCCGCCCTTGGTGGAATGATACTGAGATGAAGGAAACAGCAAGGCGTTATTGGAAGAAGCGTTCATATTTCTTCCAAGGCTTTGTAAACCAAGACCCACTAAACGAAGCAGCTCCCGAGAACCCAATCCGTAGGTTCATCATCGGACCACAGATCTTTAACATTATTAAAGAGTCGCTAAGTGATCCTGATATGTTGAATTCACCGACGGACTACTTAAACGGTACTGACTTCCGTATTCAGCGCACAAAGAAAGGCGAATACAGCGATTACAGTACGTCTAAGTGGGCGCGACAGGAAACAGCTCTAAGCGAAGAACAAGCAGAGCAGCTCGAAAAGTTTGGTTTGTTCAAACTTGAAGATTGGATGCCAGCACGCCCAACGGCTGACGGCATTAATGCAATCCGTGAGATGTTTGAAGCGTCTTTGGCCGGTGAACTGTATGATCCAGCTAAGTGGGCTAATTACTATCGTCCATACGGACTAGAGTGGAAAGAAGATGATGCTGTTCCAGCTGCGCCAGTAAAGGCATCAGCGCCAGCAGCAGAAGCACCAGCTCCTGTAACCCCGGCACCAGAAGCGGCAGTAGATGCTGAAGTCACTACGGCTCCAGCAGAAACAGCCCCTAACGATAAGGTGAAGGATATGTTAGCTCGACTGAAGAGTCGCCAGACTAATAGCTAAGTGAGTGTAGTGGGGAGGTAACCCCTCCCCACTTTTATTACAGGAGAATTATATCATGTCAAGACCATTTGACCCTACTAAATTTAGAAAGAATATTACGAAAAGTATTGACGGCATTAGCGCGGGCTTTCACGATCCCGACACATGGGTCAGTACAGGCAACTATTGTCTAAACTATCTTATCTCAGGCGATTTCGACCGCGGAATCCCCCTCGGTAAGGTAACCTGTTTCGCTGGTGAATCTGGCGCAGGTAAGAGCTACATAGCAGCAGGAAATCTTGTGCGCAACGCACAAGCACAAGGCATCTTTGTCATATTGCTTGACTCAGAAAATGCACTAGATGAGGCATGGCTGAAGGCTGTTGGTGTAGACACCGCCGAAGACAAGCTAATGCGTATAAGTATTAGCATGGTAGATGAAGTTGCAAGCATCGTGCATGAATTCATTAAAGACTACAAAGAGCAGTATGCAAGCGTTGACCAAGCAGACCGACCAAAAGTTATGTTTGTTGTTGATTCGCTAGGTATGCTATCCACTCCAACAGACACAGCACAGTTTGAACGCGGTGATATGAAAGGTGACATGGGTCGTAAGCCGAAGGCACTAGCTGCATTGGTTCGCGCAACTGTCGCAAGAATTGCACAATGGAACATTGGCTTTATTGCTACGAATCACACATACGCCTCGCAGGATATGTTTGATCCTGACGACAAGATCAGCGGTGGACAAGGATTCATCTATGCCTCAAGCATTGTAGTCGCAATGAAGAAACTGAAACTGAAGCTGGACGAAGATGGCAACAAGGTTTCAAAAGTGAACGGTATACGCGCGGCATGTAAAGTTACAAAGAGTCGCTATGCGAAGCCTTTTGAGCAGGTTAAGATAAATATTCCTTACGACACTGGCATGGATCCATACTCCGGTATGTTTGATATGCTATTGGAGATGGGAATTTTAACAAAATCAGGCAACAGCTACATCTATATTTCACCTGTCGATGGAGTAGAAGTTAAGAAGTTCCAGAAGGCATGGAATAAGAATGATGGTGGATGTCTCGACAAGGTTATGAAAGAGTTTGTAAGCATTAAAAAAGCAGCAACGTATAATATAACCGAAAAGGTAACTGCTCGAGACGAAGCTGATAGCGATGTTGACCCAGAAGAATCAACAGAGGAAGAGACAGAATGACAGAAGACGAATTTATCATTGAACTATGGGCAAGACTAAAGCCGTTTATTGGTGCAAAGGATCGCATGGATGCAGCAGATGCCGTTATAGCAGTATGCGATGAATTTGGTTTCATTGACGGCATTGAGGTACATCCAGACCTAGATAAAGCACTAAGGGCTGCAATTAAAAGCCGACTCGGATCCTGGGATGAGGACGAGGATGAGGATGGAGGTTGGTAATGCATAAATTAATTGAAGACTTAAAGACACACGCAACAGCGAAAGATATGGAAGGTGCTAAAGCTACACTGCTTGAAATGCGCACAACTGTATTGCAAGATAAAGTTTTAATAGGTGAAATTGTGCAGCCAGCAATAATTTCTGAGCTACATAATTTGCTAATTGAGAACTTTGGTGTCAACACAAGAGCAATGCAATTGAAGGCGCGCGTTCCGCGCACAGCTTCGAGAGCACTCTTGTTTGTTAGGGCAATGGAAAACGGATTGGCTAGAGTACGATAATATGGCAGGCTGGTATAACAAAGTAAGCAATGACATGGCACATATCCCAGATGCTATGGATTACTTTGAAACTGAATTGGGCGATGCTCGACTACACGACTTGCAGCTCCGTGGAAAACCCCTTGAAAGGATTTCTGCGGAGTTGCCTGGCGTAGTTGAATTACGCTACAACCAGTTACAAGAAATAGAAGCCATATTAGAATTCTTGAACATTGAACTAAGAAAGAAACGATCAGAAAAGTTTCGACACTTCATTGAACATTACCAACGGGCACTTAGCAGTAGAGATGCTGAAAAGTATATTGACGGTGACCCTGACGTTGTTGATCTTTCCATGATTGTAAACCAGTTTGCCATGTTGCGTAATCAATGGCTGGGCTTTCATAAAGCACTAGACAGCAAAAACTTCCAGCTAAACAACATTGTGAAATTACGTGTAGCAGGTATGGACGATGCAACCATCATATAAAGAAGACATGGGCCAGGCAGAGAAAGTGAAGTTTGCGCGTGAGATGACCGGCGCAGGCTTAAATGAGTGTAGAGATGCATTAAGAAAATTTGACTTTGACGTATTGTTAGCAACAGGCTGGCTAAAAGTCCACGGTCAAGCAGTTTGGCGCAGCAACAAAGAAGAATGGGAACTGGCAAGCGCAAGGGGCTATAAAGAAGATTTTTTAGCCAACCTAAATACCAACCTACCAAAATAATGTCCAAACAGTAAATCTAAAATCAACGACTTACAAGAACCGCAATAGAATCAAAGACTTACAGAGCGAAAAAGATGTTTTGTAAGTCTTTGATTTCCTTACAATTACCAAATTAGTTTATATGTCTTTGATTTCTAAGATGTTTTAGATTTGACTTCCAACCAAATAGATCATATAATTATGATACTGAGAAGCAAAACACAAAGGACTACAAATGACTGTACAGATTAAGATCACTAATGGCACGTACCGCAACCAGCCCGTTGAAGGGCTTTTTGAGCTTGCTAAAGAATGGAAGCTGGGCGTCAACGGCGGCTTTGTTACTGTTGTGAATGATGGTTCGATTGAAGGCGCTGGTGACAAGGCTCGGGTCAAGGTCGCACAAGATGACTTTGAGATGTTCGGCGAGCTGGCCGGCGAGTACCATGCCCCGAAGGGCAAGGACAAGGTCGTAGAAGAATTTGAAGAGACTGATGAGGAAATCATCAATCGCTTTGAGAAGACCTTTAGCTTCGTAGACACTATGACCGCTGCCGCACAAGACGGCAAGATCCTCGGTCTGGTGATTTCTGGTCCTGCTGGTATCGGCAAGTCCTACGGCGTTGAGAAGACGCTGGAGAAGAAGAACATGATGCGCGTGATCCGTCAGGAGCCCGAGCATTACGAGCTAGTGACTGGCGGCACGTCTGCCCCTGGTCTTTACAAGAAGCTTTACGAGAACAAGAAGGCTGGCCAGGTACTAGTGTTTGATGATTGCGACAGCGCCTTTTGGGACGAGTTGCAACTGAACATGCTGAAGGCTGCAATGGACACCAAGCCCAAGCGCCGCATCTGCTGGATGAAGGATCGCGTGTTCAAAGACGAAGGTGGCGACCCCATCCCGACCTCGTTTGTTTACGAAGGTTCGATCATCTTCCTGACCAACACGAAATTCGATCATTGCCGTAGCGCAAAGATCGCTGGTCACTTGGAAGCGATCATGTCGCGTGTACATTACATGGACTTGCGTATCGACTCTTTGCGCGAGAAGCTCTTGCGTGTGAAGCACGTGGTTGGTGCTGGCATGCTTAATAAGCATAACTTGACTGAGGCTCAGAAGCAGGATGTGGTTGACTACGTGTACGAAAACGTGGACTACTTGCACGAACTGTCACTGCGTACCGTGTTGAAGGTTGCAGACCTGGCAATGATTGCCTCGACTAAGGGTGCGTGGGCTGAGATTGCTGACGAGACTCTTCTCAGCAAGAACGGTCTGATCCGTAAGACTATTGCAAAACGTGAACTGGCTGCGGCCTAAGGAGAACGAAGATGACTAAGTTGGTTGATAAGCGCGGACGTAAGTTTGAAGTGGGTCAGGAACTTGTTGTTGCAAAGGCAATGGGATCGTTTGCTCCTGGTCTGGTGTTCCGAACCGTGTCTAAAATCGAAGCAGGCAACGTGTATGTTGCTGGTCAGGAAAATGTCAACAGGCATTACAAGCTGAGTAACCTCGATAACGCGGTGATTTTGGACTAAGAGAACAACCGTGTAAGATAAAGAGGCGCTAGGCGCCTTTTTATTTGGTTTATTTTTATCTTGTGCTTGACAAGTGATCCTAAATGCAGTATAATAAAGGCTAACCATTAAACAGGAGAATATTTTCTATGAATACAACTAACACGGCTACGAAGAAGGAAAGAGTACTAGAAGCACTACAGAACACGAACCGCGGCTTGACCGAGGCTCAGATTGCGACACGTTTTGACGTGGGCAACGTTAGTGCTACAATTAGCTCGCTACGTATGGACGGCTATGCTATCTATGCGAACAAGCACACAGACACCAAGGGTCGCACTAAGACATTTTATCGTCTAAGCACACCTTCCCGTGCTGTCGTTGCTGCTGGCTACCGCGCTATTGCTGCGGGCTGGGTAGACCTTCCGGTCTAAGATGACTGAGTAAATTAGCCCGGGGATTTCCCCGGGCTAATACCTAGGAGACAACGATGTTTAGAGAAATTTATGATCGCTTAACGGCATTACGATGTGATGCTGTAGGTCACTTACTAATAGGATATGCAATTGTTTTATCGCTTACGATGCTAACATTACCGTTACTAATTTCGCTATTGGTTGTCGTCGGTGCCGGTTGGGGGAAAGAAAAGTTTGATGCAAGACACCCGCAAACACACACTAGCGACCCCGTTGATTTTGCAATTACGGTATTAGGCGGCGCAATAGGTGCGTTGTTTGTTTTGTTTACGCAAGTCATACTATGATCCACATTAAAGCACCAGCCGACTTACCAGATATTCATCGCACAAGTAAATCAATTTTCCTTGCTGGTAGTATTGAATTAGGTAAGGCAGATAATTGGCAAGAACGCATGGTGAGAGAGTTTAAAGACTTGGATGTAGCAATCTACAACCCACGACGCGATGATTGGGATAACACATGGACACAGTCCATAGACAACGAACAGTTTGCAGAACAAGTGAGATGGGGGCTTCACCATTTAGAAAGAGTGACAGTTATCCTAATGTATTTTGACCCTAACACAAAGGCGCCAATAACGCTATTGGAGTTGGGGTTGTTTGCAAAAACGGGGAAGATGATTGTATGCTGCCCTGAAGGATTTTATAGGAAAGGCAATGTGGATATTGTGTGCGAACGTTACGGCGTTACACAAGTAGACACGTTGGATGAGTTAGTACAAGCAACCAGAGATGTAATACAGCCCCGTTAGCTCAATGGTAGAGCTGGCGTTTCTAAATCGCATCATGCAGGGGTTCGATTCCTCTACGGGGCGCCAAACATAGGAAAATAGAAGTGAAGAAGAAGGATGCAATTAGTTTTACGGAAAGGCTAGAGAAGTGGGCAGAGACAGCCACGCTTCCGAGAACAACGAAGCGATGGGGCAAGGTGTTTCGTGCGTTAGGCACACATCCTTTAGATAAAAAGCAGGACCAAGAAAATACCAGAAAATCGAATGATAAATAAAAGTATGGAAATGTCAGGAATATTACTACCCCAATTGCCGTATCGGTGGAGACTCCGTGTTCCGAGTCTTGCGAAAGAACAAGCCGACCGACTTACGACACAAGCCCAAATAATTAAGATAGACTATAAGAACAAGCGGTTGGTCATTACACTAATGCAAGATGCAGTTGATACATTGTTACATGAAGCAATAATAATGCTGATTGAACAATCTAACACCGCATTATTTATTGATAGTCTCGACGGAGCAAATTCCCCAAGTTATATGTTAGAATTTGACGGCGAAGTCACTTCGCATAATTTTGAATTTAACTATGGCCAAAGAGATCCCTTAATTGCCAATCACACCATAGAATTTGAATATACAACGATGACACCGTATAATCAAACTCCAGATGAAAATGTAGAGTGAAAAAGAAAGAAAATATCGTGTGTAATGCAGCAAAAGGTTTATTCTTTAGTGGCATTATTATGACATTTGTAGCACTGGACTATATTGTTAACAAGCAAATACGCAGGCGTTGGAACGCAAAGTAATAAATACATATATAATGAAAACACAAAAGGAGAAAATTATGACGTAGGTATATTTTATTCGTGGTCCCTAATTGTTATTGACCCATCAAAAAGCAATCGCAAATCAATAACACAAAATTAGGAGACTAACATGAAAACTTTACAAATCGAAGACGCGAAGACACGGTTCTTTGCTACAAAAGAAGACTACTTAAAATTCAGACAGGCGTGGAAGGACTTCCACAACAACGGCAAACTCGTATGGTATGAGGACGTAGACGTTACGTACTGGCTAGCACCCTCCACCGCAGATCGTGTATACGCCAAAACGAAATTTACGGCGCTCGGCCCAGAACACTACATGCTCTATAATCTGTTGCGCGGCTACCCGGCCGACAGAGGTTTCACACCTGCTAAAGGAGAAGATGTGTATTGTGGGTTAGCAGCAAACCTAACCCACATAATGTGGAATACAAGATATTTTTTACCAAAGTATATGGATGCGACAGTTGGCTATAAACATCTAGCTAACTATAGAAAAAAATTAGCTCTGCCGTTTGGAGAATTACCAACTGAAGTATATGTTGAACTATCTCAAATATTGGAAGAATACCTCAATGAGGAGGTAGCTTAAATGTCTTACATGAGCAAAGAAGAATATATAGCGGCGGTTGGCGGATATAATTTCCTTGAAGAACGGGCACGACTATTAGCTAAAGATTATTTGAAAGAATATGGAACTGGAACGCTGGACAACGTCGATATCGAAGCCGATGGTATTGCTGAAGGTGAGATATATATCGAATCATCATATTGGTGTGGAGAAGCGTGTAGCGAGTGGTACACAATCCCAGCGACATATTTATATCTCGACAATTGGCGAGAATTAGAAGATGCCAAACTTGCAGAACAAAAACGGATTGCAAAAGAACACGAAGCTACTCGTAAAGCCGAAGCAGAGATTCAGCAAGAGAAAGCAAGGTATGAATTATATTTGGAACTAAAGAAAAAATATGAAGGGTAATAAAGGAAGGGGCTTAACGCCCCTTTCTTTTTAATTAAATGTAGGCATGAACCTTGCCACAGTGCCTTCGTTACTAGCACCCATGTATTGGATGCCAACGTTTTGCATTGTGGAGGCTCTAAGAACAGCTCTCTCAAGCTCCTTAAAGTTGTCCCTATCATCTAGTGTGAGCTTCTCACCATCCTTACGCTTGATAAGATAAGGAACCTCGTAGTCAACGTCGTAATCCTTGTCCATCCAACGGTCTGGTTCGTCTACAAGGTCAGCAATATTCTTCCACACAACATGGTAAAAATCACCATGGCGTAATGAGATTAAGCAGTCATAAGCATCCTCGATAGTACGACCAGCCGAGATTGTTGGTACCCAAGGCTCAATTGCATCTCTGCGACCCTGTTCGTCCTTATACTGTCCGCTGTACATTGTGCGCTTAGTCTGACCAGGCTCAAACAGAACCTCACCAGTTTCAGGATTTACAACGTCATTCTCTACTGTATCATCTGGACCTAAGCTACTAACAAAACGCTCTGCTTCTTCCTCAGTATCAAACTTTGGGACATTTACAGGACCTCCACCCCAAGCTTCATTTACAGGATTATCGTAACTCATAGGAACGATAAGACATAACCATGCCTTCACACCCCAATCAGAAAATCCTCTCATCTCAACTCGAACATCCGTGTATCCAAGGTCATCAAGCTTTTGGCGTATCTCTGCCATATCTCTTTTCTTTGCTGCTTGGCTCCTAGGAACCCAAAGTTTAACACGATACCCGCCGGCGACCGCATCTGTGAAGGTACCTTTCAAGTTTAAAGCCTTTAACACTTCGTTTTTATATCTTGTAAATCCTGAACGAGCTTCATCAAGTGACTCGTTCCAATCTCCGAAGTCACTGTAGTCAAGTGCATGACGTAATGCGCGCATCGTGTTAGTTAATTTTTTTGCATACGAATGATCTGGTTTAGCATTTACAAAACGATCAACTGTGGCTTCGATTTTCTTGGCTGCGTCTACATCGCCCTTAAGACTATTAGCTATAGCACTAGAAGCAGAAATAAGATTACCACTAGAATCTATAACGTCTATTAGATAATCAATTATTTGAATATCATTTTCGCTCAATTCTTCTTTTGCTTTCCAGGGCCCCTGAACTACGTCTTCGGTAAATGATGCGTTGTTCCAATCTTCCAAATCACCCGCGTCTTCAAAATCATCACTTACTTCTTTTGCTGCGTTCGGACCAAACTTGATCTTTACAATGCTCACAATTTGAGCAGGTTCCAAGCCCCTGCGTTGTAGTTTGACCACAAAGTCTGCTATGATCTCAGCATCATCCTCAAGTTCTGGAGTATATTCTTCTGCGGACTCGCGTAAGCCGAAATCTTCGGCGTCTGGTATAACGTGTAATTCTTCACCAAAGTCATACCAACCGTAATCATCATCGTATGTCGCTTGTGAATCTTCTATATCTTCTTCCGAGAAGCCTTCATCTCTTAATTCAGCAAGAGTTTCTGGATCTAAGGGAAGTCTTTCTGCTCCCGACCAAGCCGCACGAACCTGTTCAACAGTTAGGCGTTGCTTATATCCGCTGTTGTTAACAACCATTGTGCCATCTGGCATCAATGTAGCAGTGCCAGTTTCAGTGCGCAATCGTTTCTGCTCGCCCTCAAAAATGTTGTCCTCTTCAATCCTACGTACAGACTCTAAAAGTTTTCTCATGTCGTTCATTATAGTATCCTTGTAATTCCTAGTTTGGTAAAGACTGCCTCAATAGGACAGAAAATTGTCACTGTGTCGCTGCCTGCAAAAAGCAAACCAACCACGTCCTTATTCTCGTTAAAAATTACTGAACCACTGTCGCCACCTTGGCTCATCGGTCCTGCCAAAAGTTGATTCGTAAACCGCGCTGTACCATCAGCGCCATAGTCAACGTCTACTGTCACGTCCGTAGCAATAATTTCATCTTGTGTGAAACCTGTTGTCCGACCTGACTTCTGAACCATGTCACCAACGTCCACTATGTAATTCACATCACCGCTAATGGCACCCATGTCTAGCACCTCGTTAGTAAATGAGATAGGTTCTAGTGCATCAACAAGCGGGTCGGAGTTGACTTGGTCACCATTTACTGTGACTGTGTTTTGCGAGTCTACTCTATATGCCTGTACACGGACGCCGCTACCTAAAGCTTTAGATGCAGCATTACCAACCGCAATAAACGCCCTCGTTAGTGGGCACCACTTTCTGCCTGAACTGTCGCCAGGAGCTGGCGGTGTCACAGGTGGCTCATCCACGGGTGGCTCTGGTGGAGGCACAACAACGGCTGTATTGATCCTTGCTAACGCACAATCTACTAAGTTTTCGCTAGTTGTGTCAAAATGTATAGGAACAAAATGGCTAAGAACTGCGACCTCAGATGTTGTGTTTCCACCGTCATATGGACCTGGCTGATATATCTTATCGCCTAATGCTGCATGGTTAGAATCAGCAAGTACGTGGTTGTTGGATAAGATGTGCGCCTCGCCATCTTTCTCTACAATCAAACCTAACGTACCAGCAGTGATCTTATAGTGACCTACGCTAATGCCTGGGACAATAGGCCGATGTTTTCTCCTATGATCCGCTACTGCTAGTGCCTTGACCAATCCGATCTCGACCACATCTGTTGCAACCGGACTGCCACCATCATCTAAAGCTTGCGGGACAATATCCTGCGCCGAAATAGTCTCCAGCGGCATCTTCTTTTGCACAAAACAAATAACTGCTTCGCGTCCAGTCTTCTTACCGTCTACAGTCTCTTCACCTACTCCAACAGCAACGACATTACTCTTTGCCATTAGCACATTACGATGAGCCTTCAGAACCCGACGGGTACCCCTAGATACTTTGATCATGCTACTCCTTTTTGTATTAGCTCTTGTATTTACCAGATAAGTATGTTATAATAAACGTTATGAAAAGAACTGTTCTCGAGATTGTTGATGAGGTCAACATAAAATTCCATGATCTTGATGTAATAACAAGACGAAAGCTCACCAATGAGTTGAGCTTCCTGTTGCCATATGCAAGACATACACCAGCGTTCAAGCTTGGTAGGTGGGATGGTAAAGTATCTTTTTGCGATATAGGTGCCCGTAGCTATCTAAATTTGCTAGAAAGATTACTCCCCATTGTACACGATCAGGGTTATGAGGTAGACATTGTAGACAACCGTCAACCAATGCCTAACTTTGAGTTTGAGCGAGTAGATGAAAATAGTTACAGCGATCACGTTTGGCCAGACTGGCACGACAAAGCAGGCGAGCCAATCATCTTACGAGATTACCAAGTTGAGATCATCAATTGCGCGTTAGAGACGCCGCAGGGTTTGCAAGAGATTTCCACTGGCGCAGGTAAGACCATTGTGACAGCAGCATTGTCGCAGCGCGTTGAGCAGTACGGTAGGTCTATTGTGGTTGTCCCGTCAGTTGACCTAGTAAAGCAAACGCACAAAAACTATTTGGCATTAGGTTTGGACGTAGGTGTGCTATACGGTGGAGAAAAAGAGTACACAAAGACACACACAATATGCACATGGCAAAGCTTGGAGTCCCTCAACAAAAAATCAAAAAATTACGATCCTGAGATCTCGATTGACGATTTCCTCGAAGGTGTTGTTTGTATTATGGTTGATGAGTGCCACGGTGCAAAAGCGGATGTGCTAAAGAAACTAATGACCAGCGTGTTTGCTAACATGCCGCTGCGGTGGGGATTTACGGGTACCATCCCCTACGACGATTTTGATTCGCTTGCATTGGTCGCGTCCATTGGTCCGCTAATAAATCAAATTGCTGCTAAGGATTTGCAGGACAAAGGCATACTAGCAAACTTGCACATTGACATTTTGCAATTGCAAGACTACGGACAGTACGCCAACTATCAATCTGAACTCTCGTTCCTCGTTACAGACCAGCGTAGACTAGAATGGTTAGCAGATCACGCATTAGCACAGAGCGTAGAAGGCAATGTGTTGATACTAGTTCAGCGTATCAAAACTGGCAAGGCACTTGTGGACATTTTTAACGAGAAGGGTTTTGAAGGCGAAACCGCCCCAGTGTTTGTGTCTGGTGTAACAGGCAGCGATGACAGACGCGACACGTATGACGAAGTTGCAATATCCAAAAGCAAAATTATTATAGCAACGTACGGAGTCGCCTCAGTGGGTATTGACATTCCCCGCATTTTTAATTTGTATTTGCTAGAACCAGGCAAGAGCTTTGTGCGCGTTGTACAGAGTATTGGTCGCGGCATTAGAAAAGCTGACGATAAGGATTTTGTGAATGTGTATGACATTGCATCCACATGCAAATTCTCAGCGAGACATGTAACAAAACGAAAGAAGTATTATAAGGATAAACAATATCCTTTCAAAGTAACCAAAGTGGAGTATTTGTAATGTTAATTTTAACAGAGGAGAACCTTCCTTATAACCTCGATTGCGTACCCGAGGAAGTGGATGGGTTGAGGTATTGTGTATTGGATTGTTCAAATCCTAAAAACATAGATTTTTATTGGTTACCTCTCATATTTTTAGAATCGTTTAATGCACCAGCAGTAGTATTAGAGATGGGTGAATTCAGAGTTCCAATGCCGTTGGACTGGTCAATGCTTGTTTGCGATGACAGTTATTCCGACATGGAAGTTATGCCACTCACAAGCTTAAATGATCGAGGCTTTCATACAGTGGCATTTAATCCCTTGCATCACCTTGTTCCAATACCACTGGAAGTAAATATTGTTAATATATACGCTGATGTAAAATGGTTCTTCCCTAAGCTAAAGAATGGTAATGTATTGGTAATGCCACTGGAACAGAAGCCCCGCCCAAAATGCGCACTGTTCGTAAAAGAAGGAAATAAAGTTCCTGATCCGCTGGATATGGCATTGCTATTTGGCGGCTAATGTGTTATACTTAAAAGAGTAGTTATGGCAAAGAAAGTACAGATACCGCTTAAAGAGATGTTGAGTGCGTTAGACAATAACGACTTTGACTTTTACACGCGGCTGTCAGATGAAGAGAAGAAAGTGTTTTCACCTTGGTTGGCTATGCGTTATGCAAGTGCAGCACAAGGTAACCTTTCATCTCATTACCTGCTAATGGTGAACGATATTGTAAACGTGAATTTTAGCTCACTCACAGCCCACCCCGATTTACAGTGGAAACTCTTAGCAGTGTGTGGTGCGGGCTCTAATGCGTTTCATCCTTGGATACCACCCAGCAAGAAGAAAGCAAAGAATAAGATACAAGAATTTCTAACAGAACGCTATCCACACCTCAAGCGAGATGAGATAGAACTTTTACAAGAGATAAACAATGCAGATGAACTCCGCGACCTTGCGAGAGATTATGGACTGGACGAAAAACAAGTCAGTGAAATCTTCGGAAAATAAACACAACTGTGGTTTTTGTAAACGTGCATTTAGTACGGAGCGCACACTCGCCGCGCATATGTGTACACAGAAGCGGAGACACCTCGATAAAGATAGCGTAGCAAGTAGGATGGGATTAGAGCTGTTTCGTAGGTTCTTTGAGATAAATACTGCTACGAAGAAACCCAAATCTATCGAAGATTTTATTGCGAGTAAGTATTATACGACCTTCATCAAGTTTGCCCGTCACTTGATGGACTTACGCCCAGTGGATCAAGGCCGTTTTGTGGATTTTGTTTTCCGTAATGGCATTAAAGAACGAGATTGGTGTAAAGATAAAATATATGAAGCGTACATACTTGACTTACTACAGAAGGAACCAGCAGACAGAGGTGTGGAGAGAAGCATTAATACGATGCAACAATGGGCCGAAGCCGAAGGAAAAGACTTCACGGACTTTTTCCGAGAGGTTGCGCCAGCCGAGGCAGCACACATTATCAAGATGGGTAAACTTTCTCCGTGGGTTCTCTATTTAGCAGAATCATCTGACTCCCTGTGGGGACGACTATCCGAAGAACAAGCGGACATGATCTCATCGCTGGTTGATCCCAAAATTTGGCGATTAAAGTTTGAACTAAAGAAAGAGGATTGCACGTTTATCCGAGACTTACTGAAGGACTTTGGATTATGATTTTCGGCTTAGTTTGTGTTTTGTTTTTGTTGGATTCTATCATAGCACATAGCATTGTGAGAATGTCGAAATGAAGATTACAACAGACGTTGACATTGACGTTTACGACCGCAACAAAGTTTTAGACAACCTACACGCAATTCCTGCGAGGATAGATCGTGAGAATGGCGAGTACGTAAAGCACAACACAGGCGTATACTTCCAACCTATTCCATATGATCCAGTAACTGGGCTTGCAAGCATAGACCACAAGCTTGCAGGTGAGCTAGGTTATATGAAACTTGACTTCCTCAACAACAGCCTATATAAAAATGTGCGCGATGAAGACCACCTCAATAGTTTACTTGAAATGAAACCAATGTGGGAGATGCTGGAGTACGCCGAGTTTGTTGAAAAGCTATTCCACATAGGTGAACATTTTGATATCGTAAAAGCAATCAAGCCTACGTCCGTGGAAGATCTCGCTGTCGTGCTTGCGCTAATACGCCCTGCAAAGCGATATTTACTTGACCAACCACGCAGTGTTATTGATAGAGAAATTTGGATCAAGCCTGAGGACGGCTATTATTTTAAAAAGGCACACAGCTACTCTTACGCTGTGGCTATAGTAGTTCAAATGAATTTGATGGTTGAGCAGGCTATGCTAACGTCATAGCAAAACTAGTTCGCCGTTTTTGACCTCATAACTACTAGCAATCTCATTATACAAACCATCTTCAATAATACGCACTATGTATTTGAGGTGGTCGATTGCCTTATTCCAGTCTTGCTTACCTACGCTTACCGCTGCCTCACGCGCTGCATATTGCGCAGGATTGTAAGCAGGGATTTTACTGTGGGCGTTTGCGTATTCCATTAACAACGCATTTAACTGATTAACATCAGTGCCATTGCTGCGATTGTTTTCTTCCATTTCACGCACAAAACCGTAACGACTTTCCAGTATACGCAACGACTTTACGCACTTGTCTAAAACAATGCCCTGCAAGTAGTCACCATACTTCGCATGCTCTGTCATCCTATGTGAGATATCACCAACGTGTTCAACAATAGGATTCAGCACACCACCAACATTGTGGAACTGTATCCTCAACATGACTTGTTCGGGACCGCTCCGCTGGGCATCAGCGATACCTTCAAAAGCAATTATAACGTTGTCTGGAAGTAGTTTCCTATCCTCAAGTATATTTTTCAGTCTCATTATTTCATCCACGTGTTGTAAAAAAAGCTCGAGATATGCAGTATTGGCGTACCAGTGACCATGACCTCGGTATCCGATTGTCCAGCAGTCGCTAAATCCTCATCTACTGTGGTGCGGTCACTAATTCGATATACAAGATCTTCTGCAGCCAGTTGTAGCATTTGCGGCGCCCCGTCTAAGCTACTTGGATAACTAAGTAAAAAATTCTCTATCTCTTCAAGCTGACTGCCTTCTAAATCAGAAATATTATCTAGTAATGCAGTTCCCCATTCGCTTGTCCAATCGTACACGTCTCTTGCAAATGCATAATGATATCCGTCAGTAGGGAATACTATCCATAGTTGACGGCCATTAGCAGAAAAATAGTTTGCAGTTCCTGAATCCGCAGTACAAAAAAGCGAGTTTGAACGATTCGCTGCCGAGTTGGCGTCATCTAACGCGCGATTAAATATTTTGTGGGTTATATCGTCGGTGTCTGACGGCTGGCGATCAGCCCTTGGTGAACGCACAAACGCCGCATATGTTTCAATTGGTAGGCGCGGCAATTTTGTGCCACGATAAAAAAGTGCACCGCCACTCTCTTGTACCCATTCTGAACAATTCTTCTGTATATACGCTTTTAGCTTTTCGCCAATGCGCACATTTTTAGCATCGTCGTCAGTTTCAATAACAACGTTAGACATACTGTTTTCGAGGAGGTCTATTGCCCTCATGCTATAACGATCCGCATGTTATGCTTCTGTGCATAATTGATGATGGGCATGATCCGTGTTAGGCGCTCTATAATGCCGCGCTTGTCTAAGCCCATGTCTATCATTCGTGCACCTTTTTTCCGTTCGATCTTATCCAATCCAGTTTCGGGATCTTTCGTCCTGACCATACCAAAATCTTGCTGCGTGTCGCTAGCCTCACGCCCATAATTATCAAGCTCGTCTGTATTCATCATCACCATCAGCCGACGTTTCAGCGCGGGAATCTCCCCTGGTTCAATGTGCCAACCTTCACCCTCAGGATCAAGCCCGAGAATTTGAAGAATGATACGCATGTTGGAGTTAGCAAGATTCAGCTCTGGTGCATCACTCTCATCTTCCATGGTGTATGTTTTGCCATGGCAGTATTCGCAGGGAATAGTGTCTAAGCCCTTTACGAGTTTCAGTTTCTTTTCAATACGATCCATGCGGAGATCAATTTGATCATTAACGTTTGCTAAGGTTGCTTGTCCATCAGCTATCTTTTTACGTGCTTTCTCATTCACTTCCGAAGGAAGATTTGGGTTGCTATCAAGGAAATGCTCCATCCAGTCAATAGACCGTTCAGCATCGTCCCTTAGTTTGAACAACTGCGGTAAACGCTTATCCCAGCCTTTTAAACGCTCACGAAGATTCAATTCATTAGCAGGGTAATACTGGTTACGTTTTGCTTTGTTTATAAAGCCGTCAATACCTGTCCCATCACAAACCCAGCACTCTTTCTGTACCGTTGTTCGAGGTGCATCAGGAACCCACATAGTCATGGATTCTGTGATAAACATTTCAAAAAGACGCATTTACTAGTTCCTACGTTGTGTGATTACTAGTATTTATCTAAGAAGCTATTTTTTCACCAATTGTATTTGACGGCGCTTGATGCGCTTTTTGAACAGGTCATTGAGGGAAGTTACTGGGCCGAATAAAATCTCTACGTCTTTCATATTGATAGTGCGTAAGCATCCGCGGAACTGATCCATTTGACCTTGGAGGAATATATTGATTGGCAGATGTCTGTTGCTTTCCCACCACCAAATCTCACCAAACTCTAAAAACAGTTTGCGTTCGCTTTTAGATTTGATAGACGTAAAATCATAGAAACTCATAATTTTATCATCAACATTTTGAATGATGCAGATATATTCGACGTCTACATGTTTTATGCCACTCAAAAACGGGAATTGTTCTTGTATTTGTTCTATCTCGTCAAAGTCCATGCTGGTTCCATTATAGTTGTAGTTTACATCATTATTTATAAGATGCGGATAAAAGATTGAAAGAATTAGATGTTAAGATAGACAGTGTTATGTGATAAATACAATTATGCTATACGACCTCTTTATATATGAAAACCGCATTGACCTGATGTTTGTGGATAACGTCATACGCAATTGCACTAGACTGGACAATGAACCTATGAACAAACGATTAATAAAAGTACACAAAGGCGTAGATAACCAAATTGATTTTAGGATTATGAACCGAGATCGAAAGGCTGTCTCCGTTGACCACCTAACCCTAAATGCAAGGTTGGTTAGCGCCGAGAACCGCGAGCGCGTCTTAGACCGCACTTGCAGCTTATCGTCAACCAAAGGTGACGCAAGGCTCTGGATCAGTGAAGGTGACCTTGTAAATATTGCTCCAGGTTTTTATGATCTAGTTGTCGTAGGGCAAGAAGCGTTAGTTCCACAGCTAACAGTAGGCGAGAATTTCGCCACACCATTCTATACTGATGGCACAGGTGAGATCGTAGCAAAAGTTGAGGTGCTTGCATCCGCTGATCCTACCCCAGTACCAACGGTTGTCTTTGAAACCACAGACTGGTATAGCGTAAGTGACCGCAACGGTCCCCGCACATATTACTCGTCTGCTATCCCAGGTGAAAGAGTAAAAAATCATCTCAATGCTGTCCACACCTTCTCCGTCTACACCACAGGATTCACTGGAACGGTACAGGTGAAAGCCTCGCTTGAATTACGTCCACCATCCAACCCCAACGATTATTTCCCTGTGGACATTACAACTGGTACTAATTACATTGAGTTTACAAACTACACTGGTCTAACAGCCCACACGTTTGAGGCAAACTTTATGTGGCTAATTATATCTTATGTCCCAGATGCAGACAATACTGGTACTGTTGAAAAGGTAATGATACGCTAAAAGACTTGCTATTTTATAGCGGCTATGCTATAATAAAGGAATGGCAGAGTTCCACGACGAATTTAAAGACATCTTAACGCAGTATATTTACGGCTTGCGACCTACACCCTCGGGTTGGTTAAAGACAAACTGCCAGTTGTGTCATCTACGTGGACACAACGCCGACCAAAAGCAAAGATTCGGAATACTCTTTAGTCCTGGTGGAGCTGTGGGCGCCAATTGCTTTAATTGTGGGTTCTCTGCATCTTGGCAACCTGGACAGGAACTGAGTCGGGGCATGGTGTTTTTATTGAACGGGATAGGTGTGCCGAAATCAGATGTAGACAAGCTGCGGTTCAATGCGTTTGTAAACAAGAGTAATGTACACTCTTTTGGTGGAGGAATACTAAAAGGGTCTATAACAGAGAAATGGCGCCCTGTGGAAGAACCTATGCCTGATTGTCATACAATACGCTTTTGGTTGCAAAATAATTGTGATGACGAAAATTTCATCAAGGTCGTTGAGTATGCGATAAGTAGAAATATACTAGACATAGATAAGATGGCATGGACACCGCACAAAGATTTTATGTTTAATAAGCGGCTCACAATCCCATACTATTATAGAGGTGAGCTTGTAGGGTGGACTGGTCGATTAGCATTTGGTGGGGGTAGCGCACCTAAGTACCACAATAATATGCCAGTAAACTTTATTTACGGACTTGATGACCAAGACGACTACGACAAGAAATACGTTATTATTAATGAGGGTGTAATAGATGCTATTGTAACTGATGGCATTGGAGTCTTGCACAATAATATTAACGATGAACAGGCTGCGGTAATAAATAAAGTACCAGCACAAAAGATTCTGTGTCCTGACCGTGACGCAAGCGGCGATGGACTTATCGAAATAGCAATTGAGAATAAATGGGCAGTTGCCTTTCCAAACTGGCGCAGAGATGATAAGGGCAGAATAATCAAAGACGCAAGCCAAGCAGCAGAACGCTACGGTCATATACTAACAATAAAAAGCATAATTGACACAGCAGAAACGGATAGCTTTGCTATACGCATGAAACGCAAATTAGACAGGAACGCATATGGATATTAAAGAATACTCCGACGACATAGAAGACCTATTTGTACAGTTTTTATACTCTGATCCAGAGACATTTGTGCGTGTAAAGAACATTATGAAACCAGGATTCTTTGACGATCCTGATAATAAAAAGATCATACAGTTCATGATGGATTACACAGACGAACACACTGCGTTGCCAGGTAAGGAACAGGTAAAAGCAATTACAGGCAAAGCGGTTGAAGTGATTGAGGACCTTAACAGCGAACACACCGACTGGTTCCTAAAAGAATTTGAACGGTTCTGCCAGCAAAAGGCAGCGTGTTTAGCAGTGTATGAATCACTAGACCTCATAAAGAACGATAGGCTGGGTGAGGTCGTTGAGAAAATTAAACAGGCAGCAGAGCTTGGCATTGTGAAGGATCTGGGCACGGATTACTTTATGAACGTAGCAGAACGCTTGCGTGAAATGCGCGAACGGCGCAGCATGATTAGCACAGGCTGGAAAACAGTTGATGATAAATTGTACGGCGGTATTGAACGTGGCACACTAACAATTTTTGCAGGACAGTCTGGCGCGGGTAAGAGCTTGTTTTTGCAAAACTTAGCGATCAACATGGCATCCAATGGACAGAACGTTGTGTACTTGAGTTTGGAGTTGAGTGAGCATTTGTGTTCGATGAGGCTTGACGCAATGACCTCAGGCTACGGCACAAAAGAAATTATGAAGAACATTGATGACGTTGATTTGCGTGTAAAAGCGTACTATAAGGGTCTCCAAGAGAAAGGCACGTTGATTATTAAGCAGTTGAAGAATGGCTGTACCTCAAACGATATACGTGCATTTGTGAAGGAGTACGAGACGCAGACTAAGCGTAAGGTAGACGCTATATTGGTGGACTATTTGGATTTGTGTATGCCCATTGACAAGCGTGTAAGCCCCAGCGATTTGTTTGTAAAGGACAAGTATGTGGCTGAGGAGTTGCGTAACATTGGTATTGATTTAAGCGTGGCAATGGTCACAGCCTCACAGCTAAACCGCAGTTCCCACGATGAAATCGAATTTGACCACAGTCATATTTCGGGCGGTATCTCAAAAATTAACACAGCAGATAATGTTATTGGTATTTTTACGACAATCTCAATGAAAGAGAGTGGTCGCTACCAAATACAGTTTATGAAGACACGATCCTCAGCTGGTGTTGGTAGCAAAGTTGACTTGAAGTTTGATATAAAAACGCTACGTATTAAGGATCTAGAAGAAGGTGAAGCAGATGCTACAATGGCTACTGCAACAAACATTTTGGACAGCTTGAAAAAGACAAACATAGTGACGGACAAACATAATCAACCAAAGAAGTCAGGGCTTGGGGATGCTAAGGCGCTGCGAGACTTGGTAAAACGTAAAAACATTTAGGTTGTGACGTCTAATAATTAGGGTGGGGGTGTAAAAATCTCCACCCTATCTTTTTGTCTATGGCTTTGACATGAAATCTGGTAAATACATACTAGTAGCAATCTTTAGGAGTCTTACTGGTGAACAACAAGAAAATCCCAATGCAGCAGAGTTCTCGCTCTATTCTGGAAGAACTGAACCGAGCCATTCCTGTAAAGAAGAAAGAGCATGTTGTTGAAGCACGTGGTCATCATATTATTTCTTCTGCAATTTACTTTTTGCAAATTCTCACTGAGAATTACACTGAAGAAGAAGCTGAGGCTGTTACTCGCCGCTTTTTAAGCAGTATTAAGAATGGCGATCCAAACAAGTTTATACGCTCCATCCGTAAAATACGTGAGAGTAAAGAGAGCGGAGACGAATAGTGAGGCTTGTAGAAATACAACGCCAACTAAAGACAAAGCGTAGGTTTCGCCGCGGAGACTATGTAGTTGAAGTTCGCCTAGAACGTCCAGGTGACGAAGCTAGGGAATTTTTGCGTATTACTGTTACTGAAGGTGACAAAGTAATCGCTAGCGGATTATACAAGCAACTAAATAAATTTGCTAAGTGGCAACCTCTTAGCATAAAGACAGATGATTATGCATCCCGTAAAAAGATGCAAGAAATGATAAACGAAGCCGCCATAGAAGCCGGCTATCTAATATAAAGGAAAACACATTATGTCATGGGCAAATCCTACAAGAGGTTCAAGAAAGCAACAGTCTGGGCCGTTTGATTCTAAAGCAATTGGTAATCGAGTTAAACTACAGAATGGCGACCACGAAGGCGAAGAAGGCGTGATTGTTGCTGCTTACCGTGAACCAACATTCTCAGCAATGGTTCCGTGGGTTATCGAATACGCAGTTAAATTAGACAACGGTGAGAAAGTATATATTCGCCGTGAATGGGTTCGCAAGGTAAAAGCCCCTGTAGAAGAATCTGTGATTACAGAAGCATCCAGTATGTCTGATATCGGTCTCACTCCAAAGCAGGTCAAATATATTTATAAGGCTACTGGCAAAGCTATCCCTCACGATGCCGAATGGACACCACTTAAGACTAAGGGTCAGGCTAGCTCCGCACTGAAAAACAGAAGTACACTTATAGCAGTTAGCCCAATGGGTGTTGCGTTTGTTCGAGAGCGCCCAAGGGCGTGGTCTTCGGGGCACATGTATGTTCTTACAACTGATTTTGCACCTCAATTCAAAGAAAAATCTTTTTATTCACTCAAAGAAGTTTTTGCGAATGTTCCGGGGGCTGGATGGAAGTGGTACAGCTCTAACTTTAATTCACAGCGCGATCAAGGTGAGCATCTTGATATAGAAAAAGATCGACAGAACGATATGAAAGAGGCTAAGGCAGACGAGTTTGCTAAAAGGCTAGAAACCATATACGGAGATCGTTTACGCAAAGAGGCTGCACTCCACGCAGAAGCTATTAAAGATGCCCTTATAGCGTTTGCTACTGGTGATGAAGACCTAGGAAAAGGCGGTTACGAGTGGCAACAAGATAGAGAAGATAAAAACGAAGTTAAGATGGGGAATTTACGTAAGGCTATGTTTAAGCTTAGAGAAGTTACTAAATCCCCGACACCGTTTGAAACATTTAGTAGTATACATGATACTATGGGTTTAGGATTATCTGGTGGTGATAAATCGTGGGACCGGCGTGCCCTCTGGAATTTTGATCGACACAACTGGCGCAAAGAAATGTATAATCGCGCGAGGAAATTCTCTAAGAATGCAAAAATTGCACTACCTAGGACTGCAAAGTATTATCTCGAACTGATGAGGAAGTTCCGCGATGATGCTATTGAGGCTGCAAAAGCTGATCGTCTACAACCAAAAGAACCAAAGCTTGGTCATGTATATAAAGCATGGGAAAGCTATAAGGCTACTGGTGAAGTGAATGTATTGTCTGAGAAAGTCGGTGATGAGTGTACACGTTGCCATGTACCACTAACACACGATAACGTCAGTCGCCATAGCGATGAGATATGCGCTGATTGTGATGCTGACATGTACGAACCACATTATGATTATGAAGATAATTCAGACGTGGTTTCACGTAGCGAATACGAATAAGAATTTACTCTGCGGGGGCAAAGTGTTACAACTAGTTTTCGAGCAGTGTCTAAAGGCCTGCACAAAGCAATTCCCCGCAGAGTAATACTAATATAGGATATAAAAATGAAAGCAATGGAATTACTTACAGAACGGAAAGCACTGGTTGAGGGCGGCAACGCCTTCCCAGATGTTGGTACGGTTTATATAGATGAACTTCCTGCGACCCTCAAGTATATATCCAAAGTCACCGGAATCCCAAATGCCCAAGATTATGTTTTGGGTAGTGTTGGCAAGGTAGACTATTCCGGAGACATTGACGTAGCAGTCAATTTAGATAGAGATCAGATGAACGAATTGTCTGACAAGCTACGCAAGAAACTTGGCAACCAAAGTGTTACTGGTGTTGCTGGTAACGTTTCGATACGCCTACCAATACAAAATTATGACGAAAGTAAGCAAGGGCGCCAACCACGTACAGGCTATGTGCAGGTCGATCTAATCCCAGGCGATCCTGAATGGATGCGCACGTATTATTATTCGGCAGGCAACGAGTCTAAGTACAAGGGTGTAATACGTAACCAAGCGTTAGCTGTGGTTGCTGCCTTCCTAGACCTCAAAGCTAGTAAGGCTAAAGATAATTTTGGTCGTCCAATAAAATCAGTGCGATGGGTATGGAGTCCTAAAAACGGCTTACAAAAAATCATCCGCACCAGTCGTAAAAATGTGCATAAGCCAGGTCTATATGTGAAGGCACAGGAGACTGAGGCGTTAACAGAACCGCTATACGACCCTGCTGAGATTGTAAAGATTCTATTTAAGGGCAAGGTCAACGATCCTGCTGCACTGAACAGCGCGGAATCCGTAATGAAGGCTGCTAAGAAGGCATACCACCCTGCGACATACAAAAAAATTGTTGATGCGTTTGCTGCATCCATTAAAGATAGAGTGCCAGATTTTGATCCAGCGAGCTTAAACGAGTCCACTGTGTTGCGCGAAGCTACAGTCCACCTAGAGCATTTGGAAGACCTATTGTTTAACGATGGTTACAATGGTGCTAAGGAAGCGATACGTTTTGCTAGTGGTGTATACAACATGCTGGCTAAGGGTAAGGGATACAGAGGTGCAGTAACAGTGAAGTGGGACGGTAGTCCTGCTGTGTTTGCTGGCATTGATCCTAAGGACGGGAAGTTTTTCGTAGGCACGAAAGCAGTCCTGTCAAAGAACCCTAAGCTCATCAAGTCGGCAGCAGATGCAAAACGCTATTATAGTGATGTGCCTGACCTAGCAAATAAGTTAATGGTAGCACACAAGTACCTCAAAGGTATGGGAATTACAAACATGATCCAAGGTGATCTTATGTTTGCAAAAGACTCGCTAGTGCATCAGGATATTGACGGCGAAGACTACGTGACGTTTACGCCAAACACCATTACGTATGCTGTCCCAGCTAATAGCAAGCTAGGTCAAAAGATTTCTAAGTGCGAGTTCGGCGTTGTGTTCCACACATCCTATGGTGAAGCAGATAGCGTTAATGAGATGCCTATGTCCTATGGTGTTGATATATCTCAATTGAGGATACCTAACAACGTATGGGTAGATGACGCTACGTATAAGGACTACACTGGTGTTGCATCGCTAACAGATGAAGAGGATGCGGAATTAACTTCACGTATCAACCAGGCAAAAGCGACACTGAAGGCTACGACTCCGAAGGAAGTCGGTAAGCTTATGGCTGATCCACTGTTTAAGAATTACGTTAAGGCGTTTGTTAATCATCGTGTGCGTAGTGGCAAGCATGGTGGTAACCCAGCTGCATTTGTTAAAGAGTTTCTCAAGTTTTTCACTGATAAAACAAGGCAAGGCATGGATAAGGTCTCGCCAGCGTTCCAACAAAAACGTGAGGACAAGGTCAAAACTGGCAAACAGTTTGCTAAAGAGAATATAAAGGCTATCTATCATTTGCTTACATTATATAATGATCTAAATGAAATGAAGCTTGCACTTGTGAACAAGCTAAACGTGCTTGACAGTGTAAAAACATTTGTAAAGACTGACAACGGATACGAAGTAACGAACCCTGAGGGTTTTGTTGCTGTGGGTCACAAGGGTAACGCAGTTAAGCTGGTAAACAGACTTGACTTTACACAAAAGAATTTTAATAAGGTGAGATAATGCCAGAATACCAACTAATAAACACGTTATGCGAGAGCAGGATCTTCCGGTCATCTACTTCGTTGGACAAACGTAGCGAACAAGAGATGCAAGAACTGTTTTATGCGGTGCTGCTGGCAACTATTATGCTAGGGCTACATGAGAAGACAGCATATTGGGCACAGGATTACGCAGGACAGACAGTGGCGTTTGGTAACTTTGATTATTTTAGGTCATCGGCTACAGACTTGTATGTGCTTGCGTACTATGTTTTTGGTGACCACAGCAGCCTAATGCAAACTGACCAAGCAAAGTTTTTGCAGGTAATGCGCGGCATGGCCAGAGGACATGTAACTATCTCTACAATGAACGCCTTTGTGCTAAAAATTGAACGTAGGCTTGCTATCTCAAACTCAGTTTTGAAGGGAGTACGCCGAGACGTATTAGCATGGGGAAGCTTGAATCAGTCACAGCAGCAGAGCGCAGCTAAACAACTAACACGGATAATTCGCCGTCATTCTGCACAAGCAGAAGTGATCCCATACCTAGGAATTGTAGCGAAAGGCACGCCAGGCACGTTTGGTAAAACGAAGTCCTTGGGCAAAGCGATTGCTACGATTGCTGGCGCAGGTCTTGCGGGACTAGCTTTAGGTTTGCGATACGACCCAAACAAAAAATGGAGCTTGTTCAATTCCTATGAGGTCGATGAGGTTCCGCTTGAGGAAAGCTGGGATACTGAATTCGATGCACTGGTTGAGGAGCTAAAGGAGCAGGCTGTAGTACAGGATGTAGTTAGCGTTTCCTATGTGAGGGAAGGTATCTCAGCGTTTATACGTGCTACTGACGGCGAAATATATGAATTAGACATTAGATCTAAGGTGTAACAAGACAAAAATAATTGTTTTTAGATAAATAAAAGTAAGAGCAAGCAAAAGGCTTGTCAAACACATTAAGGAGATTTTAAAATGGTAACAAGAGCAAATGGCGCACCTAAGCAAGGTATGTGGTTTGGTGCAGACGTCCGTATCCTAACAATTACAACTGATCTTAGCACATGGTTAGCTGACCTAGTCGCAAGTCCTGATACACTAGCACAGCGTGTCGCAGCGGTCGGTTCTGGTTTAGAACAGGCTTTAGAAGCTGTAGCAGCTCGTGCTACAATTATTGGTGTTACAGTAATTGATAATGATACATTGCACGTAATGGTAGATTATGCTAATGCTTTCACAGCAGGTAACACAGAAGGCACATCAAGTTCTATTGAAGCAGAACTAGCAGTGGCAATTAATGCAATTGCTACTCCTAACTTTGCAAATACAACTGTTGATACATTTGCAGGTTTTGCAGGTGCAACACCTGGTACAGCTACATAATTAGTTTTATAACTAAGAAGAAAAGCAGACTTCGGTCTGCTTTTTTTGTTAAAAATTAAGTTTTTGATAAATACATTTATAGTTATTAGTAGAGGAATTTAAAAATGGTAACACAAGGAAATGGCGGTAAAATATATCCAGCACAATCTGGATTTACACCGGAACCACTTATATTCGTAGAGGTCGTAGTGACTGGTTTTGATTTTGATGCAGACCTAGTTGCAGACCCAACTAACTCGGTCGATACTTTAGCAGCAGTTGGCAGCAATTTAGAAATACTAACTGAGTATATTAGCAC
>Ga0208305_10000037_pt1 | contig 77078 bp, 84 predicted proteins | sample ColrivemetaGS741_FD_187605 | JGI IMG/M metagenome (GOLD analysis project Ga0208305, IMG submission 187605) | Estuarine microbial communities from the Columbia River estuary - Flood tide ETM metaG S.741 (SPAdes) (version 2) | ecosystem: Environmental > Aquatic > Marine > Intertidal zone >... | reverse complement strand
ACTTACTGTAGATAGTAATAGATATGATGCACGCTATTGGTTAGAACATTTCTTGTCTGTGGATGCTTTCCAAGACGAAAACTTCATGACTAAGAAATATTTAAAATTCTGTCAAGACTTTGCTAAAGACGTTGTTTTACCTGCTGAAGACAAACAACAAGAAGTTTTATTCATGAATAGAGCTATTAATCATTTTGCAAAAAACGATTCTTTTGAAGAAACAAATTTCTTAAATGAAGTAATGGAGAACCCAGAGTTTATTCCAGAGTTTAAGAATTACAAAGTAGATAAAGGAGAGAAATATAGCATTGAAGATGTTACTAATTTTCCAATTGCAAATAATGCTGTAACAGACATTAGAAAGAAGATTAAAAATGTAATTACACTAGATACTAATGTGCAAATAAAATTAGATTTCGTAAATTCTGATAGTGCAGAAAAGTTTGTAGAAAAAGGTTGGGATGAAGAAAAACAAATGTATTATTACCTAGTATACTTCAATAAAGAACAAAAATCGTAACTATTTATTATATGTAATTTTGAACTTTTAAAAAGTTTTATTAAAAAAAAGTGCAAAATAAATAGTTTATTAAATAATAAGTGTTACATTTGTCTAAATTATTACAATTAAAATATTAAAATGAACAAAGGTACAGTAAAATTTTTTAATGAATCAAAAGGTTTTGGTTTCATTACTGAAGAAGGAACAAACAAAGAACATTTCGTACACATCTCTGGAACTATTGATGAGATCCGTGAAGGAGACGAAGTAGAATTTGATTTACAAGAAGGAAAAAAAGGTTTAAATGCAGTAAATGTTAAAGTAATTTAATTAAAACTCATTATAAATTTACCAAAAGGCTTTGCATAGCAAAGCCTTTTTTTTTGTTTAAAATTTATAAGTATATCACAAAAAAAACTCCTAAGTAATTACTTAGGAGTTTTTATATTTTAAATATATTTATCTTACTATGATAAGGCAGCTTTTACTTGGTCAGCAGCTTCTTGGAATTGAACAGCAGATAAAATAGGCATTCCTGAGTTATCAATTAATTCTTTTGCAATTTCAGCATTAGTACCTTGTAAACGTACAATAATAGGAACTCTAATAGCGTCTCCCATATTTTTATAAGCATCTACAACACCTTGAGCAACACGATCACATCTAACAATACCACCAAAAATGTTAATCAAAATAGCTTTTACATTAGGATCTTTTAAGATAATACGGAAAGCTGTTTCAACACGCTTTGCATCTGCAGTACCACCAACATCTAAAAAGTTAGCTGGCTCAAAACCTGCATACTTAATTAAATCCATAGTTGCCATTGCAAGACCAGCACCATTAACCATACATCCAACAGTTCCGTCAAGATCTACATAGTTTAAGCCAACTTCTTTCGCTTCAACCTCAATAGGATTCTCTTCTCTAACATCTCTCATGTCAGCAATTGCTAATTGTCTATATAGAGCATTATCATCTATATTAACTTTAGCATCAACAGCCATAATTTTATTATCCGATGTTTTTAAAACTGGGTTAATTTCAAACATTGAAGCATCAGAAGCTATATATGCGTTATATAAAGAAACTACAAATTTTGTCATTTCTTTAAAAGCATTACCTTCTAAACCAAAGTTAAAAGCTATTCTTCTTGCTTGAAAACCTCTTAATCCTACAGCAGGATCAATTTCTTCAGTAAAAATTAAATGCGGAGTATGCTCTGCAACCTCTTCAATATCCATTCCTCCTTCAGTAGAATACATAATCATGTTTCTTCCTGTAGCTCTGTTTAATAAAACAGACATATAAAATTCTGAAGTTTCACTTTCACCAGGATAATAAACATCCTCAGCTACTAAAACTTTATGTACTCTTTTTCCTTGTGGTGGCGTTTGAGGTGTAATCAAATCCATTCCAATTATTTGTCCAGCAATTTCAGCAACCTGATCTAAATTTTTTGCTAACTTAACTCCTCCACCTTTTCCTCTTCCACCTGCGTGAATTTGCGCTTTAATAACATGCCAACCAGTTCCAGTTTCAGCAGTTAATTGTTTAGCTCTAGTTACGGCTTCTTCAGCATTGTTAGCGATGTAACCTCTTTGGATACGTACACCATGACTTGCTAGTATTTCTTTACCTTGATATTCGTGTAAATTCATAATTATAATACGTTTATCTTTATTTAAAAGTGCCACAAAAATAGCAAACAAATTTCTATTTGACTAACAATTTTAATTTTATTTAAAATCCTTTGTAGTATTTATTTTAAAATATTCAATATTACCTGTTAACCAAAAACAATATTAAACACTTAAGAAAATAAATATAAAAGTAACGTAATAAAAAAGTCCTGACTAAATCGGGACTTTTATTTTAAATAAGAAAAATCTTATTTATTTTCTTGTTTCTTAGCTTTCTTTTCTTTGATTAATTCAATAATAGAACCTGCCAACCAATATTGAACAAAACCTACTAAAAAAATCATTAACCAAAAACCAATTGTTAAAACGGTTAAGAAAAGTAAAAAACCTAAATACTGACTAAATTCAAACATGTTTTCCGGAATTTTTGAATACTTGTCAAAGATACTATTTAATATAACTTTAAAAAATAAATTCCAAAAAAAAACACATTAGTTATTTAAAACCATTTTTTCTTTTTAAAATAAAACAACATCACCATAACAATAAGAAACATCAACCCTATAACAGTATAATAACCGTATTGATAATTAAGTTCTGGCATGTGTTTAAAATTCATGCCGTAAATTCCAGCAATAAATGTTAAAGGTAAAAATACAGATGAAATAACAGTTAGTGTCTTCATTACTTCATTCATTTTATGATTTTGCGCAGTGTAGAAAAAATTACTCGCACTATCTAATGAACCCATATCGTATTCTATCTGATCTAAAAGTTCTAATGATTTTTGATGTAATCGACTAAAAAAAACAAAGCTTGATTGTTCAATATTATTGAATTCATCATCATCTTTTATTGTTTTAATAGCAAACAAAGCATCTCTTAACGGAATTAAAGATCGTTTTAAAAAGTGCATTACTTCTTTTATTTTTTCTATTTTTTCGACAATGATAGGATTGTCAGAAGATTTTGATTCTAATAAAATTTTTTCAATTTCCTCTTCTTTGGCTTCTATAGTAATATAAAAATTTTCAATAATTGCATCTAATAATAAGTATAACAGATAATCTACTTTTTTCTTTCTTACTATACCTGAATTGGTTCTTATACGTTCTCTTATATGAGAGAAAAAATCGCCTCTTTTTTCCTGAAAAGAAATTATCAATCCATCTTGAATTAAAAAACTAATTTGTTCAATAGAAATTGTTGCAAAATCTTTCTCATTAGGTAAAATAGATTTAACACTAAAAAAAAGAGTATTATCTATTTCATCCAATCGGGTTCCTCTAGTAATATTTAATATATCAGAAATAATAACATTATTCAAGTCTAATTTATCAGCTAATTCTTTTATAATTAAAGTGTCACTTAGACCATGAACATTTAACCAATTACACTGATTTTGTTTTTTATTCTTTATAAACTCATCAACAATTATATTTTGAAACTCTACAATATTTTCTTCATTATAAACAAAAAGTTGCATTTCTGTAGCCTTATCTGTGTAAATACCTGTGTATTCTAGAGATGCAGGTTGAACTCTTCTTCCTTTTTTATATTTTATTCTTCTCAAAGTTGTAAATTTTACTATAAAGATAGGAGTTTTTAAAAATGGAGCTTATTTTTACCAAAATAAATTTTAATTATGAGAACATTATTTATCAACATAAAAGAATTAATTCAAATTAGAGAAATCTCGGTTTTAAAAGTTTCTGGAGCAGAAATGGCTATTTTACCAAAAATAGACAATGCTTTTTTATTAGTTGATAATAATCTGATTTCAGATTTTGGACAGATGAGTAACTGTCCGAAGTTAGATAACATTGAAATTATTGATGCAACTGGGAAAGTAATTTTACCAACTTGGGTAGACAGTCATACACATATTGTATATGCAGGAAATAGAATTCAAGAGTTTGTAGACAGAATAAATGGGTTGTCTTATGAAGAAATTTTTAACAGAGGAGGCGGAATTTTAAATTCAGCTAAAAAATTGAATGAAACTTCAGAAGACGAAATTTATGAACAATCTAAAATTCGTTTAGAAGAAGTAATGCAACAAGGAACAGGTGCGGTAGAAATAAAATCTGGTTACGGTTTAACTGTTGAAGGAGAATTAAAAATGCTACGTGTTATAAAACGTTTAAAAGAAAATTATAGTTTGCCAATAAAAGCAACTTTTTTAGGCGCTCATGCATTTCCAATTGAATATAAAGAAAATCATGCAGCTTATCTTGATTTAATCATTAATGAAATGTTGCCCAAAATTGCTGCAGAAAATTTAGCAGATTATATTGATGCCTTTTTAGAAACAGGTTATTTTTCTGTAGATGAAACTGTGAAAATTATGGAAGCAGGAAAAAAACATGGGTTAACTCCAAAAATACATGTTAATCAATTTACTGCAATAGAAGGTATTAAAGCTTGTGTAGAAAACGGAGCTTTATCGGTAGATCATTTAGAAATAGTTACAGATGAAGATATTGCTGTTTTAAAAAATAGTAACACAATGCCTGTTGCTTTACCAAGTTGTTCTTACTTTATAAGTATTCCATATACACCAGCTCGCAAAATGATAGAAGCAGGTTTACCAATTGCTTTAGCAACTGATTATAATCCAGGAACAACTCCATCTGGAAACATGAATTTTGTAGTAGCTACTGCTTGTATAAAAATGAAAATGACTCCAGAAGAAGCTATAAATGCAGCGACCATAAACGGTGCTTATGCAATGGGTATTTCTAATACTCATGGAAGTATTACCAAAGGTAAAAAAGCAAATATTATTATTACAAAACCTATTACTTCATTTTATCAATTACCATATGAGTTTGGTAGCAACTTAATTGATAAAGTAATGATTGATGGTAAGTTTATATAAACAAAAAAGAGCGACTTATGTCGCTCTTTTTTGTTTATATACTTAAGAAAATTATCTTAATGTAAAGCTAGTTTTAGAAACCATCTCTCCAGTTGCATTAAATACATTTACAAAATAATTTCCTGCTTGAAAATCTTTTCCAGTAACTTCTTGTTTAACTTGTACTGTCTTGTTTTCAAACTTAACTTTAGAAATAAAACTATATGTTAAAGTTTCAGCACCAGTCATTGGTATTGTTTCTTTATCACCTAAAATATTATTTTTAGAATCTATGATTTGAACATAATAAGTTCTGTCACCAGATTTTGCAATTTGATTTTCAGCAATTAAAAAGCTAATTTTTAATTTATCCGCTCTACTTGCTTTATCTGTTTCAATTTGTTTCCCAGAACTTCTTTCTTTAACTGCTAAAACATTTAAATTTAAAACAGCAAGTTTAGAACCTTTTTCAACAGTTTTAGACAAATTATCATTTTGCATTACTAAAGTATCATTAACTTTTCTAGCTGTTGTTAAAACCACACTAGTACTATCTAAACTAGATGTTAATTTTACATTTTGCTCTTTAAGTATTTTATTTTCAGCAATTAAATTATCCATTTCTCCTTTTAACTTAAGAAATGCACCTTTATATTTAGCCATAGCAGCAACATCTCCTTTAGATTTCTCTAAATCTACTAAAAGCCTTTCCATTTCTTCTTTTTGTGCTTGAAAATCAGCTTTTAATGCATTGTCTTCCGAAATTAAAGTCTCATACTCTGAAATTTTAGCTTTTAAATCATTTGCTAATGATTCTTTTTCAGAAGTTAATCCATTAACTGTTTCTTTATTATCAGAAGTCATTTTATAAATATATGCTCCACTTCCTAATAATAAAAGGCCTAAAACTACTACTGCTGCTTTTAATCCTGAATTGTTTTGCTTGTTTTCCATTGAAATATATAGGTAAATTATTAATTATTTAACAAAAATACAATAAAAAACAAATTATGCTATTTTGAAGGAAAGTAATTTTTAAAATAGTATTTTTGAATACAATTTTTTAGTAAATGGAAAGTATTAAATTATTATCTGCAAAAGAGCTTGCAAGGATAACTCAACATCGAAGTGGCGAAATAAAATTTGGAGAAAAAGCCCTTATTATTCCACAAGATGAAGATCCTTTAGAATTCATTAAAAACTGTTCTGCTGAATTCGTTTTAATTGGATTTCCAGAAGACATAGGCGTTAAAGCAAATAATGGCCGTATTGGAACTGCAAGTGCATTTGAAAGCGCTTTAAAAAGCTTAGTAAATATTCAACATAACAAATTTTGTAAAGGGAGTAATTTACTTATTCTTGGTGAACTAGATGTAATAAAAGAAATGGAGCAAGCTGCTAGCTTGGACGCTTCAAACAAGGAAGATAAAAAACTACTTTTTAAATTAGTAGAACAAATTGACAAGGAGGTTTCACATGTAATTCATCAAATCATTAAAATTGGTAAAACTCCTATTATTATAGGCGGCGGTCATAATAATGCCTATGGCAACATTAAAGGATTAGCTCTTGCAAAAGGAAAACCTGTAAATGTTATTAATTTTGATGCACACACAGATTTTAGAGCATTAGAAGGCAGACATTCTGGAAACGGATTTAGTTATGCATACGAGGAAGGCTTTTTGAAAAACTATTTCATTTTTGGAATGCATGAAAACTTCATTTCAAAAGGAGTATTAAGTACAATAAAATCGATACCAACAAGAATACAATATAATACTTATGAAGAAATTGAAATTAGAAATGAAAAAGTATTTAGTACCGAATTAGAAGAAGCTCTTCAGTTTATTAAAAAAGACCCTTTTGGAATAGAGTTAGATTTAGATGCCATTCCAAACATATATTCAAGTGCAATGACTTTAAGCGGATTTAGTGTTCAACAAGCACGCTCATATGTTCATCATTTTGGCAAACATAAAAATGCATCTTATTTACACATTTGCGAGGGTGCTCCTAGTTTAGACGAAACAAATAATAATCATTTGACTGGAAAGTTAATTGCCTATTTAATTACCGATTTTATGAAAAGTAAGAAATCATAATCTTTTCATTATTTCAAAATTTTCAAAAAGCACAACATGACATTTAAAGAGTTACATTTAATAAATAACATTCAGCAAGCCTTAATAGAATTAGGTTATGAAACCCCTACTCCTATTCAAGAACAAGCAATTCCTGAAGTTATAAAAGGGCAAGATTTAGTTGCTTGCGCACAAACTGGAACTGGTAAAACAGGTGCTTTTGCGATACCAATTATTAATTATATTCATAAAATTGTAGGAGGTGCTAAGAAAAATAAAAAAATTAGAACATTAGTTGTTACTCCTACAAGAGAGCTTGCTATACAAATTGCAGAAAGTTTTGATGCGTATGGTAAATATACCAATATAAAAACAATTGTTATTTATGGTGGTGTAAATCAAAACTCTCAAGTAGACCAATTAAAAAGCGGTGTAGACGTATTAATTGCAACTCCTGGAAGACTTTTAGATTTACATAAACAAGGTTTTATTGATTTAGACCATATTCACTTTTTAGTATTAGATGAAGCTGATTTAATGTTAGATATGGGTTTTATTAATGATGTGAAAAAAATAATAAAACTAACACCAGACAATAGACAAACATTACTTTTTTCTGCAACGATGCCTTTACCAATTAGGGAACTCGCTGATGCTATTTTAACCAGACCTAAATACATTTCGGTAGCACCAATATCTAGTGCTGCAGATAATGTAACTCAAAAAGTATATTTTGTTGAGAAAGGAGATAAACGAAAATTATTATATCATTTAATACGTAATGAATCTTTAAAAAATTTATTAGTATTTACCCGCACAAAACTTGGTGCTGATAATGTTGTTGCTGCCTTGTTAAAAAATGGAATTGAAGCTGCAGCAATACACGGAGACAAATCGCAAAATGTAAGGCAAAACACATTAGAAAGCTTTAAAAATCATGAAATTTCAGTTTTAGTAGCTACTGATGTTGCTGCAAGAGGAATCGACATTGACAGCTTACCTTATGTTGTTAATTTTGATTTGCCAAACATTCCTGAAACTTATGTTCATAGAATAGGTCGTACAGGTAGAGCTGGAAATTCGGGGATCGCTATTTCTTTTTGTGCGAAAGACGAAGTAGTTTACTTAAAAGAAATCGAAAAATTAATTAGAAATAAAGCAAAAGTAATTACAGATCATCCTTACCCTTTTAATGAAGAAGTTGTAAATGAAGATGCAAAACCAGATTTAAGAAATAAAAACAAAAATAACTCTAGAAAATCGGAAGCATCTAAAAAAAATAAAAAACGTTGGTATTAAATTGATATGGATTATATTATTATTTGTCTTGTTTCTCTTTTAGCTTCAGGACTAACACTTTTTTCAGGTTTTGGTTTAGGAACAATATTACTACCCGTATTTGCATTGTTTTTTCCTATTGAAATTGCAATTACACTAACCGCAATTGTTCATTTTTTAAACAACCTATTTAAGCTAGTACTATTAGGCAAACATGCTAATCTTAAAATTGTTTTAACTTTTGGAATCCCTGCAATTATATTTGCTTTAGTTGGTGCTTTTTTATTAAAAAAACTGACGCACTTGGAACCAGTTTACAGATATTTCATTGGAGAAAAAACATTTTATATAGAGCCTATAAAAATTATTATTGGTTTGTTACTTTTTTTCTTTGCTATTATGGACATTGTACCAAAACTAAAAAAAATGCAATTCAACAGTAAGTATTTACCACTTGGTGGGGCTTTAAGTGGTTTTTTTGGTGGGTTGTCTGGTCATCAAGGTGCTTTAAGAAGTGCTTTTTTAATTAGGTCAAACCTTACAAAAGAAGCTTTTATTGCAACTGGTGTTCTTATAGCTTGTGTAATTGATATTTCTAGATTAAGCGTTTATGCAAATACAATTAGAAACCAAAAAAGTAATTTAGATTATACTTTAATAATTATAGCTACGGTTGCTGCTTTTTGTGGTGCTTACTTTGGCAACAAATTAGTTAAGAAAATCACTATTGAATCGTTGCAAAATTTAGTAGCTGTTCTTCTTGTTATTTTTGCAATATTATTTATGTTTGGTATTATTTAAAATTCAACAAGCTATACTTTTTCGTTGTTATTTATTAGTCTATAAATAATTTGAAATAATTTTGAAGGTTCGAATGGTTTTACAATAACATCGTTTATTTGAGCGTCATTTAGCCTTTCTTCAATTTCTTGCTTATCGAAAGCAGTAACAGCAATAATTGGTATATTTAAATCTGTTTTACGAATAATCTTAGACGTTTCAAACCCATTAATCTTAGGCATATTAATATCCATCAAGATTGCATCAAAGGTTTCTGTTTTTAATAATTCTATAGCTTTATAACCATCGTCAACAATTGTACAAATGAATTTATGATTTTCTAAAAGTTTTTTTGTAACAACTTGATTTATTTTATTGTCTTCTACAACAAGAATTTTATAATTAGAATAATTAGAAAGATCTACTTCAGATAAGTTTATAATTTCTTTTGCTTTTTCAACACCAGAATCAAATGGCAAATAAACAGTAAAAGTTGTTCCTTTATCTTCTTCACTTTCAAAAGAGACTTCTCCTTTAAATAATCCCACTAATTTTTTTACAATTGTAAGTCCTAAACCTGTTCCTTGATAATCATCTTCCTTTCTTTCAATTTGAACAAATTTATCAAACACTTTGTCTTGATATATAATTGGTATACCAATACCATTATCAATAACTTGAAACTTCATTATTACACCAGAAGTTGTTACCTCATTAATATATGCAGTAATTTTTACAGTTCCTTTTTTAGTGAATTTTAAAGAATTACTAATTAAATTTATTAAAATTTGAGACAACCTTATTTTATCGCCAAATAAAAACTCTGGTATATTTTTATCAACTTCAAAAATCAATTCATTTTCCGTTTTATTAGCAATAATTTGTAAGGAATCAACAATTGTTTCTAATTCGTCTTCTAGGTTAAAAATTGTGTTTTCTAAAACAACTTTCTGTTCTTCAATTTTATAAACTTTCAAAATATCGTTTACTAAAGCTAACAGGTATTTAGCAGAAAATTTTAAAGATTTTAAATGTTTACTATTATGTAGTTCCTTATGTTCTTCAGCAATAATATCCGTAATTCCAATAACTCCATATAAAGGTGTTCTTAGTTCATGACTAATTGTGGAAATAAATTGGGTTTTAATATTTGATGCTTCTTCCGCTTTCTCCTTTGCAATTTTAAGTTCATCATTTGCTAATTTTAAACTTAAATTAGACTTGGCTCTTTGTTTGTTATTCTTTATTAAAAGAAATAATAATAAGAATAAAATTGAAAAAATTATAAAGAAAAGCATCATTATAGTCCTAGTATTTTTAAGCTTTCCTTCTTGTATTTTCTTTTCTTCTTCTATTCTCTCTATTTTTCTTTTTACTTCATTTTTTTCAATTTTACTACCTTCTAGATTTAGACTTAAAGAACGTTCTTGAGAATAAACAATATCTTTTAAGGAGTCATGTTTTTTTAAAAAATCATATGCTTTTCTTAAATCATTTTTTCTAAAATAAAAATTAGAAACATCTTTATAAGTATTTAAAACATGTGTTTTAATAAACTCTATATCGTTCTTAGAACAATATTCCAACGTTTTTAAATAGTATTCTTCAGCTTTATCATCATTCAATAAATGATTATAATAATCCGCATATAAAGCGTTTAAGGTAATTTTTGCTTCGTTATCTCCTTCAGTATCTACATAGTTTTTTACTTCATTTAAATAAAAAACTCCATTTTGATAATCGCCCATTGCAAAATAAGCAGTTACCATGTCTAACTTAGTAAATGTAATCTCGTATTCATCATTAAAATTTATAGAATACTGTAACCCTTTCTTGTAATGCTGGATTCCTTTAGCAAAGTCAATTTTATTAAAACAATACATATTGGCTAAATTATTATTCAACCAAGCTTTTATAGTATCATTTTTTGTTTTGTTTGCGTAGACTAACCCTTTAGCGTAGTATTCTATTGCCTTATTTTTATCTGAAAAATCAGCATAATTTAATCCAATTAAATTGTAAGCTTTTGCAGATAATTCGTTTTCGTTTAACTTTATAGCTTGCTCCAATGCTTTATTAGCGCATTGTAAAGACTTATCATTTTCTAATTCTAGAAAATGATTTCCTGACTTTGACAACCATTGTTTAATGCTTTTTTTCGAAAACACTTCCTCTTGCGAAGAAGCACTTTGCATTAAAAACATGTTTAATAGTAATAATACTATTGTTTTAAATTTTATCATTGATTTTCTACCTCGCCAGATAACTTTTTTGATTAATTGTCCCTCCTAAATAATCTGTATCGCTATTTCAGGACAAGACAAATCTAAAATAAAAAAAAATCCTGATTAAATCAGGATTTTTTTTTATTTTAATTTCTAATCAATTTCTTATACTTAATTCTTGTTGGCGTAATATCCTTCCCTAATCGTTTTCTCTTATTTTCCTCATAATCAGAGAAACTTCCTTCAAAACAATATACTTGAGAATCTCCTTCAAAAGCTAAAATATGTGTACAAACCCTGTCTAAAAACCATCTATCATGCGAAATAATAACTGCACAACCAGCAAAATTCTCTAAACCTTCTTCAAGAGCTCTTAATGTATTGATATCTAAATCATTTGTTGGCTCATCTAAAAGTAAAACGTTTCCTTCTTCTTTTAGCGTCATGGCTAAATGAAGTCGGTTTCTTTCTCCTCCAGATAAAGTTGAAACTTTTTTATTTTGTTCGCCACCACCAAAATTGAAACGCGATAAATACGCTCTTGAATTCACTTGGCGTCCTCCCATCATAATTAACTCTTGACCATCACAAAAGTTCTCCCAAAGGGTTTTGTTTGAATCAATGTTTGAATGTGATTGATCTACATAAGCTATTTTTACAGTGTCTCCAACTTCAAAAACTCCAGCATCAGCTTTTTGTTCACCCATTATCATTTTGAAAATGGTAGATTTTCCTGCACCATTTGGTCCAATAATTCCAACAATTCCAGCTTGAGGCAATGTAAAGTTTAAATCATCATATAATAATTTATCACCAAATGCTTTTGCAACACCTTTAGCTTCAATAACATTAGTTCCTAAACGTGGTCCATTTGGAATATAAATTTCTAATTTTTCGTCTAATGCTTTTTGGTCTTCGTTTAAAAGTTTATCATAGTTTTGAAGACGTGCTTTTTGCTTGGTTTGACGTCCTTTTGCTCCTTGACGAACCCAGTCCAACTCACGTTCTAAATTTTTTCTGCGTTTTGAAGCAACTTTTTCTTCTTGCGCCATACGAGTTGATTTTTGATCTAACCAAGAAGAATAATTTCCTTTCCACGGAATACCTTCCCCTCTATCCAACTCTAAAATCCATCCGGCAACGTTATCTAAGAAATATCTATCGTGCGTTACGGCAATTACAGTTCCAGAATATTGTGCTAAATGTTGCTCTAACCAAAGTACCGATTCTGCATCCAAGTGATTGGTTGGTTCATCTAATAATAAAACATCTGGTTGTTGTAATAATAAACGACATAAGGCTACACGACGTTTTTCTCCACCAGACAACACATTAATAGGCGTTTCAGGGTCTGGTGTGCGAAGTGCATCCATTGCAATTTCTAATTTGGTATCAATTTCCCATGCACCACAAGCATCAATTCTATCTTGTAATTCTGCCTGACGATCCATAAGTTTCTCCATTTTATCTGGATTCTCATATACTTCTGGCAAACCAAAATCGTCGTTAATTTTATTAAATTCTGCTAATAAAGCAAATGTTTCAGCAGCACCTTCACGAACAATTTCAATAACTGTTTTAGTTTCATCTAAAAGCGGCTCTTGTTCTAAATAACCAACTGTATAACCCGGTTGAAAAACTACATCACCTTGGAAATTTTTATCAATTCCTGCAATAATTTTCAATAATGAAGATTTTCCTGATCCGTTTAAGCCAAGAATACCAATTTTAGCACCATAGAAAAAACTTAAATATATATTTTTTAGAACCTGCTTATCGGCTCCTGGATAACTTTTACTCAATTTTTGCATTGAGAAAATTACTTTCTTATCGTCTGACATTTTTATTTTTTTATTTTAATTCTATTTAAAATTTACATTCTACCTTTTAAAGCATTAAACACCCAAGCATTTGCAAAAAAACCTATACCTACGGCTCCAAAACCCCATCCTGCAACATCATCATATCTATAGATACCTAATCCAATGATAATAATACCCATTAATATCATAATAAAAGTTGCCCACGCTAAAACTGTGTTTTTATTCATTCCCATTCTTCTAAATTTTATGTTTTGAGGATTACAAATATACAAAAAAGACGCGATTTTAAATGGTTTTAAGCGTCTAAAATAATGTTATCATAAATTGCATCACACAATACCTCTACACTAACTGGCTTTGTTAAAACTCTTATAATTTTAGCGTCCTCAAACTTTTTTCTATTTACTTCTTCATACATTGCTGTTAAAGCAATTATAGGAATATAAGGCTTCATTTGTTTTATTTTTTCAGAAGCTTCAAATCCATCCATTATAGGCATCATAATGTCCATTAATACCAAAGAATAATCATTAATTTCAACAAGTTTTAGAGCTTCTAAACCATCGTTTGCGACTTCACATTCAAAGCCTTTATTTAAAAGTATTTTTTTAGTAATCAACTGATTAACTTTATTGTCTTCAACTAATAGTATTTTTATTTTACTTGGTGGAATTAACTCTTTTAACCCTTTATTAACGTTCATTTTTGATTGGTAAACATCTAAAGAAAGGCTAAACGAAATAGAAGTTCCTTTGCCAATTTCTGAAGAAACAACCGGTTTACTTTTTAATAAAATAAGTGTTTTAGCTACAATTGACAAACCTAGTCCACTTCCTTCAAAGTTACCTTTAGAAACTTGATAAAATGGGACAAATATTTTATTAAATTCATTTGCATCAATTCCTATACCTGTATCTTGAACTTCAAAATTAATATTTACTTTGGAGTTGGTTATGTTTTCCAAAAGAACTCGAAGAAAAATATCTCCATTTTTTGTAAATTTTAAAGAATTACTCATCAAGTTAATCAGAATTTGGGTAATCCTAAAAGCATCCATTAAAACAACATTGGGAATATTTTCGTCTATTTCTAAATGAATTACATTATTATTCTCACCTTTAATTTTAAAGGAATTATAAATGTTTTTTAATAATATTTTTATTTCTACTGGTTCGTTTTTAAGTTTATTTTTATTTGATTTATCCATAATATTATACTCAATAATATTATTAATTAAGCTTAATAAATAATCCGAAGAAAAATTTAATGTCTCAACATACTTTTTCTGTTCTTTTTCTGAAATGGTGTCTTTCATTAAGTAAGAAATTCCTTTAATTGAGTTTAATGGAGTTCTTAGTTCATGTGTAATTGCATCTAAAAATTTCTTTTTAGCATTTAAAGCTTTGTTAATATTTGAATTCACTTCTACTAATTGTGCATTTTTTTTTCTGCAATAGCAAGTTCATTCTTACTTAAATTTTGATGTTTTATATTGAAAAAAAGCAAGTGAAACTAAAATTAAAATAATTAAACTACTTAATAAAATAATAAAATTTTTATAAGTATTATTTTTTTTATCAAGCTCAATTTCTTTTTTAATTCTTTGATTTTCAATATTTTTTAAATGTAAATTACCTTTTAATTGTAATGAAGACCTAATTTCTTTAGTTTTTTCAAAAGAAAGCTTTGCGAATGCTTCATTTGATTTGCTATAAAAACTAGTAGCTTCTTTAAAATTTAGCTTTTTTTCATAAAACTGTGCTCTTAAACTATAATAAGAGGCAACTAGTAATAATCTATTATCAAGTAATGTTTTATCTGCTTCTAATTCTTTTAAGAATTTATCTGCTTTATCCAATTGATCTAATTTTAAATAAGCTTCAGCTAAAAACGTATAAAGGTATTTTTTTCAAATCTCGCTTTTTTTAGTAGTCTCAATAAAAAACAAAGCTCTGTTAGAGTATTGTAATGTTTTATTCCAGTCTTTATTTTCCTTGGAAATAACTGCCAAATTAAAATTAATATCTATATTTTCTTCAGGCTTTGCATACTTACTTAACAATTTTTCTGCATTTATAAAAGCTTCGTCTCGCTCTTTTTCTTTCTCTTGAGAATAATTAATTACCCCTAATATCTCAAAAAAGAAACCGAGTTGCCTTTTATCTTCATGTACTTCTAAAAGTTTAAAACCTTTATTGGCATAAATTAATGCATTATCAAAATCGTAATTTGCTAAATAAACATCTATTCGTGTTTTATAAAAATCTAAAAGAAAAAGTGTGTCTTTGTCTGAAATTATTTTATTTTCAATTTTAGAAAACAAATCTATACCGTTTTGATAAGAATCATCTGATTTTGTATCAATTAATGCTTTAGCCTTGGAAATTTCTTCGTTAGTTTTTTTTATAGTTAACTCATCTGAAGTATATGATTGACTATTTATTTCATTAAATGAAAATAATAAAATAATTACATAAAAAAAACACCTCCTTTTTGTTCAAAAATAGGCGAGTATAATTTTTACTAAAAAAAGATTGGTATACTAGCATTTAGTATAAAACTACAAATTATTTTATTATTAATTAAATATTTTTACCAACATTTCTTTTAATAAATCACTATGTGTTAAAGCATTAGCACCAACTCCTTTGCTTTTAACATCAACATCTCGTAAAGTAGCAATTATTGCACTTACTTTTTTCATTGGATAATTTTTCAAAGCAACATCATAATCTTTTAAAAAGTAAGGGTTAACTTTTAAAACCGAAGCAACGTTTTTAGGGTTTTTATCTTTTAATCCATGATATTGAAGTAATTGTGAGAAAAAACCAAAAACTAAACCAGTAGTCAAAACAATAGGATTGTCTTTAGGGTTTTGGGCAAAATTATCAATTATTTTATATGCTTTTAACTGATTTTTCTCACCAATAGCTTTACGTAATTCAAAATTATTAAAGTCTTTACTGAAACCGATATTTTCTTCAATATCGTTTGCTGTAAAAGTGTGCCCTTTTGGTAAAATAATTTTTAATTTATCTAACTCATTACTAATCTTAGATAAATCAGTTCCTAAAAATTCAACTAAAATTGCATTTGCTTTTGGCTCAATTCCGTAATCTTTACTAGATAAAGTACGTTTAATCCAATCGCCAACTTGGTTATCGTACATTTTTTTACTTTCAAATAAAACACCGTGTTTAGCAATTAATTTTGCTGTTTTTTTACGCTTATCTAAAGTTTTATATTTGTAAGCAAAAACTAAAACAGTTGTGGGTTGCGGATTTTCAATATAAGAATCTATTTTATCAATAGTTCTAATTAAATCTTGTGCCTCTTTAACAATAACTACTTGCCTATCTGCCATCATTGGGAAACGTTTTGCAGTTGCAATTATATCTTCAATAGTTGCATCACGCCCATAAATAACGGTTTGATTAAAGTCTTTTTCGTGTTCTTGCAATATATTTTCTTCAATAAACTCGGTAAGTTTATCAATATAGTAAGCTTCTTCACCCATAAAAAAGTAAATTGGCTTAATATTACCAGCTTTTATATCCTTTGTAATTTTTATTACTTCGTCCAAAATTTGTGGATTTGTTTATTTGATTATAGATTTGCTGAATGGAGCAATTGAATTTCCCTACTTATTCCTTTCGGTTCAAAAATAGTGAAAATAAAGTGTCTATTTTTGATAGTATTCGAAAAAAATTTATTCTTCTTACGCCAGAAGAATGGGTAAGGCAACATGTAGTGGAGTTTTTACTAGTAGAAAAAAAATATCCAAAATCATTAATAAACGTAGAGAAAATAGTAAAAGTAAACGGAATGAATAAACGATACGATGCTGTTGTTTTCAATCCAGACGGGTCTATTTTTTTATTAATTGAATGTAAAGCTCCCGAAATTAAGATTGACCAAAAAACATTTGATCAAATTGCACGTTATAATTTATCTTTAAATGCTCAATATTTAATGGTGACTAATGGTCTAAATCATTATTTTTGTAAAATGGATTTTGAAAATGAAAAATATACGTTTTTAAAAGAATTGCCTGAATTTAAAAAAGAATAGAAAAAAGATGGCTCCTCAAATACTTATATCGTTACTTACATTAATTGTACTGTTTAGCACTTATAAATCAATTAATGACTATAAAAAAGGAATCACTTTAGCTTTAAGTTTTTCAATACTAATGGCTTGGTTTGATTCTTATAATTTATCAACTTTTGGAGTTTTGCTTTTTATCATAACATCCCTATTTATTATATATAAAGGTTTTGTAATAAAAGAATTAAATATAATTGAAAAAATCACTTTTATTGGTTTAGGTTTATTTTCAGGTTCTGGTTTATTATTTTCACTTATGCATTGGCCTCTTTCAAGTTTCATAAGTATTTCAATGGTAATTCCTATAATTTCATACCTTTACACATCACTTAAAACGCAATTAAAATTTAATAAAAAGTATTTATTTCTGACTATTTTAGTGTTGGATTGTGTTTTGAGATTTTTAAGACTTTTTTATTAAATGAAAAAAATAGCAGTTGTCATATTAAATTGGAATGGAACTGAATTGTTAAAACAGTTCTTACCATCTGTTATAGAATTTTCTCCTGAAGCAAGTATTTACGTTGCTGACAACGCATCTACTGACGATTCTATTGAAGTTTTAAAACGTGATTTTCCATCGATAAAGATAATTTTAAACAACAATAATTATGGTTTTGCAAGAGGGTATAACGAAGCCTTACAATTTATAGAAGAACCTTATTATGCTTTAGTAAATTCAGATATTGAAGTTACAGAAAATTGGTTAGAACCTATTCTTTCTACATTCGATTCAAATAATGAAATTGCAATTATTCAACCCAAAATATTAGCGTATAATAATAAAGAATATTTTGAGTATGCTGGCGCTGCCGGTGGTTATATAGACAAGTTTGGATTCCCATTTTGTCGTGGAAGAATATTTGAAACTTTAGAAAAAGACACAAAACAGTATAACGATTCAACCGAAATTTTTTGGGCAACTGGAGCTTGTTTTTTTATTAAAAAAGAAGCTTTTAATAAACTTGAAGGTTTTGATACTGATTTTTTTGCACATCAAGAAGAGATTGATTTATGTTGGCGTGCATTTAATTTGGGATATAAAACCATTTACAATTCAAAATCTGTTGTATATCATATTGGTGGTGCAACTTTAAAAACAGATAGTCCACATAAGACATTTTTAAATTTCAGGAATTCTTTATGGATGTTACTCAAAAATCTTCCTAAGAAAAAACTTTTTACAGTTATTTTTTTACGCTTATTTTTAGACGGTATAGCAGGAATTAGATTTCTTTTTCAAGGTAAATTAAGACATACCTTTGCTGTTTTAAAGGCTCATTTTTATTTTTATAAATTTCTTTTTTACTTCTTAAAGAAAAGAAAAAATAAACAAAAAGAAAATTATTATAAAAATATATCAATTGTATATCAATACTATATAAAAAACAAAGTCTATTTCTCAGATTTAATTTAACAATAGTTTAGGCTTTTTAATTTTTTTGGCATAAATCTTGTGTATAATTTTGTACAAATAATTTATGATTCTTATGAAAAAAATCGTTCTATCCCTTTTAGTTCTCTCGCTATCCTTAACGTCGTGTGTTTCTAAAAAGAAATTTACCGAATTAGAAGCGAAGCAAAAAACTACGCAAGACTTGTTAAACACTGCAACGATTAAGTTGAATACGTGTATGACTGAAAAAGAAGCTCTTGCAAATCAGGTTGACTTTCTTAAAAGAAATAATTCTGATTTAATTAACAATATGGGTAATCTTACTACTCTTACAACGAAAGGCGCTGAGAATCTTGAAAAATCTTTAGAAAGTCTTAAAGAAAAAGATCTTAAAATTTCAAGACTACAAGATGCTTTAACTAAAAAAGACAGTGTAACATTAGCATTAGTTACTAGCTTGAAAAAAGATGTTGGTATGGATGATCCAGATATCAATATAAATGTTGAAAAAGGTGTTATCATGATTTCTATTGCTGATAATTTATTGTTTAAATCTGGAAGTTATGATGTAAGTGATAAAGCAAAAGGTGTTTTAGCAAAGGTTGCCAAAGTAATTAATTCTAAGCCAGATTTTGAATGTATGGTAGAAAGCCATACAGATAACGTTCCTTATAAAGGTTCTGTTTTATTAGACAACTGGGATTTATCTGTAAAAAGAGCAACTTCAATTGTTAGAGTATTACAATCTGATTTAGGAGTTAGCCCAAAACAATTAATTCCTGCTGGTAGAAGTTCTTACATTCCTTTAGTTGATAATGATTCTCCAGCTAATAGAGCAAAAAACAGAAGAACTAAAATTATCATTATGCCAAAAATAGATCAGTTTTATGACATGATTGAAAAGGAAATGAAAACAATGAGTAAATAGTTTTTTACTTTATACAAAAAAAAGAGCGTTGCAATTGCAACGCTCTTTTTTTTGTATATCTATTTCTTGAATTTAGTTTCTTGTAAAATCAAAACTTTGCCCATTGAAACTCAAGTTAAAACTTTTCTTGTCTTCAGAGAATTTAACCACTAAACCAGCTGCTTCAAATCCAAAAACATTATTTCCCATGTCTTCTAATGGTAATGGTTGTTGTCCAGTAGCATTTAAAACTAATTGATCATCTTCTTCAACAAGCTCTACTGCAATAGGTATTTGCTTACTTGAAAAACTACCAGTATAAACACTTAACTTACCTGGTGCAGGTGGCACAAAACCTTCTGTTTTCCAAGTATTATTCTCGCTTTTTACATCTGGAAAAACATTATCTGGATCAACAACAATAGTTTTCAACTCTTCATTTGAATCAAAAGAAAAAGACCATTCTTTGTTACGTTGCCATACTTCTACCGGTAAATTTACTCTTGTTTTTTTACCACTTACTGTCTCTACCTCAATTATAACTGGCATTGCCATTTTCTCAAGGTTTTCAATAGTAATAATTGCTCCATTTACAGGGTTATTTTTTACATATTTAACTCCTGTTACTGCTTGGTCTAATCTCCAGTTGTTTAAAATCCAACCTCTCCAGTACCAACCTAAGTCTTCTCCAGCAACGTTTTCCATTGTTCTAAAGAAATCATCTGGAGTTGGGTGTTTAAATGCCCATCTTTCTACATAGGTTCTAAATGCATCATCAAAACGCTCTTTACCTAAAACATGCTCACGTAAAAGCGCTAATGCTGTTCCTGGTTTCATATAAGCTAAAACACCCATGTTACGCTCTTTCATTCCATCTGGAGCAGTATAAACAGGCTCTAAAGCAGGCTTTGTCATCATTTCAGCCATTAAGTGCATGTTGAATTTTTTATCTTCATACTCACCTTTGTTAAAATCTTCTGCACTTACGCCATTAATGAATGTATTAAAACCTTCATCCATCCAAGCAAATTGTCTTTCGTTTGAACCAACAATCATAGGAAACCAAGCGTGCCCAAATTCATGATCTGTAACGCCCCATAAACTAGAACCTTTTGAAGTATATTTACAAAACACAATTCCAGGATATTCCATTCCACCTTCATTTCCAGCTACGTTAATTGCTGCAGGATAAGGATATTCAAACCATCTTTTAGAATAACCTTCTATACTACCTTTTGTATATTCTGTAGAACGACTCCATGCTTTTATACCTTCACTTTCTTCTGGATAAGCAGAAATTGCCATAGATTTTTTTCCACTTGGTAAGTTAATACGTGCAGCGTCAATTATAAAGGAAGCAGAAGAAGCCCAAGCTACATCACGAGAGTTAGCCATTTTAAATTTCCATGTTTTTGTACCTGTTGCTTTTGCATTTTTAACATCTTCTAACGATCTTACCATAACAGTAGATTCGCTTTCTTTTGCTTTTGCCCAACGGTTTTGCTCTTCTTTACTCATTACTTCTGATGCATTTGTAATTTCACCAGAACATACTACAAAGTGATTTGCAGGAACTGTTAAAGCCATTTCAAAATCTCCATATTCGCAGTAAAATTCTCCTGCTCCTAAATATGGTTGAGTATTCCAACCTCTTACATCATCATAAACTGCCATTTTTGGATACCATTGTGCAATAGTATAAATAGTTCCGTTTTTAGTAGGTAAATAACCCATTCTATCTGAACCATATTCTGGCGAAACAAAGGCAAAATTAATTGCAATTTTTACTTTTCCACCATTTGCTTTTAACGACTTGTTTAAATACACTTTCATTCTTGTATCTACAACTTCAAATTTTGCAGCTTTACCATCTACAGTTAGCATGCTAATTTTTTGTCCGCCATCAAACTCTTCCCCTTTTGCGCCATTTCTAGAACCACTTACAGGAACAACAGCATTTCCACGAGAGTCTTTAGCAAATAAATTTTGGTCTAAATACATCCATAAAAAAGACAATGCATCTGGACTATTGTTTGTATACGTTAAGTTAACCGAACCTTTAATTTCGTTAGAAGTTTCGTTTAAACTAGCAGTTAATTTATAATCTGCCTTGTTTTGCCAGTATTTTGCACCTGGTTGACCACTAGCAGAGCGAGTATCTGTTGCGTTTTTTGTGTAAAAATTTGGTGCAAACGCATCGTAATAACTGTAGTTTGAGTCTTGCGCCGAAGCACTTGTAAACCCAATACAAACAATTACAACAGTAATTACTTTTGATAAAAAGTTTTTCATTTATATAGTTTTAGATAAAATGCTTACTAACAAAATAGAAGTAAGCTAATTTGATTGAATAGCAAATTAACAAAAAAAAAGCGCTCTATTTGTATTATTTAGTATCTTCACATCATAAAATTTTCTTAATTTTTATGATACAATTTTCTCCTTTTCCAATATTAGAGTCAGAACGTTTACGTTTTAGAAGACTAACGGATAATGATGCTCCTCAAATTTTAGAATTACGAAGCGATCCAAAAATAATGGAATTTATTCCAAGACCATTGCTTTTAGATCTTGAAGGAGCATTAGCTCATATAAAAATGATTAACGATAACATTGATGCGAATACAGATATTAATTGGGCTGTAACTGAAAAAAATAATGATAAATGTATTGGCATAATGGGCTTTTTTAGAACGCAACCTGAAAACTTCAGAACCGAGTTAGGCTATATGATACTGCCCAAGTATTCTGGAAAAGGCTATGTTACTGAAGCTGTAAAAGAGATTTTAGATTATGCTTTCAATCAACTTAATTTTCACTCTATTGAAGCTACGATTGATTCCCGTCATATTAAATCTGAGCGTGTTTTAATTAAAAATGGTTTTTCTAAAGAAGCACATTTTAAAGAGAATTTTTTCTATAACAATGAATTTACAGACACTGTTATTTACAGTCTTTTAAAACGAAATTTTAAAAAGTGATAGTCACCATTTCTAATACTAAAATTGCAGCATCTATAAATACTTTTGGTGCTGAATTAACCGATTTAAAAAAAGAAAACACCAATTACATTTGGACAATTGATGAAAATTATTGGAACAAAACATCACCCGTTTTATTCCCTATTGTAGGTCGTTTAAAGAACGATACTTATAAAATTGAAGCGAAAGAATACCATTTAACAAGACATGGTTTTGCAAGAGATTGCGAATTTAAATTGGTAACTAAAACAGATACTTCTGCTACTTTTTCATTACAAGAAAACGATGCTACTTTAGAAAAATATCCGTTTCAATTTGAATTGCTTATTAAGTATGTACTTTTAGAAAATCAGTTGGTTATTAATTATACAGTTACTAATAACTCGGCAAACAAAATGCCTTTTAACATTGGAACGCATCCTGCTTTTGCAATTTCAAATGCTTTAGAAGAATATTCTTTACAATTTAATGCTTCTGAGAATTTTGAAACTCATGAATTAGCAAATGATTTGTTTTCGGGAACTAAAAGAAAAATACTTTCTAAAAACAATAGTATTCCTCTTAATGAAAAACTTTTTGAGAAGGATGCTTTGGTTTTTAAAAAACATACAATCTAATGCAATTACCATTTTACATAACGAAAAAGCATATTTGAAAATTGAATTTGAAAATTTTCCTTTTTTAGGAATTTGGAAAAAAGAAAATGCTCCTTTTCTTTGTATTGAACCTTGGACTGGTTATGCAGATACTACTGAAACTACTGGTTTTATTTATGAAAAAAAAGACATTCAAATATTGGATTCAAAAGAGACTTTTAATTGCATGTTAGGAATAACAGTTTAGTAAAAAATCCCTGCAAAATGCAGGGATTTTTTATTAAATTATTTTATGAATTCTATTAACTGGAATTACAACTCCTTGTTTTAGAATTACCCTATTATCTGTAACTCCCCAAATAGTTGTTTCTACCATTTTATGAGAAGTGTCGTCTTCAAAATAAATTTTAATTTTTAAATGTTCCAAATTCCCTAATGCTAATGATCTATCTAAATCTTGCATTCTTTGCTTAATATCAGCTGACTCTTTCAAAACTTCATCATTAGGAAATGATAAAGAACTTATTAATTCTTTTTCAATAATTTGATATTCTGAAATCATAAGATAAATTAGTTGGTTAGTTTAACATAAAGTTACACATTTTTTTAAATTGACAATTACTTTTTTAACAAAATAATTGAAACCATTAATGGACTTTAATAATTAATAAATCTTTTGAGCCTTTATTCATAGTAATATCAAAATCATTACTTTCTGTTTCTCCAACAATTATTATACTCTTATCGAGTGTCTCAATTGCATCATAGGCAAAGTCTAAATTTGAACCTCCAAAAGTTTTTTGCCATAACATTTGTCCTGAAGGACTTATAGTAAATGCCCAAAAGTCATTTTCTCCTTTATTTTGATTTACATCTAAATCATTACTTCGAGTATGCCCTGAGATTAAGAAATTACCATTTGACATTGTTCTAATTGAATTAGCAGAATCAAACTGAGAACCTCCAAATGATTTGTCCCAAAGTTTATTTCCATTATCATCAACATGAATTACCCAAACATCATTAGCGCCTTTATTAGATGTAACATCGCCATCTTCACTATTTGAAGTTCCTACTATTAAATAGCTGTTATTATTTGTTTTAGCAATTCCAAATGCTTGATCTAAGCCAGAACCTCCATATGATTTTTTCCAAATCAAATTACCTGTTATACTTAACTTTATAATCCAATAATCATATCCTCCATGATTATCTGTAACATCAAAATCATTACTTTCTGAATAACCAACCATTATTAATCCACCATCATTGGACTGTACTGCATCAAAAATTCGCTCATTAAGTGTTCCACCAAAATATCTGTCCCATTCTTTATCTCCAGCTGCGTTTAATTTAATTCCATAATACTCCCCTACACCATGTAAAACTGTATTATTTCGTGAGCTTGTTTTACCAAATCCTCCATAATCGGCATAACCCATTACAAAATAACCACCATCTGAAGTTGAAATTATTTTGTGAGCATGATCATGACTCATAAATCCGTAACTCTTTTTCCAAATTAAATTTCCGTTAGCATCTGTTTTAAAAATAAAAAAGTCATGCATTCCCAAATTACTCGGAACATCCCCATCACTACTCTTACTGTATCCAGCAACTGTTAGCGTTCCATCTAAATTCTCAATAATACTATACCCTAAATCATCTAAGGAACCACCATATGTCTTACTCCAAACTAAATTACCATTTACATCATATTTAGACAACCAAATATCCTCAAGCAAACTAGTTTTAGTTGTGATATCTCCGTCAGAACTTTTCGTATTTCCAACAACTACAAATCCACCATCTTGAGTAGAAGTTACACCTCTAATAAGTTCTTCATCACTTCCTCCGAAAGTTTTTGACCAAATTAGTTTTCCGTTAAAAACTTCCTGTATAACTTTATCATCATCTTTCGAACAAGAAAAAAAAGTTATACATACAATTAAAAAAAAAATATTTTTCATATCTATTCAATTATAAGTTTTTGAGAAATTTCATTATTAACTATTACTATATAAACACCAGATGAAAAACCACTAGCATTTATGCTAAATTCATTTGTAGAAACAATAGATTCAAAAGTTTTTATCTTTTCTCCTAAAACATTAAAAATATCAATTTTTTCAATATTTGAATTCATTGAAATTGTAAAATTATCTTTAACCGGATTTGGGTAAATTGAAACAGTTTTAGTGTTAAAGTCTGAGGTACTTAAAACGGCATTTTTCTTAACTACAAATAGACCACCTTCAATATCACTAATAACAATAGAACCACTTGCAAAATATGGGTAAACACTCCAAGCTCCATTAAACTGATTCGCATTACTGGATGGATAAGTATCGAAAAAACCCATTTCTGTCATGTTACTATTGTCTAAATCAGAAATGTCAATTAAACGAAAACCAGCCCTATAGTTTGCTAAATAAAATTCATTACCTTTTGTGTATCCGTTATGATCAATAGCTGCAGTTGGGCCAGAATAATTAAATTTTAAAACTGGTGCGTCCAAGTTAGTCATATCTACAACAATTGTTTTAGTATTAAAACCATAAGTTTGCTCATCTGTTTCATCACCTAGAACAAAATATTTATGATTTTCTGTAAACCAACCCTGATGTGTATAATCCGAATTTGTATAGGTAAAAGTAGAAAGTAATATAGGTGTAACTTTGTTTGTAATGTCCACAACTACAACTTTATTTCCGTTTGAACCAATATAAATTTGTTTCCCTAAATGTTCTGTATCTGGTCCATTATACACAACAATTTGCGCATCATGAGAATATCCTTGTGCATTATATTCATTTACAAAAGTTGGGCTAGTTGGGTTTTGTATATTAATAATATGAGGTCCACCACCATTACTAACACCACTCCCTCCTGGAACATAAGTTCTTGTCCCAATAGCATAAGCAAAACCATTAACTTCATCTATTGCTATATTATGACATCTTCCAAAGCCAATATAATTAGCGTCAGCGGTAAAAGTTTGCGGAGATACAATTCCTCTTAAACGTTTTAAATCAAACACTTGCATTCCATGTTCTCGTGCTTCACTCACAATAAAAGCATGATTATTATATACTTTTACATCTCTCCATGTATTATTTGGCTGAGAAGTTGATGCTGATAGCAACTTACCTAAATAAACAGGTACTGTAGGAACAGTAATGTCTACAAATGCAGTATGAGTTGTTAAGCCAACTATAGCATATTCTTTACCATTTAATGGATCTGTCCATCCCCAAATATCATTTCCCTCTGCAGTAGTAGGTACATTTCCATTTAGTTGTGTAAGAGTTAAACGTGAAAGTAGATCAATTTTATTGCATGGATATACTCCCGCAAAACCAGCTGTACATATTGTTTGAGCATTGGAAAAAAAAGACCCTAAAACTAACAGTAAAAGTGTGATTTTAGATTTCATTTGGTAATTAAGTTTTAGTAGTTAAGTTATGATTTGGACACCAAATATAAACAAAATTTTAGTAACGATACTTTTAAAAATCTTAACATTTATACTACATTTGTACTCTTATGCAAAAAACGATAAACATTCAAAATAAAAGAGCTCGTTTTGATTACGAGATTTTAGACAAATATAATGCTGGTATAGTTTTAACAGGTACTGAAATAAAATCTATACGTTTAGGAAAAGCTTCTATAACGGAAAGCTTCTGTGAGTTTAGTAATAATGAGTTATTTGTTATTAATGCAACTATTGAAGAATATTTGTATGGTACTCATTATAATCATAAAGCAAAAAGCGAACGTAAGTTGCTTTTAAACAGAAAAGAACTTAAAAAACTAGAGAAAGATAACCAAAACAAGGGTTTAACTATTGTTCCTCTTCGTCTATACACTACTGACAAGGGTTTGGCTAAACTAGAAATAGCTTTATGTAAAGGAAAGAAAAATTACGATAAACGTGAATCTTTAAAAGAACAAGATTCTAAACGAGATATTGACAGAATTAAGAAAAATTTCTAATTCATTAAATTACTCATAAGTGAAAGAAATTCTTAAAGAAGCAAGAAATAGTAAAAAATTTTCCACAAGGAAACTTTCGGAACTTACTAATATTGACCAAGCGTTAATAAGTAAATTTGAAAGTGGAAATAGACTTCCAACAAAAATTCAAATTCAAAAATTAGTAACTGTATTAAATCTTAACCTAAAAGATACTTTAATTGCTTGGTATAAGGTTAAATTACTCAACGAATTTGAATTAAATCCATTTGTAATTCAAGCTTTTATAGAGCTTTTAAGAGAAAAAGGATTTGATGTGGTAAAAACGGAAAACAAAAATGAAATTAATTCTATTTTAGATGAAATTGAAATTCTAAAAAGTAAGTTGGAAAATTTAAAATAATTAATTTTTATCTCCTAACAAGGGTACAAAACGAAATTCTCCAAATTCATGTTTTTCAAATTGAGTTTCATTTTTACGAATCAACATTGTCATAATCTGATTTTCTTCACCTAATGGGATAACCAACTTTCCTCCTATTTTTAATTGTGCCATTAATGGCTTTGGAATAAAAGGTGCTCCAGCGGTAACAATAATACTATCAAAAGGAGCTGCTTCGGGCAATCCTTTATAACCATCACCAAATATTAATTTTTTTGGGTTAAACCCTAATTTCGGCAATAATAACGAAGTTTTTTTAAACAATTTATTTTGTCTTTCAATGCTATAAACAATTGCTCCCATTGCACACAAAACGGCAGTTTGATAACCACTTCCCGTGCCTATTTCTAAAATCTTATCGTCTTTTTTTATTTCTAATAACTCACTTTGAAATGCAACTGTATAAGGTTGTGAAATAGTTTGGTCTGCGCCAATAGGAAATGCTTTGTCTTGATAAGCAAAATTTTCAAAACTTGAATCTAAAAATAAATGTCTTGGAATTAATCGTATAGCATCCAATACATTTTTAGATATAATTCCCTTTTCCTCAAGCAAATTAGCTAATTGATTTCTAAGTCCTTGATGTTTTGAAGTATCGTTCAATTTGAGGTAGTTTTGTTTTTGTAAAAATAGAAAACAAAAAGGCAATTATCAATCTTATTTTATCAATTAATTGCTATTTTTGTTGAAAATACTCTATTATGTTGAAAGTTGGCGTACTAGGTGCTGGTCATTTAGGAAAAATACATTTACGATTATTAAATCAATCTGATAAATACGAATTAGTAGGTTTTTATGATGAAAACCACGAAAACGGAAAAAAGGTAGAAGCTGAATTTGGATACAAACAATTTGACACTATTGCAAAACTTATTCATGCTGTTGACGTTATTGATATTGTAACACCAACCTTATCGCATTATAAATGTGCTAAAGTATCTATTAAATCTGGTAAGCATGTTTTCATAGAAAAACCTATTTCCAAAACAGTTGAAGAAGCGCAAGAAATTATTGCTTTATCTAAAGAATATAATGTGCAAGGACAGGTTGGCCATGTAGAACGTTTCAATCCTGCTTTTACAGCAGTGAAAGATCAAATTCTAAACCCAATGTTCATTGAAACACATCGTTTGGCTGAGTTTAATCCGCGTGGTACAGATGTTCCTGTAGTTTTAGACTTAATGATTCATGATATCGATGCCATTTTAAGTGTTGTAAAATCTAAAGTAAAAGCAGTTCACGCAAGTGGCGTTTCGGTTTTGAGTCAGTCTCCAGATATTTCAAATGCACGAATTGAATTTGAAAACGGTTGTGTTGCCAATATTACTTCGAGTAGAATTTCTATGAAAAACATGCGTAAATCGCGTTTCTTTCAAAAAGATGCTTATATCTCGGTTGATTATTTAGATAAGATTTGTGAAATTGTAAAAATGAAAGACGCTCCAGAAGTTCCTGGCGATTTTGACATGATTTTACAAAATGCGGAAGGCGAAAAAAAACAAATTTATTTTGACAATCCTAGTGTTGAAGCAAACAATGCTATTTTAGATGAATTAAATGCTTTCGCAGATGCAATAAACAATAATACAACTCCTATTGTAACTTTAGAAGACGGAACGGAAGCATTACGTGTTGCGTACATGATTATTGATTCAATGGAAAATAAATAAAAACAAATTCAATCTTAAAATTGAATAAAACCTATATTAAAAAAAATAAATAATGAAACAAATAGCTGTAATTGGAGCAGGAACAATGGGTAACGGAATCGCGCATACCTTTGCTCAATCAGGATTTACTGTAAAATTAATTGACATATCTGAAAAATCATTAGAAAAAGGAATAGCAACTATTGCTAATAACTTGGACCGTATGGTTACTAAAGGTATTATTTCTGAAGATGATAAACACAAAACAATTGCTAACATTATTACGTATACCGACATTAAAGATGGTGTTGTAGGTTGTGATTTAGTAGTAGAAGCTGCTACAGAAAATGTAGGCTTAAAAATGAATATCTTCAAGCAATTGAGTGAAGTTTGTGAGCATAATGTAATATTAGCATCAAACACTTCTTCTATTTCAATTACTCAAATTGCTGCACAAGTTGTACATCCAGAAAGAGTAATTGGAATGCATTTTATGAATCCGGTGCCAATTATGAAATTGGTTGAGATTATTCGTGGTTATTCAACTTCAAATGAAGTGACTAAAATCATCATGGATTTATCAACTAAATTAGGAAAAACGCCAACAGAAGTGAACGATTATCCTGGTTTTGTGGCAAACCGTATTTTAATGCCAATGATTAACGAAGCAATTGAAACGTTATATAACGGAGTTGCAGGTGTGGAAGAAATTGATACGGTAATGAAATTAGGAATGGGTCACCCAATGGGACCATTACAATTAGCTGATTTTATTGGTCTTGACGTATGTTTGGCTATCTTAAACGTTATGTACGACGGATTTAAAAATCCTAAATACGCACCTTGTCCGTTATTAGTAAATATGGTAATGGCTGGAAAACTTGGAGCAAAATCAGGTGAAGGTTTCTACGATTATGCAGAAAGCAGAAAAGCAGAAAAAGTTTCAAAACAATTTAGTAAATAAAGTAATTAGTGATTAGTAATTAGTGAATAGCTAGTTACTAATCACTAATTACTAATCACTTAAAAATGAGCAAAATAATCCCTTTTAAAGCAGTTCGTCCTACTACTGATAAAGTAGCGCTTGTAACGTGTAGAAACTATGAAGAATATAGTGCTGCTGAGCTTGCTGCTTGGTTGAACTTTAATCCGTATTCTTTTTTACACATCATCAATCCTGCTTATCAAAATGTAAACAATATTAGTTTAGACAAACGTTTTAAAGGTGTTGCCAATAAGTTTCAAGATTTTAAAAACAATGAAGTCTTTATTGAAGATGAAATCCCAGCTTTTTATTTGTACGAAATAAAAACAAAAAACGATGTTTTTACTGGTATTATTGCTGGCGCTTCAGTTGAAGATTATAAAAATGATGTAATTAAAAAACACGAAGACACTTTACAATATCGTGTAGAAATGTTTAAAGATTATTTGCATCAAACGCGTTTTAATACCGAGCCTGTTTTAATAACTTATCCAGATAGTGTTGAAATAAATACGTGGATTTTATTAAAAAAGAAAAACAGAGCGATTTATGAATTTTCTACAACAAATAAAGAAAAACATACGCTTTGGAAAATAGACACTCAAAGCGATATCGATTGGCTCGAAAATCATTTTAGCGACATTCCAAATTTATATATTGCTGACGGACATCACCGTTCAGCTTCGGCAGAAATGCTATTAGAGCAAGATCAACATTTAGGTAATCCAAATTTGAATTATTTCATGAGTTTTTTAATTGCCGAAAGCAATGTGAAAATTTATGAATTCAATCGAATTATTCGTGATTTAAATGGCTATACCAAAGAAGACTTTTTAGAAAAACTGAAAGAAAATTTCGAAATTGAATCTAAAGAACAAGAACTTTGGAAACCACAAAATAAAAAAGAATTCGGAATGTATTTGGATAATAAGTTCTACGCTTTAATATTCAAACACAAAGAACAACGAGAAGGCATCAAACAAAAACTAGATGCTCAAATTTTATACGATACAGTTTTACAACCTTTATTAGCCATTGGCGATTTACGTAACGATGAACGAATTGATTATATCTCAGGAAAACAATCGGTTACTGCAATTAAACAAAAGGTTGACGAAGGCGAATTTGCAGTTGGTTTTATGTTGTATCCTTCTAATATCAATGAAATTAAGGCTTTTGCTGACAATAATTTGATTATGCCTCCAAAGTCAACTTACATAGAACCTAAGTTTAGAAGTGGACTTGTGGTGTATGAACTTTAGATTCAAAGATTACACAAACTTATCATTCTGAGGAACGAAGAATCCCATAATACTTAAAAATGAAAAAAATATTTCTGTTATTCTTTTTTTTAATTCCAATATTTGGATTGGGGCAGCAAAAATATGATTATTATAAAGGTCAAAAATTCATAGAGAAAGCTCAAAAAAATGTATTAAATGAAAAATTCGATAAAGCATTGAATTATTTATCAAAAGCAGAACAAAGCCCTTATGGTTTCTGTGGAAGTGGTAGCTATTCTACATTAAAAAACATTGAGCGTTTAAAAATTGATTCCTTTTTAGGTTTGAAAAAATATGATTCAATTATAACTTTATTGGATAAAAAAGATTTTTTCTTTGAACTTGAAGCAAAAAAAGATGATTCCTTAAAAGTTGAAGTTTTGTTTTTAAAACATGGTAAAGCAAACACAACTAACTCATTTAAAAAAGCTAGTATAATATCAAAAAAAGCATCTCCTTATAATGATTTTTTTATCTATACCTTTTTTTTAGAAAATCTAAATCAAGCTTTTACTTTTAAAAAAGCGAATAATGAAAACAACAAAATTGAATTTAAAAACGAAAATAATTTTAAATCAATTAGTAAAAACACTTTGTTTTACAATTTAATATTTGAAGATTGAATTCATAAAAAATTAAAAAATGTCAATAGCAACTAATCTAAACAACATAAAATCCCAACTTACGGTAAACGTAACACTAGTAGCCGTTTCAAAAACAAAACCTGTTGCAGATTTAATGGAAGCTTACAATGCTGGTCAGCGTATTTTTGGAGAAAACAAAATCCAAGAAATGACGGAGAAATGGGAAGAAATGCCAAAAGACATTCAATGGCACATGATAGGTCATGTTCAAACCAATAAAGTTAAATTTATGGCTGAATATGTTAGTTTGATTCATGGTGTAGACAGTTTTAAGCTTTTGAAAGAAATTAACAAACAAGCAGCAAAAAACAACAGAATAATTGAAGTTTTATTACAAGTTTTTATAGCCGAAGAAGAAAGTAAGTTTGGTTTAGATGAAAATGAATTGAATGAGATTCTAAAACAAGTTCAGAATGACAAAGAATCCTATAAAAACATCCGAATTGTAGGCTTAATGGGAATGGCAACTTTTACCGATAATTCAACCCAAATTGAAAAAGAATTCAAAAACTTAAAGTCTATTTTCGATAAAACAAACTCATTATCCATTGTCAATTATCCATTGTCAATTTTATCCATGGGGATGTCTGGCGATTATAAACTTGCAATTTCTTGCGGAAGTACGATGGTTCGAATAGGAAGTAGTATCTTTGGAAACAGAAATTAAATGATTAAAAAATTGAATAATTAAATAATTAGTTCTTTACAATCTTTAAATCTCAAAATCTTTAAATTTTAAAATCACATTTGTACGCAATACTCGACATAGAAACCACTGGAGGTCAATATAACGAAGAAGGAATTACCGAAATAGCCATTTATAAATACAATGGACATGAAGTAGTAGACCAATTCATTAGCTTGGTAAACCCCGAAAAACCAATACAACCTTTTGTTGTAAAACTAACTGGTATTAATAATGCCATGCTACGTTCCGCACCAAAATTTCATGAAGTTGCAAAACGCATTATTGAAATTACCGAAGGTTGCATAATTGTAGCGCATAATACTGTTTTTGATTATCGAATTTTAAAAACAGAATTCAGAAGACTTGGCTACGATTTTAAAAAACAAACGCTTTGTACGGTTGAACTTTCCAAAAAACTAATTCCAGAACAAGAATCATATAGTTTAGGAAAATTGGTTCGTTCACTTGGAATTCCAGTAACGGACAGACATAGAGCAAGCGGAGATGCATTAGCGACTGTAAAATTATTTAAACTTTTACTATCTAAAGATTCTACCAAAGAAATTGTAAAAAGTTTTATTAAAAATGAAGTAAAAACTGGATTAAGTCCAAAGTTATTAGATCTTATAGAAACAATGCCTTCTAAAACGGGTATTTACTACATTCATAATGAAAAAGGCGACATCATTTACATTGGCAAAAGTAAAAACATAAAGAAAAGAGTCAACCAACATTTCACTGGAACAAATGCAAAAAGTAAAAAAATGCAGCGCGATGTGTATGCAGTAACTTATGAAGAAACTGGTAGTGAACTAGTTGCCTTATTAAAAGAAAGTGAAGAAATTAAAATAAACAAACCTATTTTTAATAGAGCACAAAAGAAAAGTTTGTTTCCTTGGTCTTTATATGTTGAAAAAAATAAAAAAGGTTATTTGGCTTTCAAAATTGAAAAAACAGATGGTCGTAAAAAAGAAGTAACTTCCTTTACAACTACTCAAGATGCTAAAAATGCATTATTTCGATTTACAGAGGAATATAATTTATGTCAAAAAATTAATGGTTTATACGATACTAAAAAAAGTTGTTTTCAGTATGATATTGAACAATGTTTTGGTGCTTGTATCGATAAAGAAACACCTGAAAATTATAATATTCGTGTAAATCAATGTATTGCAAAAAATTCGTTCGACAAACAGAGTTTGGTTGTAGTAGATGTAGGAAGAAATAAAGGTGAACGGTCTGCTGTTGTTATTGAAAATGGCGTTTATAAAGGATATGCATTTTATGAATTAAACTATCAAATAAATACAATTGATATTTTAAAAAAAATAATTATCCCAATGCAAAATAATAGAGATGTTCGTACTATAATTCAGTCGTATATTCGAAAAAAGAAAGCACTAAAAATAATTCGCTTTTAAATTTAGTATTTTTGAAAAATGAGTGAAGTAAAATCAAGATATCAAAAATTTAGAAAACAAGCCTATATTATCATATATGGTACTAATACTGTATCTGGTAAATTGTTTGATTTGATTTTACTTGGTCTTATTTTATTGAGTGTTTTCTTAACCATGATGGAAACTGTTGCTGGTTTTGAAACGAGATATCACGATGAGCGAATTATTCTAGAATGGATTATTACCATCTTTTTTACTATTGAATATCTTTTACGAATCATAACCATAAACAAACCGTTAAAATATATTTTTAGCCTTTATGGAATAATCGATTTAATTGCAACTTTACCCATGTACATAGCGCAAATTTTTGCAGGTTCGGGTATTTTATCCATTGTAAGAGCACTTCGCTTACTTCGTTTATTTAAAATTTTAAATCACCCAAAGTTTTCTGGTCAAAGTAATCAACTAAAAGATGCATTAGTTGCTAGTAAAGGAAAAATAATAGTTTTCATCTATTTTGTATTGATTAGTACAATTCTTATTGGTTCTGTAATGTATGTTGTAGAAGGACGAGAAAACGGTTTTACAAGTATACCAACAAGTATTTATTGGACAATTGTTACTTTAACAACCGTAGGTTATGGCGACATATCTCCTGTAACACCATTAGGTCAGTTTTTAGCGTCTTTTGTAATGATTTTAGGTTATGGAATCATTGCTGTTCCAACAGGAATTGTGTCTGCTGAAATTGCGAAACAGGGAAATGAGAAAGAAAAAGATAATTCTGATAGCTCTTGTACTGACTGTGGCGCAAAAAATCAGCCTAAAAATGCTAACTATTGCTATAATTGCGGAAATCATTTACTAAATGACTAATTATCTTATTACCATTATTGGTCCAACTGCAATAGGAAAAACAGCTTTAAGTATTCAATTAGCGCAACATTTTAATTGCGATATTATTTCGTGCGATAGCCGTCAGTTTTACAAAGAAACTGCAATTGGAACTGCTGTTCCCTCAGAAGAAGAACTTGCAGCAGCAAGACATCATTTCATTCAAAATAAATCCATCTTAGATACTTATAATGTTGGTGATTTTGAACGCGATGCGATTGAAAAACTAGAAGAATTATTTTTAGAAAATAATGTCCAAATAATGGTTGGTGGTTCTGGATTGTATGTAAATGCTGTTTTAAATGGTTTTGATGATTTTCCAGAAATAGATGAATCTATTCGAACAAAATTAAATACTGATTTTGAGGTAAAAGGTTTGGATTATTTGGTTGAAACTTTAAAAGAATTAGATCTGACTTATTATAATTATATTGCTGAAAACAATTCTCAAACCTTTAAAAATCCGCAACGTATGAAGCGATTTGTAGAAGTTTGTATTGGAACAGGAAAACCTTATTCTTCTTTTTTGAAAAAGAAAACCAACACACGCAACTTTACTCCTATTATTATTGGCTTAGAAGCGGATAGAGAAGTTATGTATGACAGAATCGAACAACGAGTGGATATAATGATGAATGAAGGTTTACTGAAAGAAGTAGAAACTGTTTTTCCTCATAAAAATTTGAATGCTTTGCAAACCGTTGGTTACAGAGAATTATTTGATTTTTTAGAAGACAAAACTACTTTAGACTTTGCTGTGGAAGAAATTAAGAAAAACACACGTCGTTTTGCAAAAAGACAAATCACTTGGTTTAAACGAACTGAAAACACCGAATGGTATAATTTCCCATTTGATGTTTCAAAAATAATAACACATATAGAACATAAAACAAAAAAGCTCTGATTTCTCAGAGCTTTTTTTATATTTCATTTAGAATCTACTATCCTAAAACTTCTTTAACTTTTTTACCAATTTCAGCAGGAGAATCAACCACATGAATTCCACATTCTGCCATAATTTTCTTTTTCGCTTCTGCTGTATCATCAGTTCCACCAACGATAGCACCTGCGTGACCCATTGTACGACCTGCTGGAGCTGTAACTCCTGCAATAAATCCTACTACTGGTTTTCTGTTACCATCTGCTTTGATCCATTTTGCAGCATCTGCTTCTAATTGACCACCTATTTCACCTATCATAACGATACATTCTGTTTCTGGGTCATTCATTAACAATTCAACAGCTTCTTTAGTTGTAGTTCCAATAATTGGATCTCCACCAATTCCGATAGCTGTAGTAACTCCTAATCCTTGTTTTGCAACTTGGTCAGCAGCCTCATAAGTTAAAGTTCCTGATTTAGAAACGATTCCAACTCTACCTTTTTTGAATACAAAACCTGGCATAATACCAACTTTAGCTTCACCTGGAGTAATTACACCTGGACAGTTAGGACCTACTAAACGACAGTCTTTACCTTTAATATAATCATAAGCAGTAATCATATCTGCAACAGGAATACCTTCAGTAATACAAATAATTACTTTGATACCTGCATCAGCAGCTTCCATAATTGCATCAGCAGCAAAAGCTGGTGGTACAAAAAGAATTGAAGTATCTGCTTGTGCTTGTTCTACAGCATCTTTTACTGTATTGAAAACTGGTCTGTCTAAATGTGTTTGCCCACCTTTACCTGGAGTAACACCACCTACAACATTTGTTCCATATTCAATCATTTGAGATGCGTGAAAAGTACCTTCACTACCTGTAAAACCTTGAACTATTATTTTTGAATCTTTATTTACTAAAACACTCATGATATGATTATTATAATTTTATTATTTAAAGTGATGCAAAAGTAAGTTTTTTGAGAAAAAAAACAGAACTTTTATCTATTTATTTTATGGAGTTTGGCTCATTTGATATCCTTTTATTAATTTATTCCCTGAAAACTCCCAGAAAACTATAAATTTTGCAATATGAATTAATTCATTTGGGTTTTCAATAGGGGCAAGTTGGTGAATATATCGTATTGAAACTGTATTATCTTCCGCAATACTATGAGTAATTTCAATTACAGATTGTGCATAATTTAAAATTAATTCTCTTGCTAAATTTATAATTAGTTTTTTTCCTAAAATCATTTTCCCTTCAGAACTATCCCAAACTAAAACAACATCCTCATGTAAAATTTTATTTAATTTATCTACATTTCTAATACCGTCTGAATTATAAAAGTCAGTAAGCAATTCCTTATTTGTCATAATTATTTTAATTTTTCTAGAATTTCTGGAATTCTTTTAATGTTAACTAATTGTTTTAACTTCTCTCTAGATTCTTCAATTGGTGTTCCAAAATAGGTCTTGCCTCCATCAATAGATTTAGTAACCCCTGTTTGCCCTAATATAACTGCTTTAGATCCGATAGTTATACCGCTTGTTGTTCCTACTTGACCCCAAATAGTAACTTCATCTTCAATTATTACGCAACCAGCAATACCTGTTTGCGCAGCAATTAAACATTTTTTACCAATAATAGTATCGTGACCTACATGAACTTGATTATCAATTTTTGTTCCCTCGCCTATTGTTGTATCTCCAGTAACTCCTCTATCAATAGTACACAAAGCACCAATACCTACATTGTCTTTAACAACAACTCGTCCATTTGAAAGTAATTGGTCATAACCTTCTGGTCGCTTTTTGTAATAAAAAGCATCTGCGCCAAGTATAGTTCCTGCTTGGATTATTACATTGTTTCCAATTATTGCGTTTTCATAAATAGTTACATTTGGGTGAATTATACAATTTTCACCAATGATTACATTATTTCCAATAAAGCAATTAGGCTGTATTATAGTTCCTTTTCCTATCTTCGCTGACGTAGCAACAGCTACGTTAGTAGCTTGAAAAGGTCTAAAATGTTTAGTAAGTGTATTAAAGTCTCTAAAAGGATCATCTGAAATTAATAAAGCTTTACCTTTTGGACAATCAACCTGTTTATTAATTAAAATAATAGTTGCTGCTGATTGTAATGCTTTATCATAATATTTTGGATGATCTACAAAGACAATATCACCTGGTTCTACAACATGAATTTCATTCATCCCAAGAACTGGAAAGTCATCCACACCAACAAATTCAGATTGAATTATTGTTGCAATATCTTTTAGAGTCTGGTTTTTTTGAAATTTCATTATTTATAGAATTTTAAGATTTATTATTCTTTTACTCGCTCCATGTAATTTCCAGAAGCTGTATCTATTTTAATTTTATCACCTTCATTAATGAACAATGGCACGTTTACAGTAGCTCCAGTTTCAACAGTTGCAGGTTTATTTGCATTAGTTGCTGTATTACCCTTTAAACCCGGTTCTGTATACGTAACTTCTAAAACTATTGAAGCTGGCATATCTACCGATAAAGGTAAATCTGTTTCTGTATTAATTTGTAACATTACGTTTGTTCCTTCTTTTAATAAATCCGGAGCATCTAAAGCACTTCTTTGCAAAGTAATTTGCTCGTAATTATCAACATTCATAAAATGAAAAGTCTCCCCTTCAGCATACAAAAATTGATATGTTTGTGTTTCAACACGTACAACATCAATTTTATGTCCTGCAGAAAATGTATTGTCTAGTACTTTTCCGTTACTAACAGATTTTAATTTTGTTCTTACAAATGCAGGTCCTTTACCTGGTTTTACATGTAAAAATTCAATTATTTTATAAATATCATGATTGTATTTGATACAAAGTCCGTTTCTAATATCTGATGTACTTGCCATTTTTACTTTTTATTTTGTGATTTATAAATCTAAGCGTTTTATTTTAACTATGCGTTGCCTGAGTAACCTTTCATTACTCCACGTGAAGAACTACGAATAAATTGAATGATTTCATCTCTTTCTGGAGTTGCTTCCATTTCAGCTTCAATAATTCCTAGAGCTTGTGTAGTATTGTAATTTTTTTGATATAATATTCTATATATATCTTGAATCTCTCTAATTTTTTCAGGTGTAAATCCTCTTCTTCTTAATCCAATAGAATTAATTCCAACATAAGATAGAGGTTCTTTTGCAGCTTTTGTAAATGGAGGAACGTCTTTACGAACTAATGATCCACCAGAAACCATTGCATGATCTCCAATTGAAATAAACTGATGTATTGCCGCTAATCCGCCAATAATTGCAAACTCACCAACAGTTACGTGTCCTGCAAGTGCAACACCGTTAACGATAATTGCATTATTGCCAATTTGACAATCATGTGCAATGTGTACAGTAGCCATAATTAAACAATTCTTTCCAACAACAGTTTTACCTGATGCTGAAGTTCCTCTATTAATTGTAACACATTCTCTTACCGTAGTATTATCGCCAATAATAGCTAATGAATCTTCTTCTCCAAACTTTAAATCTTGTGGAACTGCTGCAATTACTGCACCAGGAAATATATTACAATTTTTACCTATTCTGGCACCTTCCATGATTGTTACATTGGATCCTATCCAAGTTCCTTCGCCAATTTCAACATTATTATGAATAGTTGTAAAAGGATCAATTACTACATTTCTTGCAATTTTTGCTCCTGGATGAACGTATGCTAATGGTTGATTCATATAAATTATTTTTTTGCTATTTGAGCCATTAATTCGGCTTGTGCAACTAATTTACCATTTGCATAAGCATTAGCTTGCATATGGCATATTCCACGTCTAATAGGTGTTATTAAATCGCACTTAAATACTAATGTATCTCCTGGCAATACTTTTTGTTTGAATTTAACATTATCAATTTTCATGAAAAATGTAAGGTAATTTTCAGGGTCTGGAACAGAACTTAATATTAAAATCCCTCCTGTTTGTGCCATTGCTTCCACAATTAAAACTCCTGGCATAACTGGTGCTCCTGGAAAATGCCCAACAAAGAATTCTTCATTCATTGTTACATTTTTTAAACCAACAACATGAGTGTCTGACATTTCCAAAATCTTATCCACTAATAAAAATGGAGGTCTATGCGGTAACATAGCCATAATCTTAGTTATGTCCATTAATGGTTCTTTATTTAAATCGTAAACCGGAACTTGATTTCGTTGTTCTGCCTTAATAATTTTTGCCATTTTTTTTGCAAATTGAGTATTTACAAAATGTCCTGGTTTATTTGCAATAACTTTTCCTTGAATTCGAGTACCAATTAAAGCTAAATCACCAACTACATCTAATAATTTATGACGAGCAGCTTCATTAGGATAATGTAATGTTAAGTTGTCTAAAATTCCATTTGGTTTAACTGTAATTGTCTCTTTGCCAAAAGCTTTCTTTAAATTATCCATTGTTTCACTAGATATTTCTTTATCTACATAAACAATTGCATTATTTAAATCTCCACCTTTTATTAAACCATGTTCTAAAAGGCTTTCTAATTCGTGTAAAAAACTAAAAGTTCTACAATCTGCTATTTCTTTCTTAAATTCTTGGATTCCCTTCATAGTTGCATTTTGAGTACCTAAAACTTTAGTGCCAAAATCTACCATTGCAGTAACACAATATCCTTCACTTGGAAGAATTGTTATTTCGCTTCCTGTAGCTTCATCCAAATATGAAATTACTTCTTTTACTACATATACTTTTCTTTCAGCTTCTTGCTCAACTATTCCAGCTTTTTCAATTGCCTCAACAAAAAACTTAGAAGAACCATCCATAATAGGAGGTTCTGAAGCATTTAATTCAATAATTACATTATCCACATCACATCCAACAAAAGCCGCTAAAACATGCTCTGAAGTTTGAATGCTTACTCCTCCTTTTTCAAGATTTGTACCTCTTTGCGTATTTACAACATAATTTGCATCAGCTTCAATCATAGGTTGCCCTTCAACATCTACTCTAATGAATGTAAATCCGTTATTAACTGGTGCAGGTTTAAAAGTCATTGTAACTTCTTGTCCTGTGTGTAAACCTACTCCTGTAAGAGTTATTTCGTTTGCGATGGTTGTTTGCTTAACCATAAGAATTATTTGTTTTTTTTAATTTCGTTAATTTCTGTTACAATTCTAGGTAAATTTTTAAAATGAACAAATGATTTTGCAAAATCACCATAATTAAAAGCTGGTGAACCTTGCACTACTTCATTATCCGTTATATTTTTTCCAATACCTGATTGTGCTTGTATTTTTACTCCATCACCTATTACTAAATGTCCGGCAATACCTACTTGACCTCCAATTAAACAATTTTTACCCACTTTAGTTGAGCCAGCAATTCCTGTTTGTGCAGCAATTACAGTGTTTTCACCGATTTCAACATTATGTGCAACCTGTATTTGATTGTCTAATTTTGCGCCTTTTCTTATAAAAGTTGATCCTAATGTTGCTCTATCTATTGTAGAACATGAACCAATCTCAACATTATCTTCAATAATAACATTTCCTATTTGCGGTATTTTTGAATAAGTACCATCTTTTAAAGGTGCAAAACCAAAACCATCTGAACCTATAATAGTTCCTGAATGAATTGTACAATTATTACCTATTTCAGTTTCTGAATATATTTTTACTCCTGCAAAAAACACGCAATTATCGCCAATAACTACATTATCGCCAATATAACTATTAGGATAAATCTTTACATCTTTACCTATAGAGACATTTTCACCAATATAACTAAAACTTCCCAAATATAAGCCTTCTCCGTATATAACATTTTTAGAAATCACAGAAGGTTGTTCAATACCCGATTTCATTAGTTTAACTTGGTTATAATATTCTAAAAGTTTTGAAAAAGATTCATAGGCATCTTCTACTTTAATTAATGTCGTAGTAATTTCTTGTTCGGCTTGAAAAGAATTATTGACAATAGTTATTGTAGCTTTTGTTTCATATATATAATTGGTATACTTAGCATTTGCCAAAAAAGTTAAAGAACCTTCTACTCCTTCTTCAATTTTCGCCAACTTATAAACCTCAGCATTAGGATTACCTACTACTTCACCTTCTAAAATACCTGCAATTTGTTCTGCTGTAAATTTCATTTTATTCAATTCTATTCTCAAATATGGAATTTGCTTCCTTTTTTTGCTGGCTTGTATGCTGATTATTTCTTTTTATCGTTTAACCAACGACAAAAATATAAAATTAAATCTAATACTTATGCTTCCTTGACTACTTTTGGAAAACATATAAAATATTTAGTTACTGGTTTTGATAATGCCTTTAAGTTTAATTGATCAGATGCATCCACAACATCTTCTACTTTTTTGTCTTTTTTAAGAATTCTAATAGGCTCACTTGCCTTATTATATGCTTGATTTTTAATTTTTCCTTTAAAAACAAAATAGTCCGCCTCAGCATCTGATACATTATGTAAAGCGATAAATTTTTTCTTCAATTCAACTAATCGCTCCTTGTTAGGTTTTTCATCAACCATTTGAATTTTAAGTAAATCTCGGTTTAAAATCATTTTACACAATGCACTTAAAACAAAATCAGTCGAAAATTGCCACTCTTTAATAGCTCCCATTACATCATAATCATCTAATAGAGCAAATTTTTCAAGCGATTTAAAATCAAAATCAGCTAAAGAGATTTTATTTTGGAGAAAAAACTGCAAAGAAGAACTACAACTTAAGTTTATTCCCTTTTGTGTTAATTCTTTTGCGCGTTTTAGAATTTTTGTCAATGTAAGCTCTGCAACAACGCCTGTTTTATGTAAATATACTTGCCAATACATTAATCGTCTAGCAACTAAAAACATTTCAACAGAATAAATTCCTTTTTCATCAATTACTAAATAATCATCTTGAACGTTCATCATTTGAATTAAACGTTCACTATTTATGTTTCCTTCTGCAACTCCACTATAAAAACTATCTCTACGCAAATAATCCATTCTATCCATATCTAATTGACTGGATATTAATTGTAACATGAATTTTCTGTGGTATTCTCCTTTAAAAACTTGAATTGCTAAATCTAATTGTCCATTAAATTCCGTATTTAATTGTTGCATAAATAACAAAGAAAGTTCTTCATGATGCACTTCTTCAACAATACTTTTTTCCATTGCATGACTATATGGACCATGACCTATATCGTGTAATAAAATTGCAATATAAAGAGCATTTTCTTCTTCATCTGAAATACTAACTCCTTTAAATCGAAGTGTCTGAACAGCCTTTTGCATAATATGCATACAGCCAATTGCATGATGAAAGCGTGTATGATGTGCTCCAGGATAAACCAAATAAGTCATACCCATTTGAGAAATTCTACGTAAACGTTGAAAATACGGGTGTTGAATTAAATCGTAAATTAATGTATTTGGAATGGTTATAAAACCATAAATAGGGTCGTTAAAAATTTTTAGCTTATTGGTCGAATTCACAAAACAGGTATTAATTTAAAACAAATTTAAAGTTTTTAAGGCATTAAAAATAAAAAAGCCGAGTAAATAATTACTCGGCTTCTTTTATAAAAAATAATCTTTAAAATTATTTTACTTCTTCAAATTCTACATCTTGTGTTTGATCACCTGATGCATCACCTTGAGGTTGTGCTTCTTGTGCTTGTTCTCCTTCAGCGTACATTGCTTCAGTTGCAACTTTCCAAGCAGCATTAACATTCTCTAAACCTGAATCAATAGCAGTTAAATCTTGCGATTGGTGTGCCATTCTTAATTCTGTTAAAGCATATTCAATAGCTGTTTTGTGCTCATCAGATAATTTCTCACCTAACTCTTTTAATTGAGTTTCAGTTTGGAAAATCATTGCATCCGCTTCATTTAATTTTTCAGCTCTTTCTTTTGCAATTTTATCTGCTCCAGCATTTGCTTCAGCATCTTGTTTCATTTTTTCGATTTCTTCAGCTGTTAAACCAGAAGAAGCTTCGATACGAATATCATGAGATTTCCCTGTTCCTTTATCAGTTGCAGAAACTTTGATGATACCATTTGCATCAATATCAAAAGTAACTTCAATTTGTGGAACTCCTCTACCTGCTGGTGGAATACCATCTAAATTAAAACGACCAATTGTTTTGTTATCAGCAGCCATTGCTCTTGCACCTTGTAATACATGTAATTCAACTGTTGGTTGATTATCTGCAGCAGTAGAGAATATTTGCGATTTTTTTGTTGGGATAGTTGTGTTAGACTCAATAAGATTTGTCATAACTCCACCTACAGTTTCGATTCCTAAAGATAAAGGTGTAACGTCTAATAACAATACATCTTTAACATCTCCAGATAAAACTCCACCTTGAATAGCTGCTCCAATTGCAACAACTTCATCAGGATTTACTCCTTTTGATGCTTTCTTACCAAAGAATTTTTCAACTTCTTCTTGAATTCTAGGAATACGAGTAGAACCACCTACTAAAATAACTTCGTCAATATCAGATGTAGATAAACCTGCATCTTTTAACGCTTTAGCAACTGGTGCCATAGAACGTTTTACTAATGAATCTGCTAATTGCTCAAATTTAGCTCTAGTTAATTTTTTAACTAAATGCTTAGGTCCTGAAGCTGTAGCAGTAACGTAAGGTAAATTGATTTCAGTTTCCGTAGAAGATGATAATTCAATTTTAGCTTTTTCAGCTGCTTCTTTAATACGTTGTAATGACATAGGGTCTAAACGTAAATCAATTCCTTCTTCAGATTTGAATTCGTCAGCTAACCAGTCAATAATAGTTTGGTCAAAATCGTCTCCACCTAAGTGAGTATCTCCATTTGTAGATAATACTTCAAAAACTCCGTCACCTAATTCTAAAACAGAAATATCAAATGTACCTCCACCTAAATCGTAAACTGCAATTTTTTGATCTTTACCTTGTTTGTCTAATCCATAAGCTAATGCCGCAGCAGTTGGCTCGTTGATAATACGCATAACTTCTAAACCTGCAATTTGACCAGCTTCTTTAGTAGCTTGACGTTGTGCATCGTTAAAATATGCAGGAACAGTAATAACCGCTTGAGTTACAGTTGTACCTAAATAATCTTCAGCAGTTTTCTTCATTTTTTGAAGTGTCATTGCTGATAATTCTTGAGCAGTGTATAAACGACCATCAATATCCACACGTGGAGTATTGTTGTCCCCTTTTACTACAGAATAAGGTACTCTTTTAGATTCAGCCGAAACTTCACTAAAAGTGTGTCCCATAAAACGCTTAATAGAAGCAATTGTTTTAGTTGGGTTTGTTACCGCTTGTCTTTTTGCAGGATCTCCTACTTTAATCTCTCCACCTTCCACAAATGCAATAATAGACGGCGTTGTTCTTTTTCCTTCTGAATTAGGAATTACTACTGGCTCGTTACCTTCCATTACAGAAACGCAAGAGTTGGTTGTTCCTAAATCGATTCCAATAATTTTACTCATAATGATAAATTTTATTTTGTATTCTAAAGTTCATTTTTCAAACTTGGTTTTCATAATTCAATCATTGTGCCAACTTATATTTAGTATATTAATTGTCAGTTATTACAAAATATCTTTCTTTTTATACTGACAATTTGACATTTATAAAGCAAAATGTTATAAAATTGGGTAGTTATTAATAATCTGTCATATTTACAATTAGTCCTGCATTTAGCATTTAAAATAATTATATTTGTGCTATAATAATATAGTTATGGAATGTATTTCGGTTTTTGATATGCTTAAAATTGGTGTTGGACCTTCAAGTTCTCACACATTAGGGCCATGGCGTGGTGCTGAACGCTTTTTAGCAGAATTACGCAGTGAAAATTTATTTGACTCTATCAATAGAGTGAAAGTAGATTTATATGGCTCTTTATCTTTAACAGGTAAAGGTCATGCTACAGATTTGGCAGTAATGTTAGGACTTAGTGGTGCAGATCCAGAATATATTCCGGTGGAAAGCATTGATATTATTATAACAGCAATTAAAAATAAGAAAGAAATATTTTTAGGTAACGATGTTATTATTCCTTTTGACTTTCAAAATGACATTGTTTTTAATAGAGATTTTTTACCGTTTCATTCTAACGGAATAAAATTTACTGCTTATACAGATACTTCAGAATATGAAGCTATATATTACTCTATTGGAGGTGGTTTTGTAGTAAAAGAAGAAAGAGAGAATGCTGCTAAAAATATAGAAATCAAACACACATTTCCTTTTCCTGTTGCTAATGGTGCAGATTTATTAGCTTATTGTAAATCTGAAAACAAAAAAGTTTGGGAAATCGTTTACGAAAACGAAAAATCAATGCGTAGTGAAGAAGAAATTCACAGCGAACTGATGCGTATTTGGGACACGATGTTAGAATGTATGTATATAGGTTGTCATACAGAAGGAACTTTACCAGGAGGTTTAAACGTTAAACGTCGTGCTTATGACATTCATAAAAACTTAATTGGTGTTATACCTTATGATAATCCGCAGTCTTGGATGCAAATTATACGCCAAACGGAAGTTAAATTTAGACAAATATTAAAATGGGTAAGTTGTTTTGCCTTATCGGTTAACGAAGTAAATGCTGCTTTAGGAAGAGTTGTAACTGCTCCTACTAATGGAAGTGCAGGAGTTATTCCTGCAGTTCTAATGTATTATTTGGTAATTGAAAACCACGAAGCTGGAGAAGAAGAAATTAAACGATTTTTAATGACCGCTAGCGAAATAGGAAGTATCTTTAAAAAAGGAGCTACCATTAGTGCCGCTATGGGCGGATGCCAAGCAGAGATTGGCGTTTCTAGTGCTATGGCAGCAGCAGCTTTATGTGAAGCTATGGGCGGAACACCAGAACAAGTAACGGTTGCAGCAGAAATTGCAATGGAACATCATTTAGGTTTAACTTGTGATCCAATAGGTGGTTTAGTGCAAGTTCCATGTATTGAACGTAACACTATGGGCGCAATTAAGGCTATTAATGCTGCGGAACTTGCTTTAGAAACCGATGCTAAAAACGTAAAAGTACCTTTAGACAAAGTAGTAAATACTATGTGGGAAACTGCAAAAGATATGAATACAAAGTATAAAGAAACTTCTGAAGGTGGTTTAGCTATTGGTGTGAACTTGTCGGATTGTTAGTTGTTTGAATAAAATTTAATTAAATCGAGTATAAAAACCTTAACAATCGCATTTTTTAAGAGAATAATTCCATTGACATCCTTTATCTAAACAAGAGTCAATTGCAAAAAATTCATTTACATTTATATAGACAAAATAGGTTAAAACAATAACCAAAATTAAGAATACAACTATTTTGAGTTTCTTTCCTATCATTATTATAAAAAGTTACATTTTTCCATTCTACTTCTTCCTCGTATCAATAATATGAATAATTTGCCATGCGTCTTTTTCTTTAAACAAAGTAAAAGAGTTTACACCGCTATGGCTTAGCTTTCCATTAACGTAAAACTCATAAGGCGTCCAAACGTGTGCTAAGGCTCCGTCAATTTGAATTTTATAATCTAATAACTTTTCAAACAAAACCACATTTTCTGGAATAGAAGATATTGACTTCATGAATTTATTAAAATCATCAGAAATCAGTTTATTATTTTGCTGCTTGTCTTTTCCAATAGTCTGCATGATTATATTAGAATGACATACTTTCTTAAATTGTAAAGTATCTCTTTTATGTAAACCGATAAAGAAATCATCAACTGTTTGCTTTACTTCTACTTCTTGTGAAAAAACAGAGGTAAAACTTATTAGTAATATAAAAATTAAAAACTTCTTCATAATGTATATTTTAATCTATAAGTAGGTTTTAGATTAAAATTGTTACAAATCAATTAATTTCCTGAATCTAATCATTTCAAAATAAAAAAATAGGAAAGAAAATATCATTTTATACCTTTGTATATTAAATACTGAAAAAACATGTCTGTAGCCAAAAAAGATTACAAAAGAATTACTACTAAAACATTAGTAGAAATGAAAGAAAATGGAGAGAAAATCTCTATGTTAACAGCTTATGATTATACAATGGCTAAAATTGTAGATTCAGCAGGAATTGATGTAATCTTAGTTGGTGATTCTGCAAGTAATGTAATGGCAGGACATGAAACTACTTTACCTATAACTTTAGATCAAATGATATATCATGCATCATCAGTAGTTAGAGCTTGTGAAAGAGCTTTGGTTGTTGTTGATTTACCTTTTGGTAGTTATCAATCTGATCCAAAAGAAGCATTACGTTCTTCTATTCGAATAATGAAAGAAAGTGGAGGACATGCTGTAAAATTAGAAGGCGGTAGTGAAGTAAAAGATTCTATTAAAAGAATTTTAAATGCAGGAATTCCAGTAATGGGGCATTTAGGACTTACTCCACAATCTATATATAAATTTGGTACGTATACTGTAAGAGCTAAAGAAGAGGAAGAAGCAAATAAATTAATTGAAGACGCTAAAATGCTAGAAAGAGTTGGTTGCTTTGCTTTAGTATTAGAAAAAATACCTGCTCATTTAGCTAAAAAAGTTGCCGAAAGTATTTCTATTCCAGTTATTGGAATTGGTGCTGGAAATGGTGTTGACGGACAAGTTCTTGTATTACATGATATGATAGGTATGACACATGAATTTAGCCCTAGGTTCTTACGCAGATACATGAATTTATATGAAGATATGACAACTGCAATTGGTCAATATGTGGCAGATGTTAAATCAGTTGATTTTCCAAATGAAAACGAACAATACTAATTTAGATTATTAGACTTCTTAGATATTTAGATTAAATTAGACTAGAAAAATGCATAATTATAAAGAACTTATTGTTTGGAAAAAAAGTAGAATATTGTGTTCAGATATGTATGTACTGACCTCTAAATTTCCAAGTGATGAAAAATTCGGAATTACAAATCAACTTCGCAGAGCTGTTGTGTCAATTCCTTCAAATATCGCAGAAGGTTCTTCAAGAAACTCTAATAAAGATTTCTCGAGATTTTTAGAAATCGCAATAGGCTCTGCATATGAGATTGAAAATCAAATATTAATTTCTTTTGATTTAGGCTTTATTACAAAAAGTGAATTGGATGAAATGACTTTAAAAATAGACGAAATAATTAAAATGGTATCTAAATTTAGATCAAGTCTAAAAATCTAATATTCTAAAGTATCTATAAATCTATAATGAAAATTCTTTCTACAAAAGATAACTTGCAAGTTTTGCATGAAGACAACCACATCATTGTGGTTAATAAGCGTGTAGGCGACATTGTACAAGGCGATAAAACAGGGGACAAACCTTTATCTGAAGTGGCAAAAGAATACATCAAGGATAAATACAACAAACCCGGTGAAGTTTTTTTGGGTGTGGTTCATCGATTAGATCGTCCTACAACTGGTATTATTGTATTTGCAAAAACAAGTAAAGCACTTACTCGTTTAAACGAATCTTTCAAGAATAGGGAAACCAAGAAAATGTATTGGGCAATAGTTAAAAATATACCTCCAAGAGATAAAGATGTTTTGGTTCATTTTTTAAAACGAAATCCTAAAAACAATACTTCAAAAGCACATACTAAAGAAGTTCCTGAAAGTAAAAAAGCAAGCCTAGATTATACTGTATTTAAGAAGTTAGACAATTATTTTGCTTTAGAAATAAACCTTCACACAGGAAGACATCATCAAATTAGAGCTCAACTTACTGCTATTGGTTGCCCAATTAAAGGCGATTTAAAATATGGCTTTGACCGAAGTAATAAAGATGGTGGAATACATTTACATGCAAAAACTTTAGAATTTATTCACCCAGTTACAAAAGAAATTATTAAATTAACAGCCACAACTCCAACAGATCCAATTTGGAATAGTATATAAAAAATATTATGGAAAAAATAAACATAGAAAACGTAGACAAAAGAATTGACGAAAAAATTGAGAATGGTTATGAATTAGACTTAGGTCAAATCATAGATAATAGTTTTGAAATTTTTAAAAAAATTGTTTGGACTGTAGGATTAGGCTACTTTTTAGTAACCGTATTTATGCTTACAATTGCCGTACTTGGCATGTATTTTTTAGATCCTTCTCAATTAGATTATGTTAAGGAAATTAGACAAGACCCTTCTTTTTTAGAAAACAATCCAGAAATAATGGGATATTATTTAGGAGTTATAATTGTAGTAGGCGCTATATTTGTGCCACTAAATGCTGGGTTTTTAAATATTTGTCATTTAGCAAAAATAAATCAACAATTTAGTGTTTTAAATATTTTTGATTACTACAAATCAAAATACGCTAAAGATTTAATAATTGGAACCCTATTACTTACTATATTTTCAACCATAATAATAACGCTTTTAGATTTTGCAAACTTAAAATTGGTAGGTTTTGTAATTCAAATATCAATTTCTTTATTTACAATTCTATTCATGCCGTTGATTATCTACGGAAATCAAAGCTTCTCAAATGCGATTAAAAAAAGTATTAAACTTGTTGTTAAATACCCTTTTACTATTTTAGGAGCTTTAGTAATTGGAATTGTTTTTGCAATGCTGGGTTTAATTTTATGTATTGGTATATTATTTACAATGCCATATATAAACTGTATTTATTATTCACTTTATGAAAGTATTGTAGGGTTTGAAAATAAAACAGTAATAGAAACTTCAGAAGAAATATAATTTTAAAAATATAACTATGAAATGGAAAGGTAGAAGACAAAGCGATAATGTAGAAGACAGAAGAGGAATGTCTACCAAAGGTAAAGCAATTGCTGGTGGTGGATTATTAGGAATTGTAATCTTATTATTAAATGCTTTTGGTGGCGAAAATGCACAAATGATTACTCCTATTTTGGAGCAAATGAACCAAGGGCAACAAACAGAACAAGTACAAGAGCGTAATTTAACAGCTGAAGAAATTGAGTTAGGAGAATTTGCTTCCACAGTATTTGCAGATACAGAAGATATTTGGAAAAAAATATATAACGACAATAATCTAGGAACTTATGAGCAACCAAATATGGTGTTGTTTTCTGGTTCTGTTGAAACTGCATGTGGTGGTGCTTCTTCTGCATCCGGACCATTTTATTGTCCTGCAGATAAAAAAGTATATATGGATTTAACTTTCTTTGAAGAACTTAGAACTCGTTTTGGTGCCAAAGGTGGTGACTTTGCAATTGCTTATGTAATTGCACACGAAGTTGGTCATCATGTACAAACTTTAATGGGAACTTCTGGAAAAGTTAGGCAACTGCAACAACAAAAAAGTAAAACTGAAGGAAATAAACTTTCTGTTTGTTTAGAGCTACAAGCTGATTTTTATGCAGGACTTTGGGCACATTATAATAAAAAATATTTAGAAGCCGGAGATATTGAAGAAGCTTTAAGCGCTGCACATGCTGTAGGTGACGATGCTATTCAAAGTAAGATGCAAGGTCATGTTGTACCTGATTCATTTACACATGGAACTTCTGAACAACGCATGAAATGGTTTATGAAAGGATACAATAGTGGTGATTTAAGACAACACGATACTTTTTCGGAAGAATTATAAAAAATATTTACTAAATAAACAATAAAAGTTAATAAATATCCTATTGGAAAATTACGACAACCACATAAATGCTTCAGAGTCTGATTATTTATACATTGCCACTTCGCAGCTTCCAAATGCTGGAAATGGATTATTTACAGCAATCGATATATATAAAGATGAAATTATAACTTTATTTAAAGGCGAAATACTTTCAAATAAAGAGTCTGAAATGAGGGTTAAATTAAATGAAGACAGATATTTCATAAATATGTTAGACGGCACAATTATGGATTCTATGCACACAGATTGCTTTGCCAAATACGCAAACGATTCTGAAGGTATCTCAACCACAAGCTTTAAAAATAATTCTAAAATAGCGTTAGACGATAATGATAACGTATGTATCATAGCTACAAAAAATATTAAATCAGAAGAAGAAATATTTTGTAGCTATGGAAAAAAATATTGGAAAAAATACGGCTAACCTAACCAGCCTTCTCTATCTAAACTTCTATATTGAATAGCTTCTGCAATATGATGAGAAACTACAATTTCATTAGATTCTAAATCTGCAATTGTACGTGCTACTTTTAAAATTCTATCATACGCTCTTGCAGATAAATTCAATCTTTCCATAGCTGTTTTTAATAATTGTAATGAAGTTGCATCTAAAGCACAAAATTCTCTAATTTGTTTAGAACTCATTTGAGCATTATAATGTATATTTTCAAAAGATTCAAAACGTTTTGTTTGCAAAATTCTTGCTTTCGTAACACGTTCTCTAATTACTACACTACTTTCTGCTTTTCTAGTTTCGGTAAGTTTTTCGAATGGAACTGGAGTTACTTCAATATGAATATCAATTCTATCTAATAATGGTCCCGAAATTTTACTTAAATAACGATGCATTTCTTGTGGAGAAGAACTCATTGGAGCACTTGGATCATTAAAGAAACCACTCGGACTTGGGTTCATACTCGCAACTAACATAAATGAGGATGGATAAGTTATAGTAAATTTTGCTCTTGCAATAGTAACTTCTCTATCTTCTAAAGGTTGTCGCATTACTTCTAAAACTTCTCGTTTAAATTCCGGTAATTCATCTAAAAATAAAACACCATTATGTGCTAATGAAATTTCTCCTGGTTGTGGATAGCTCCCTCCTCCTACTAATGAAACACTAGATGCGGTATGATGTGGACTTCTAAATGGACGTTGTGCCATTAACCCTGCTTCTTTTGTTTTTCCTGCTACCGAATGAATTTTTGTAGTTTCTAATGCTTCTCTAATTGTCATTGGAGGCAAAATACTAGGCAAACGTTTGGCAAGCATTGTTTTTCCAGAACCTGGTGGGCCAATTAAAATAATATTATGTCCACCTGCAGCGGCAATTTCCATGCAACGTTTAATAGATTCTTGCCCTTTGACATCACTAAAATCAAACTCCGGAAAATCTAATGTCTTATTAAATTCTTCTGAAACATCAATAATTGTAGGTTCTAAGTTTCCTCTTCCTTCAAAAAAATCAATAACTTGTAATACGTTTTCAATACCATAAACATCTATTCCTTCTACAATAGCAGCTTCTTTTACATTTTGAATTGGCAACATTATACCTGTAAAACCATCTTCTTTTGCCTTTATCGCAATAGATAATGCTCCTTTAATAGGCTGTAAACTTCCATCTAAAGATAATTCTCCCATTATAATATAATTGGCTACGGTTTCCGCTTTAATTTGCCCAGAAGCGACAAGAATACCTACTGCTAAGGTTAAATCATAAGCAGAACCTTCTTTCCTTAAATCGGCAGGAGCCATATTTATGGTTATTTTTTTACCGGGAAGATTATAATTGTTGTTTTTGAGTGCTGCAGCTATACGATAGCTACTCTCTTTAATTGCGGAATCAGGTAATCCTACCAAGTGGTAGCCTATTCCCTTGTCGATATTTACTTCTACAGTAATAGTCGTGGCTTCAACACCGAAAACGGCGCTTCCAAATACTTTAACTAACATGGCTTATACTTTTTAAATTGGCTTATATAAACACAAATGTAAAAAATATATTGATTCAAAAGAAAAAAATTAATCTCTTAATCAAAAGAAAATGAAACACTAGCACTCCTATTGGGCATTCCAAATCATTTTTTGTACCTTTGCACTCGTTATTTAATTTCATATAATTGTTTATCTAACCATTATATATAAGATTTTAATTCAAAAATATTACCTTTTAATCATTCGATTTGTAGTTCGCTACATCAGGCTTTGGAAAAATTCCATGTCATTCAAAAAAATTATTTAAAATTCATCAAAAATGAAATTCAAAATTATCAATCCAACAACTGGAGAAGACAAAACATATTCACACCAAACTATTGCTAACTTCTTATTTACACATTTAGAAGAATATGGCGATAAAACAGAAGATATTTTAAAATGCATCGATTATGCAATGAATCCTGCGAAAGGAGGAAATATCATTGTTGGGTTAGACGATGAAAAGATTGTTGGTGTTGTCATCCTAAACAACACAGGAATGAAGGATTTTATTCCAGAAAATATCTTGGTTTATATTGCTGTAGATAATAGCCAACGTGGAAAAGGTTTTGGTAAAAAACTAATGCAAAAAGCAATTGCTACTGCTGAAGGAAATATTGCTTTACACGTAGAACCAGATAATCCTGCTAAAGGTTTATATGAAAGTTTAGGGTTTACCAATAAGTATTTAGAAATGCGTTTAACGAAATAGAAACAATGGCATTTATAAAATTATACAAACAAAAATTACAAGAAAATTACACGTTTTTAAACGACTTATTTAAGGAAAGAAATATAGAATGGGGAGTTGTTACTAAACTACTTTGCGGAAATACTATTTTCATAAAAGAAGTTATGAATATTGGTGTAACCGAAATGCACGATTCAAGAATCAGTAATTTGAAAAAAATTAAAAAACTAAATCCGAATATTCAAACGGTTTACATAAAGCCGCCATCAAAAAGAAATATTTCTAAAATTGTGAAATATGCTGATGTAAGTTTCAATACAGAAATTTACACCATTCAGATGCTTTCTGAAGAAGCTAAACTTCAAAACAAAAACCACGGAATCATCATTATGATTGAAATGGGTGATTTACGTGAAGGAGTTTTAGGAGAAGATTTACTTAATTTTTATGAACAAGTTTTTAGTTTAACAAATATTGAAATTAGAGGTATTGGCACTAATTTAAACTGTCTTAGTGGAGTAATGCCAACACAAGACAAACTAATTCAATTGAGTTTATACAAACAGTTAATTGAAGCTAAATTCAATGTGAAAATTCCATGGGTTTCTGGCGGAACTTCTGTTGCTATTCCTTTAATGCTTAAAAATGCAAGACCAATGGAGGTGAATCATTTTAGAATTGGTGAAGCTTTATTTTTTGCAAAAGATTTATTTACAGGTGAAACTATTGAAGGAATGCATAATGATGTGTTTAAATTGTATGCTGAAATCATTGAAATCACAGAAAAACCAAACAACCCAACTGGTGAATTAGGTGAAAATGTAGCCGGAAATACTTATGAAGTAGATGAAAATGCAGATTTAAGTCAGACTTCACTACGTGCCATTTTAGATATTGGTCTATTAGATATGCAACCGCAATATTTAGCACCTACAAATCATGCAATTACAATAATTGATTCCAGTTCAGATATGACTGTAATTGACATTAGTAATTCAAAAAAACAATATAAAGTAGGTGACTTAGTTTCTTTCGACCTTCAATATATGGGTGCTTTATATCTTTTAAACTCAGATTATATTGAGAAAAGAGTAGAATAGAGTAAAACAAAATATACTTTTTGTAAAACATATTTGTCTATATGTAAAATAAACTTTACATTTGAAATGAATTTAAAACCATTTCATATGAAAACACGTTTCCTTTTTCCAAACTATTTTAAAACTATAGGTTGGGTAATATTTATACCTAGTGTATTATTAGTAATATTAAGTCATATTTTTGAATTCCAATTTGATGAATATCTTAATGTGAAAGTTTTTGCAATATATAACGATGATTTTTTTAAAACTGGTAGCGATAGTAGTTTTTTTAAATTTATTAAAAATAATATTTCTGATGAAATACTTAGTTTCACATTAATAATTGGTGGATTGTTAATTGGTTTTTCAAAACTTAAAGTTGAAGACGAATATATTTCAAAAATTAGATATGAAAGTCTAGTTTGGGCTACCTATTTAAACTATGCTTTATTTCTTTTATTTACATTATTAGTTTATGGAATATCATTTCTAAATGTATTGTTTTATAATACTTTTACTTTGTTATTATTTTTCATCATTCGTTTTCATTATAAAATTTACAAACTAAATAAAACCAATCAAGATGACGAATAATTTAAAGGTTTTACGAGCTATAAAAAATATTTCGCAAGAAGAATTGGCCAAACAAATAGAAGTTAGCAGACAGACCATAAACGCAATGGAAAAAGGTAAATATGTTCCTTCAACTCTATTGGCATTGAAGTTATCTCGTTATTTTGAAAAACCTGTTCAAGAAATTTTCACATTAGAAAAATGTGATTAAAACTTATAATTTTTAATCTATATTTGCAAAAAAAATGTTTAAAATTTTAGCTAAAATAAATAAACTAATATTACCTAGTTTTACGAAACAAAGATTAGATTTATTACATGCAAAAAAATGGCAAAAAGCAATAATTGCTTACCGTTATCTTGTAACTATAAAAAGCCTAGATTAATAAGTTAATGCCGAAAAAATATTTTTATTAGGTAACTTTTCCTTTCCGTTTAAAAAAGTAAGTTCCATTAAAAAATTACATTGTACTACCACACCTCCTAATTGTTCAACCAACTCACAAACAGCCTTAGCAGTTCCTCCAGTCGCTAAAACATCATCGTGAATCAATACTCTATCTCCTTTTTGTATAGCATCTATATGCATTTCTAAAACATCAGATCCATATTCTAAATCATAAGAAGCTGAAATAGTTTTAAAAGGAAGTTTATTAGGCTTACGAACAGGTACAAAACCAACATTAAGTTTTTGAGCTATTAACGTACCAAAAAAGAAACCTCTGCTCTCTACTCCTATTACTTTATCAATTTTTTCACCTTCTAAAGAACTTAACAATAACTCCAAGCACTTTTTAGTTGCTTCCGGATTAATTAATAATGGTGTAATATCTTTAAAATTGATTCCAGGTTTTGGAAAATTCTGAATATCACGTATATAGATTTCTAAGTTCATTTTAATTAGTTTTTTTATATTTTAGATTTGTATATTACACAAATATACCTATATTTGCACCCGCAAACAAGTTCTTAGGACAGCTTATTAAATAAGAGTTTGTGAAAATAATGGCCTCGTGGCGCAACTGAATAGCGCATCTCATTACGGCTGAGAAGGTTACTGGTTTGAATCCAGTCGAGGTCACAAAAAGCTCTGTTTTACAGGGCTTTTTTATTTTAAATTCATTTTGACAAGAATGGGAATTGATGAAAAGGCAAAGCAAGTTGAAGAATTATTCAAAAAACTTGATTTAGAAATTGCAGAATTTCAAGTACATACAAAGCTTAGTTGTATTGCTGGTTGTGGAAAATGTTGTTCTACACCAGAAATAGACGCTTCTCCACTAGAATTTCTTCCTTGGGCTTTTCATGTGTTTTTAGAAGGTCAAGCCGAAGAAAAATTAGCTGTTCTAAAAGACACAACAAATCCAAATTGCCATTTGTACCAAGCCAAATCAATGGAAGAATACACAAAAGGTCAATGTAGCGATTACAAACATAGAGGTTTGATTTGTAGATTATTTGGTTACGGAGCAACAACTGATAAATACGGAAAGTTACGAATTGCCAGTTGTAGCATAATTAAAGACGGACAAAAAGAAAATTTCGATAAAAGTACTGAAGCAATAAATAATGGATTGCAAATTCCTGTTTTTACAGAATATTATATGCAACTTTCGCAAATAGATTTTAGAATGGGAAATGTTTTTGTACCTGTAAATAAAGCGATGAAACTTGCATTAGAAGAAGTATTACAATATTACGCCTACCGACCTTTTCCAGAAAATTACAAAGGAGAAAAATAATAAATCACCTGTTTTACGAAACTATTTTTTTATTATCCAAACAAGCTAACAAGCAATGATTTAATAGACTACCTTCAAAAGAAATTAATGTCTATAGAGCGTCGTGTTAGATTAGTCGAAGAATTATATCGTAATCTTGATTTAGAAATTATAGAATTTCAAAAACACACAAAACTGAGTTGCGTTGCTGGCTGTGGAAAATGTTGTACTACTCCGGATATTGATGCATCTCCACTAGAATTCTTACCTTGGGCATTTCATCTTTTCTTAAATGGTGAAGCCGAAATTGTTTTAAATAAACTTAATTTAAAGCAAAACTCAATTTGTCACATTTACAGTCCATTATCGTTACTTGAAAACACTTCTGGGAGCTGTAGTGATTACCAATATCGCGGTTTAATTTGTCGTCTTTTTGGTTTTGGAGCAAGTAAAGATAAATATGGAGCATTACGATTGGCAACATGTAAAGTCATAAAAGAAGGACAAAAAGAAAATTTTGAAAAATCTACAGAATTAATAAACAAAGGGCTTACAGTTCCAATATTTACTGATTATTACATGAATTTATCGCAAATAGATTTCAAACTTGGAAACACAATTGTTCCGGTTAACAAAGCTTTAAAATTAGCTATTGAAGAAGTTTTACAATATTATGCCTATAGAGATTTTCCTGAAGGGTTTCCTAATTGTGCTTAAATTTTATACTTTTCAGCTATCACTTTTCGAATAGAAACAAAGCCAATTTTATCTAAATCAATTGCATTTCGGTTGACCCAAATTAAATCTTGAATTTCGTCTGCAGCTGCAATGGAAATAACATCCGTTTGTAACGAACATTCGTAAAAAATATCCATCGTTCTATAAGGAACATTTTTATACAAATAGTTATTTGGTGCTGTGGTAATATATTTTAAATCTTTTGGAGCAACATTTAAACCTAACTCTTCTTTGATTTCTCTACAAGCCGCTTCTTCCGCATTTTCACCTGGATCAATAAATCCGCCTGGTAAATCCAACTTTCCTTTATCTGGATCTACATTTCGTACTGCAAACAATATCTTATCCTCAAAAGTAAACACAACCGCTACTGCTGCAGCAATAGTATGAAAGTAAGTAAAGCCACAATCGTTACATAAAAACCGTCTGTTTTCCGGAAAAGTAAAATGAGTAGATGCGCAACTTGGACAAAACTTAAAAAAAGAATTCATAAATAGAAATTTAAGTAAAATAACGAAAGTTAATTTGATTTTAAAAGTTAGAATCGGTTATTTTTGTAAAATGAAACACTTAGTAATCATTGGAACCGTTTGGCCAGAACCAACTTCAACAGCAGCAGGAACAAGAATGTTGCAAATTATGGAAGTGTTTCAAAAAGAAAATTATACAATTACCTTTCTGTCTTCGGCAAGTAAAGGCGAAAATTCATTTGAATTAGAAAGTATTGGTGTTACAACGAAAAGTATTCAGTTGAATGATTCTAGTTTTGATGTTTTAATTGCCCAATTAAATCCGACTATTGTATTATTTGATCGTTTTATGATTGAGGAACAATACGGTTGGCGCATTGCCGAAAATTGTCCGAATGCTTTACGAATGTTAGATACAGAAGATTTACATTTTCTTAGAAAAGCAAGAGAAACAGCATTCAAACAAAACAGAAATTTAGTATTTGAAGACTATATTTCAGATACTTTTAAAAGAGAAATTGCTTCTATTTATCGTTGTGATTTAAGTTTGATTATTTCGGAATACGAAATGCAATTACTTACTGAAACGTTTAAAATCGATGCTTTCATTTTGCATTATTTGCCATTTATGGTTAATCCAATTTCAGCTGAAACATTAAAAACCTTTCCAAAATTTTCTGAAAGAAAGCATTTTATAACCATAGGCAACTTTTTACACGAACCCAATTGGCAAACAGTACTCCAACTGAAAAAACTTTGGAAATCGATTAAAAAAGCACTTCCTGAAGCCGAAATGCATATTTATGGCGCTTATGTTTCGGAAAAGGCGAAACAATTACATAATGAAAAAGAAGGTTTCATCATAAAAGGAAGAGCCAAAAGTGTGGAAAGTGTTTTCAATTCAGCTAAAATATTACTTGCCCCTATTCCTTATGGTGCAGGTTTAAAAGGAAAATTATTAGAAAGCATGCAATTGGGTTTACCAAACGTTACTTCTTTAATTGGTGCCGAAGCAATGCATGGAAATTTAGATTGGAATGGTTGTATTACCAATTCTGATGAAGAATTTATTGAAAAAGCAATCGAACTCTATTCGAATGAAATGCTTTGGAATACTGCACAAGAAAACGGAATGGAGTTAGTAAATAAACGCTATGAAAAAGCCCTTTTTGAAACCGAATTTGTTTTAAAGATTAATGATTTACTTTCGAATTTAGTAACACATCGAAATCAAAACTTTTTAGGTCAGATTTTACAACACCAAACAATGCAAAGCACTAAGTTTATGAGCCGTTGGATTGAGTTGAAGAATAAAGCAATTGATAGTTAATAATGGATAATTGATAATTCAAATTGTACTTCCTTCTGGAACACTGATTTAAGAAATTTGAATAATCTTTTAATTTTTGAAATTGTTATTGAAGTTGCTTTTTGAAATTGTTATTGTCATTGAATTTTACCCGTGAATACTTTCTGATTTTCCGTAGCTAGCAATAATCTTAGCTTCGGCTTCAAGCCATTCTTCCCAACGTTTTTTAACATCAATATCGGTTCCTAATTGATTTGCAAAACCTATAAATGCTGTATAATGATTTGCTTCACTAATCATTAAATCTTTATAAAAAACGGCTAATTCTTTATCTGCAATAGTTTCAGAAAGCACTTTAAAGCGTTCGCAACTTCTGGCTTCAATCATCGCTGCAAATAAAAGTCTTTCTACAACATATTGCTGACGACTTCCACCTTTTAGCATGAAACTATACAGTTCATTTACATAATTATCTTTTCGCTCCCAACCTAAAACCCAACCTCGTACTTTTATAATATTATGCACTTGTTCAAAATGATCCATTTCTTCCTTGGCAATAGAAATTAATTCGTCTATAATTTCCGTATGTTCAGGCAGCATCGTAATAAGCGTAATACAATTTGTAACTGCTTTTTGTTCGCACCAAGCATGATCTGTTAGAATTTCTTCTAAATTACCTTCTGCAATATTTGCCCAACGCGGATCTGTAGGAAGTTTTAATTTGAACATTGTATAATGAGTTTACTGCAAAAGTAACGTAAATAAGTTAATCTTTAAAATGAACAACTGCCCAAAATTCATTTGTAAAAGCATTATAAACTACAAAATGGGTATTGTTTTTTCGAGAACCAGATTTTATATAAATAGAATTTGGATTTTCGTTTATACTACTAATATCACCCAAAAAAGCTTGTATACTTTCAGGCTCTAAATCCATAATATCATTAAGTTTTGTTAACTTGTTTTTAACGATGTATTCTTGATCATTTAGCTTTTTAAACTTAAAATAAACAGATTTAATGTTTGTTAGAGTATCATAGTTACATTCTGAAGTTTCAATTTTAGGAATATCAACACCTATATTAATTTCAATGTTATCAATATTTGCAAATTCGCACCTTCTATTATCTTTAATTGAAGTTACAAATGTTTTGAAACCGAAAAAAAGTAAGGTAACAGTTGAGATTAACACTAATAAAATAGTTGCAAATATTTTCATCATTATTCTTTTTAAGAGAACGAAAGAATAATCTATTTATTATTCAAATTAATTAAAAGAGAAACATCCCAATCTAAATTTACGTCATTAAAAATACGTCCGTTTTTTATAGATAAAGTACAGTCAAAATTATTAGTATACAAACCTCCTGTTCCTAATCCATGCGGCAGTAAATTGTGTAAAGTATAGGTAAATTGTGTGATTGCATTTAGACCAATATTACTCTCTAAAGCAGAAGTAATCCACCATTGAACATGTAGCTTTTCGGCAATAGAAATCCACTCTAAAGTTCCTTTAAAACCACCAACTAAACTTGGCTTTAAAATGATGTATTGCGGCTTAATTTTTTGCAATAATTGCTCTTTATTCTCTATTCCAAATACTCCAATCAACTCTTCATCCAAAGCAATAGGCAAAGGAGTCGTTTTACACAACTCTGCCATCGTGTCAGTATTGTTTTTTTGTATTGGCTGTTCTATACTATGTAATTCAAATTCAGATAATTGATTCAGTTTACCTAAAGTTTCATTTAAATCAAAAGCACCATTAGCATCTACACGAATTTCAACCGTTTCCTTATCAAAACAGCTTCTAATATAGCGTAATAAACCTAATTCTTTATCAAAATTTATTGCACCAATTTTCAATTTAATACAACGAAAACCTTGCACTAGTTTTTCTTCAATTTGCTCCTTCATAAAAGCCTCTTCACCCATCCAAACTAGACCGTTAATTTCCATGCTTTTTTTACCCAAAGTAAACTCGGAAGGAAACAACTCAAAAGGTGTTTTTGAAGCTAAAGAAAGGAAAGCCATTTCTACTCCAAATTGGATAGATGGAAATTCTATTAATGCTTCCCAAAGTATGTCTTTTCCTAAATGAATATTAACACAAACCCATTGTAATTTTTCTTCATAATCGGGCCTGTCATCAATAGATAAAGTTCGTAAAATTCCACACTCACCTATTCCAATTTTTCCGTTTTCTTCTAAAATTAAAAACCAAGTTTCTTTGGTAGTTAAAACTCCACGAGAAGTTCCACTTGGCCGTTTAAAATTAAGAATGTATTTTTTGTAAGATGCTTTCAATTGCGTTTTTCTTAATCTAAGATTCTTAGAATTTTTTTAAAATTTTCATTTGGTAATCTATGTTTTTCAAATTCTTTAAAATCAACTTGAACTTGTTTTACCCATGAATTTCCAGTAAAAAGATTTTCATGTTTGTATTTTTTATGTAATTCTTTAGCTTCTGAAATCCTATCGGTAAATAAATAAACATGTGCCAAGTTTAAATAAAAATTAATTTCCGAAGGTTGTAATTGTAGTCCTTTATTATAAGTTTCTTCTGCCTTGGTAAATTGCTTTGAGAATAAATAATAATCTCCTAAAATTTCGTAATCTTTATATGTTGCTCTATTTTTATTAAAAACCTCAACTTGTAGAATTTTTATCGCTTCTTGGTAATTTCCTTTATTAAATTCTTTAAACGATTTATCTCTAAGCGTATCGTAAAAGGCGTTCACTTCTCCTGATTTCTTTAGACTTTCTTCTGTAAATAATTCTACAAATTTATTTTTCTCAATTGGCAACAAGTTATTAAACTCCACATTGGTGTATTTTGAACTTACCAAGTCTAAGAAATTGGCACAAAAAGCATCTTTATTTTTTAAATTTGCAGTAACTGCTAATTTGTTAGCAAAGCTAATGATATTGTTTTTTGCTTCTGAATTCCAACCTCTACTTGCTACATTATCAACCCAAGGAACAATTTCTAAAACAATTTTTTGATTCATTATCCAATTCTGACTTTCAATTCCGAACCATAAATAAGGAATGTTATCCAAGCATTTTGAGCTTTTAAGCGCAATTAGCTTTGCGTCTTTAGTTACTTTTTCATTTTGAACCAAACACGCTAAATCTACATTCGCATCTTTTAAATAGAGATTTGCACCTTCAGCGCTTGGAAATAAAGCATAAGTACATTTATCACTACCTGAAATAGTTGAAGTTAAATACACAGCTCCAGCAGCTCCTTGAGATATCCCTGAAGGATCTGGAATTGCCTTTAAAATTGAAGCCAGACTACTCGATAACTTTTGGCTATCGTTTAACAAGGTAATTCGGTACACAAATTCAGTTGTACCAATTGGTAAGTCTTCTGATTTAATTAACACACGTTTTCCAGCACTTAAAGAAACTTCTTTTGAAGTTGCTTTTTGGTTATCCCAATATCCATTTTGTTGTGCAAATGAAAATGTTGAAATAAATAATATCAGTAAAATATTTTTTTTCATTGTTATTTTGAAATTGATACTTCTATAATTCAATACTTGTGCCAATTTCCAAAAGCATTAAATCTTTGTCTTTATCAAAGAATTTACGTTTTGCATCTTCATGATTGATTTCGATATAACCAAAAGTATCGTAATGATAACCCAAAATTTTATCGCATTGAATAAAATCAGAAGCTATAATAGCATCATCAACATCCATAGTAAAGTTATTTCCTATTGGCAAAATTGCTAAATCTAATTTTGTACGCAATGGAATTAGCTTCATATCCATTGTTAAAGCTGTATCTCCAGCAATGTAAATATTCTTACGTTCTCCTTCAATAATAAAACCACCTGGTTGCCCACCATAAGTTCCGTCAGGAAAAGACGAAGTATGTACAGCATTTACATATTTTACCATACCAAATTCAAAATCCCAACTTCCCCCATGATTCATAGGATGATAATTAAAGCCTTTATTACCATAATGCGTTGCTATTTCATAGTTAGATACAATAACTGCATCTGTACGCTTTGCAATAGTCTCTACGTCTAAAATATGATCTTGGTGTGCGTGAGTTATTAGAATAAAATCGGCTTTAAGCGAATTAATATCGATATGAGCTGCTTTTGGGTTTCCAGTAATAAATGGATCTACTAAAATAGTAACCTCATCTACTTCAATTCCTATGCAAGCGTGTCCGTAAAATGTAATTTTCATTTTTTAGTATTTAGTTGTTAATAAATAGTAATTAGCTTAGAAAAACTAAAGTTAACCAAAATAATATACTTAACGCAAAAGTACTTAATGCTACTTTTTTTAATTCAGGATCGAAATCTTCATATTGATTTGCCTTTTTTACTACCAAAATATGTTTAATTAATGCAACTGAAATTACAACTATTGGTAAAATAGATGTTTTAGTAAGTAAACTGAATACAAACATTATAGTGACAGATGACACAATCAATACATAATGGTATTTTTTTGCATTTAAAGCACCTAATTTCACAACCAAAGTATTCTTTCCTGCTACTCTATCATTTTCAATATCGCGCATGTTATTTAAATTCAAAACAGCTACGCTTAATAAACCGATAGCAATTGCTGGTAATAAAAGTTTCCAATCTATAAAATGTGTAAACAAAAAATTGGAACCTATTACAGAAACAAAACCAAAGAAAACAAAAACGAATAAATCTCCAAAACCACTGTAACCGTAGGCGTTTTTTCCAACAGTATATTTAATTGCTGCTCCAATGGAACCAACTCCTAACAAGATAAAAACTAAGCTTAATACAAAGTTTTCCTTACCAAAAGCAACATAGATTAAAGCCAATGCAATTAAAAAAGTGATAATTGCAGTTAGAACAACTGCTTTTTTCATTTGTTGGGCAGAAATTATTCCTGCAGCAACTAAGCGCTTCTCTCCTATTCTATTATCGTCTGTTCCTTTTATACCGTCTCCATAATCATTTGCATAATTAGATAAAACTTGTAGTCCTAAAGTTGTTAATAGTGCTAAAACGACTATTTTCCAATTAGAATATCCTTGATGATATGCATACGCGCTTCCTACGATTATTCCTGAAAGAGATAAAGGTAATGTTCGTAATCGTGCGGCTTGAATCCAATGTTTCATTTTTTATTATTTTAATGCCAAAACAATTAAAACTCCAATTAATATTGAAAAAGGTGTACAAATTTTCAAATAGATTGGCTTTAGTTTATTGGCTGCATTTTTTGCAAAATTATGATGTGTTTTTATTGGAACACACATTAATAGAATAGCAGAAACTATTAAGAAATAACCAAATGTTTTAAAATACAACTCCCAGTTTGTTGCTTTTGAGGTTATTACAAAACAAATTCCAATTAACAATCTACTTATAAGTTCGGCGTAATTTATAAAATAAGTACTTCCTGCTTTTCCAATAATAGCTCTAACCTTTTCGGGTTTGAAAAGCATTAAAAATCCAGCATAAACTAAAAATAGTCCAAACAGAAAAATGATACACTTTGCTATAATTTGAATTACATCCATTTTTTTGTGCTTGTTTCTACTTCGTACAACCAATTATTCGTTAAGTCTTTAATTTCAGAATAAAACCCTGTTGTAAAAGCAATATTTCCGCCTGCTGTATACAAATAAACACTTCCAATGTTTAATCGTTTTTGCCAGAATAACTGATTAGTGATTACTGCTTGAATCTTATATGGTTCTATAATTTTTATATCAATATCCCAAAAACCAGATTGTACTATTATAAATTCGGGTGTAACCATTAATTTGTAGTTTTTATACAAACGCCAACAAGAAAACACCCCAAAAACAAGATATAACGAAGCTAAAACTAATAACTTACTCCAAATCAACACATCTATAGAATAATTTACTAAAAGAACTATCAATATTGGTAAAACAACCATAAAAAGTAAACGAATCCAAAACTTTCTAGCGCTTGGAATATATACTTTTGACTCTGAAATCTCTTTATTATAAATAAAATCGAAAAGTTGGTTTTTCACCACTTCCGAACAACCCGGGATTTCAATTCTATCTTTCTTTTTCTGTTTCTCGTTTCTATCGCTTGACGCCTGTTCAATTCTTAAATTAAAAATATCCAACTTCTCTTGAAAATAGTTTTGAGAAATTTTAAAAAGTTGGACTTTAATAGGATTGATAATCGTATTTCTTGTAGTAATTAATCCGTACGAAAGTAAAAGGGAATGTTTATTCTTGGTAATACTGAAATCGAAATAACGCACAATTGTTCGAATCAAATTAATACTGATAATTAATATAAAAATCACAACCAAACCTAAAAGCACTGAAACAATAATCGAATTAAAACTCAAATAACTTTCAACCGTTGCAGAATCAATTTTTTCATCCAAATTAAAAACCCTTTCGTTTTCCCAAAGTGTATTTACTGCAAGGAATAACCACCCGAAAGTTTCTACGTATTTAGATGTAATTCCTGTTTTAATTAATGTAAAAAAACCGATTTTTATTGTTTTAGAAGCAACAACTTCTTCCTCAACAATAGTATGATTTGTTGATTTTTCATCAGAATCATTTAAACGTTCAATGGTTACTTTAAAATGATTAGCAATAATACTAGAGACCGCTTTTATTTCTACTTCTTTATCTCCACTCCCAGCTGTGTCTACTTGTATTTCGTATAATTGAAATACTTTATGTAATAAATTCTGATTTAAATTTATTTGCTGGATTCTATTCAATTGAATACTAATTCTAGATTTCTTTAAAAATCCTTTTTGAATAATTAGCTCTTTCGATTTATAATCAATTTGAAAAGTAAAATAATAGTATTTAATAAAAGTGGTAATTATTGAAACTATTAAAATTGCAAAACCCAACCAAAATAACTTTTTATAGTTGTTTTCGGAATTCATTGCAAAAACAACTATAACCGCAATTGAAATGCGAATTATCTTCTGTAAAGCAAAAACAAACAAAACTAAAATCCCTAATTTGGATTGTCGCTGTGGAATTGAAAAATCAAATTTCATCATCCAATTTTTTATTGATTGTTTCCTCTTCTGTTTCTTCTATTAAAGTATCAATTTTCTGTATAATCCAAATTTTATAACGCTGTGCATCCTCAAGGTTCAATCCTTTAATTTCTAAATCGGTTGTGCTTCCGCCCGCTGTGAATAATTCTAAAGAAGCCAAACCAAAATAACGCGAAAATACATCTTGATGCAGAGCAACGTGTTGCACTCTTTTAAAAGGGACAATTGTGGTTGTTTGTGAAATTACGCCTGATTTATAAACCGCATCATGTTCGCGAAAAGCAAAACCTCTTAATTTGAAACTTAATCTTGCATATAAAATACATATCGCAAGTAGAATTGGATAAATGGTACCGATTAATAGCCAAATTCTATTGGAAAGCAATTCCTCATCAAAAAATGAAAAAACTCCAATTCCAATTCCAAACAAAAGAAAAACTATTCCGATATTGATTAGGACAACTTTAAAATAGTTTGGCTGAATAGGTAATAATTTAACCTCTTCAAACTTTGGTAAATCTGAAATTGTAATCTCGTTATTTGTAAATTCTTCCATACATTAAGGTAAATATTTCTTTTCGAAGTTTGGTTTACGTTTTTCTAAGAATGCATCTCTACCTTCTTTAGCTTCATCAGTCATATAAGCCAAACGAGTAGCTTCACCAGCAAAAACTTGTTGTCCAACCATTCCATCATCGGTTAAATTCATGGCGAACTTTAACATTTTTATGGATGTTGGCGATTTTTCTAAAATTTCTTGCGCCCATTCAAAAGCGGTATCTTCTAATTCAGCATGCGGAATAACAGCATTTACCATTCCCATTTCGTAAGCTTCTTGAGCGGAATAATTTCTTCCTAAAAAGAAAATTTCACGAGCTCTTTTTTGCCCCACCATTTTAGCCAAATAAGCAGAACCATATCCGCCATCAAAACTTGTAACATCAGCATCTGTTTGTTTAAAAATAGCGTGTTCTTTACTTGCTAAAGTCAAATCGCAAACCACATGAAGTGAATGTCCGCCACCTACAGCCCAACCTGGAACTACACAAATAACTGCTTTTGGCATAAAGCGAATCATTCGTTGTACTTCTAAAATATTTAATCTGTGGTAACCATCTTGGCCAACATAACCTTGATGTCCGCGTGCTCTTTGATCTCCTCCACTGCAAAAGGAGTAAATTCCGTCTTTAGAACTTGGTCCTTCCGCTGAAAGCAACACAACTCCTATTGAAGTATCTTCTTGTGCATCATAAAACGCTTCAATTAATTCTTTTGTAGTATGCGGACGAAATGCATTACGCACATCAGGACGATTGAAAGCAATACGCGCTACTCCATCACACTTTTTATAGGTTATATCTTCGAATTCTTTTACGGTTTTCCAGTTTATCATTTTGTTTAATTTTTAATTTCAAGTGCAAATTCAACGACAAGAACAAGTGCAAAAATCAAGTTCAAGTTTTAAAAAAATTAAATTAAGAACACTATTTTTTAGACTTATTTAATATCATTTTATAAGTAATGGCAATTAGCTCTTCTATTTCATTTAAAAGCCATTTTCTTTCTGTTTCGTTTCCTTCTTTTATATATTCTAAAACTCGTATTGAATTTCTAGATTCTTTCAATTCTTTAACAACTAAAGATAATTTAAAAACATAATCTTTATCGGTTATGGAACCTTGTGATTCTCCATAATTTAAAGAAGAACTTCCAGAAGATCTAATCAATTGATTTTTATAATATTCTAACTCAAATGTTTTATTAAGCTTTCTAACAAAAAAAATAGTCTCTCCTGCAAACCTTACTAATCTTTCATCTAAATTAAAAATTTTTTCAGTTGGTTCATTAACTTCCATATTTACTTAAAACTTTTGTTTTCAATTTGCTAATTGAAATTGTTCTTGTTCTTGCGCTTTATTTTTTGCTTTCGAATGGTAAAAATAAAGCATTTTTTACATTATATTGCATCTTCAAAAGAAATAGACACATGAAAAAGATATATTTAGGATTACTTTTTGCTTCAGGGCTACTTTCGGTTAACGCACAAAATTATGAATTTCAGTCAGTTATAGAATTAGATAACACACCCGTTATTTCTCAAGGTAAAACTGGCACTTGTTGGAGTTTTTCAACTTCTTCATTCTTAGAATCTGAAATTACGCGATTAACAGGTAAAAAAGTTGATTTATCTGAAATGTATCAAGTACGAAATACCTATCCTAAAAAAGCGGAGAATTATGTAATGCGTCAAGGTAAAGCACAATTTAGTGAAGGCGGATTATCTCATGATGTAATTAATAGTGTTGCAGAGTTTGGTTTAGTGCCTGTTTCGGTTTACACTGGTTTATCAGAAGAAGAAAAAACACATAACCATGCTGAAATGGTTGCAATTTTGGAAGCGATGGTAAAAACATATGTTAAGAATCCTGGAAAAAAACTTTCTCCAAAATGGAAAATGGCTATTGAATCCGTTTTAAATACTTATTTAGGTCAAAATCCAACAGAATTCACATTTGAAGGCAAAAAGTATTCGCCAAAGAGTTTTATGGAAGCAATGAAGATTCAACCAGAAAACTATGTAACGATTACTTCATTTACACACCAACCTAATTATAATTCTTTTGTTTTAAATATTCCAGATAATTTTTCAAACGGAAGCATGTATAATCTTCCTTTAGATGAATTTATTACCAATATTGATAATGCTTTAGCAAATGGTTTTTCGTTAGCTTTAGATTGCGATGTTTCTGAAGCTACATTTTCTGCGAAATACGGAATTGCATTTGTACCTCAAACAGAAGAAGATGAAAAAACAGGTTTAGGAGAAATAATTACTGAAATGAATGTTACGCCAGAATACCGTCAAGCGGAATTTGAAAACTTCACAACTCAAGACGATCATTTAATGCATATTGTAGGAACGGTTAAAGACCAAAAAGGAAATATGTATTATAAAATTAAAAACTCTTGGGGAACAGATGAAAAACGTGTTGCGAATGGCGGTTATTTATACATGAGTGTTCCTTATATGCGTTTAAAAGCAATTTCGGTTTTAGCTCATAAAGATGCATTAGTAAAGAAAACGAAAAAAGCTTTGAAGTTATAAATTAAAAGAATAAAATGAATTCAACCAAAGTAAACTACCTATTTTTACTATACTTGACTTCTTTAACCATATTTAGTCAAGGTAAAGATTTTACAAAATTTGTAAATCCATTAGTTGGAACAAAAAATATGGGACACACTTTTCCTGGTGCAACAACTCCATTTGGAAAGGTACAATTAAGTCCAGAAACTAATCTTCAAGTAATGTTTACTGATGATGGAAAATATAACCCCGATACATATATATATTGTGCGGGTTATCAATTTTCTGATAATACTATTTTTGGATTTAGCCATACTCATCTAAGTGGTACAGGGCATTCCGATTTAGGAGATTTTTTAATAATGCCAACAACAGGAACATTAAATTTAGAATCTGGTGATGCTAAACAACCAAAAAGCGGGTATCATTCGCAATTTTCTCATAAAAATGAAGAAGCATCTGTAGGTTATTATAGTGTTTTATTAGATGATTATAATATTAAAGCAGAGTTAACTGCAACGGATAGAGTTGGTTTACACCAATACACATTTCCTAAAAGCGATGAAGCACACATAATTTTAGATTTAGTTGCCAATATCTATTTACATGAGGATAAAAACACTTGGACATTTATTAGAGTTGAAAACGATTCGCTAATTACAGGATACAAACAAACTAACGGTTGGGCTAGAACCAAATTTGTTTATTTTGCTATGCAATTTTCAAAACCATTTAAAAGTTATGGTCATAAAAAATACGATCATACAAAATACAACGGTTTTTATAGAAAATTTGATGAAGAACATAACTTTCCAGAAATGGCAGGTAAAAACATAAAAGCATATTTCAACTTTAATACTTCTGAAAATGAAAAAATTAAAATCAAATTTGCATTATCATCTGTAAGTACTCAAGGAGCTTTGTTAAATTTAAAAACAGAATTACCTCATTGGGATTTTGAAAAAATTAGAGCAGAAACTAAACAAAAATGGAATAAAGAACTTTCTAAAATTGATGTAGAAACTGAAACTTTAGAACAAAAAGAGTCTTTTTATACCGCAATGTATCACAGCATGTTAAGCCCCATTATATATGAAGATGTAGATGGAAAATACAGAGGTTTAGATCAAAACATTCATACTTCTGATGGTTTTGTAAATCATACCGTTTTTTCATTATGGGATACTTATAGAGCTTTACATCCATTATATAACATCATTCAACCAAAAAGAAACAATGACATGATTAAATCCATGTTAGCGCATCATGACCAAAGCGTGCACAATATGCTTCCAATTTGGAGTCATTATGCTAATGAAAACTGGTGCATGGTAGGTTATCATGCTGTTTCTGTTATTGCAGATGCCATTGCAAAAAACACAACAGATGTAGATTTAAACTATGCCTTAAAAGCAGCTGTAAATACTGCAAATGTATCTTACTTTGATGGACTTGGCTATTATATGAATTTAGGTTATGTTCCAGAAGACAAAAGTTCTTCTTCTGTATCTAAAACCTTAGAATATGCTTATAACGATTGGTGTATTGCTCAAATTGCAAAAAAGGCAAAAAATACGGATGCTTACACTAATTTTCTGAAACGTTCAAAAAATTATTTGAATGTATATGATAAATCTATAGGATATATGCGCCCAAAACTTGCTGATGGTAATTGGAGAAAAGAATTTGACCCTTTAAACACACATGGACAAGGCTTTATTGAAGGTAATGCTTGGAATTATGGTTTATATGTGCCACATGAAGTAGATAAAATGATTGCAATGATGGGTGGAAAAGATTCTTTTTCTAAACATTTAGACAAAATCTTTACAACACCTATTGAAGATAAATATATTGAACACAATGAAGACATAACAAGAGATGGAATAATTGGTAACTATGTACATGGTAATGAGCCAGGGCATCATATTCCATATTTGTATAACTTTACCAATGAGCCTTGGAAAACACAATCTAGAGTCCGAATGATTGTAAACACTATGTATAGTAATAAAGAAGATGGCTTATGCGGTAATGATGATGCTGGTCAAATGAGTGCTTGGTACATTTTTAGTACATTAGGGTTTTATCCTGTAAATCCAGGATCTACTGAATATTCAATAGGAAGCCCATCTGTTAAATCTGCAATTATTTCTTTAGAAAACGGGAAAAAATTCACCATCAAAACTGTGAATCAAAGTTCAAAAAATGTATATCTATCAAAAATAAAATTAAACGGAAAAAACAAATTAAATTTAACCATTGATCATAAAGATATTGAAAGTGGAAGTGAATTAATTTTTTACATGAGTGAAAAACCAAATAAAAACTTAACTAAATAACTATTTTGCAATACAAATCAGCATTTAGCACTTTTAATAAATGGACAATGGCAATTACTTATAGTATTGTCATTGGTACAACTATTCCTGTTTTATGGAGTGAAGACATAACTGCTTTTTATGTTGTAATGAGTATAAACTCGCTTGTGTTAGGTTTACTAACTTGGTTAATTTTACAAACCAATTATTCGCTTGATTCTAAAAATTTATTTTGGAAATCAGGTCCGTTTAAAGGAACAATTGCGATTAATTCCATAAAGAAAATAGAGTTTCACAATGGCATTATTGTTCCAACTATATGGAAACCCGCATTGAGTCATGTTGGATTAATCATTACCTATAACAATTACGATGATATTTATATTTCGCCGGAAAAAAGAGAAGAATTTGTTCGAAAACTAACTGCAATTAACCCAAACATCAACCTTATTAACCAACCAACTTAATGTTTATAAGATTAATTACCTGCTTAACTTTACTCTTTTTTATTTCTTGTAAAGAAAAATCAACTCAAAAATATATTGCCCAAAAAGACACAATTGTAAAAGATTTGTATGATGTAAAATTCGATACTCTTAGTACTTCCTATATAAAAGACAAAAAACGTTTTATTGAACATTTCTTTGCTACAAAAATAAACGACAAAGATTTTAGCGGAAGTTTTTTGGTTGCCAAAAACGGACAAATACTTTATGAAAATTACTCAGGTTGTTCCAATTATAAAACCAAAGAGCTAATTGACGAGAATACGCCTTTGCATTTAGCTTCAGTAAGTAAAGTATTAACTGCACAAGCGGTATTAATGTTGGTTAAAGATGGAAAATTAGCATTAGACCAAACCTTTAAAAGTCTATTTCCAGAATTTCCACATGAAAAAACGACGATTAGAATGTTGCTGAATCACAGAAGTGGTTTAGGGCATTACGGCTATTTCGCAGATCATAAAGAAAATTGGGACAGAAGAAATACACTTACCAATAAAGACATTTTAGATATTTTAGCTACAAAAGACATTCCGTTAGAATATCAAATAGATAAAAAATTTAGTTATTGTAATACCAATTATGCTTTATTGGCTTTAGCCGTTGAAAAAGTAACCAAAAAATCATTTCCAGAAGCAATGAAAACATTGGTTTTTGAGCCTTTAAAAATGGAACACACGTTTGTTTTAAATATTGAAGATAAAGACAAAGTAAGTCAGTCGTACAAAGGAAATAAAGTGTCAATTGCTTGGGATTTCCTAGATGGAATTTATGGTGATAAAAACATATACTCTACACCACACGATTTATTAAAGTTGGATTTAGCAACTTATTCGCTTAATTACCTAACACCAGAATTAAAAGCAGAAATGCTAAAAGGGTACAGTTATGAACATAGAGGCATTCGCAATTACGGTTTAGGAATTCGCATGAATGAGTTTGACAACGGAAACACCATACATTACCATAACGGTTGGTGGCACGGAAGCACCACTTCATTTACTACTTTAAAAAAAGATACAGTAACCATTATTGCACTTTCAAATAAATACACTCGAAAAGTTTATAAATCGGTTACGCTGTCAAGTTTATTTGACGATTATCCGTATGACTTGGAGGATTAATTTTTTTTAATTAAATAACATTTACACCAGATAAAATCGACAAAAAATTTAAAATATTATCAATTGTATCTTTGAGCTTATTTATTCTAGTTTGCTTAATTAATTATTTTGTACCAAAACTCGAATTTAGTAAAACTGAATACAATAGAGCTTTTGGTATATTTTTTCATATATATTCACTATATACTTTATTTATATTATTAAAAATCTTTCTAAAAATTAAAAGCATAATTTTGAGAAACGTTTCACTAACTTTTATCGGGTTCTTTTTTTTAATTACGATTTTAAATTTTACATTTTATCTTATGAAAATAGATCCTCAAACCCAATATAAAGATGTTGAAGTTAAATATTTTAATAAGAACAATAAATTTGAACGAATAATTAAACAGTATCGTGTAAATTGGAAAACAAATGAAAAAACATATCAAGAAAATAAAGTTTACGACATAGGTCCTTTCAGGTATTTTATGGAATATGATGTAGATTCTTCTAAATTAAACAATGAATGGCAAAAAGTATAATAAAACAATCTAGAATTTTCAAAACAACACAACAAATGAATAAAATAACATTAACAATTCTCTTTATCAGTCTATTTAGTTTTGGTCAAGAAACCACGACTAATATTGGTTTAGATACTTTAAGTGCAGAAAGAAATGAAATAATTCATCTTTGGAAAAATTATTTAAATTCAAAACCGTATCAATTAAACAATAATTCCAATTGGTTAGAAGCTGATAAAAAAATCTACAAAAGCTACGATTTGTTAAGAAGTGAAGGTTTTATTCGGCCTTCTATTTATCATTTTCAATTGGATAATAAAATACTTTCTATTACTAAAAATGATGAAGATTATATTATTAAATCGGCTTTTATTAATAAGGAAAACTTAGACATTTTTGCCATTATTAATGTTGTTGCAACCAAACAAAACGGAAAGTTTGTTTTGACCAATTATCAGAAAACACTAACTCAAAATTGGAAAACTAAAACCGTTGGTTCTATCACCTATCATTATTTTCCGGAATATCAGTTTAACGAAGAAAATGCATTGAAAGCAAATGAGTTTCTTAATACAATCAGTTCTACATTCGAATTAAAAAACGAAAAAATCAATTACTTTATTTGTAAAGATTGTGAAGATGTTTTTAAGACAAAAGGTTTCGATTATGTTTTTACAATGGGAAATAGTACTGAATGTGGATTTTTTGATTCGTACAATAACATTATTTATACAACGCAACTTGCAGGAGAAAATCACCAACACGAATTAACACATGTTATCAATAATTATTTTCCGAATGCAAATGATTTACTTTTAATTGGTTTAGCAGCATATTTTGGAGGAGAAAATTCACATAACGGAAAACCAATTTTTTATCACATTAAAAGAGTTAATGAGTATTTAAAGGTGCATCCAGAAGTTGATTTAAACAAACCTAATGGTTTTTGGAAATTAGATAACGAAACCAATCCGCAATATGTAATTGGTTCAGTTATTTGTAATTTAATCATTAAAAAAGGTGGAATTCCTCTTTTAAAAGAGTTTTTAAATTCTGGAAAAAGTAATGAAGAATTTCTACGTTTTATTGAACTGAAATTAAAGCTTAAAAAGACAAGCTTAAACGATTATTTGAGAAAAAATATTGAGGCAATTTCAAAGAAAAATGCGTTTTAAAATTAAATAATTTACTCCGGAAAAAACACAAATCCGAAATGGCGAATAATTAGAAACATATTAATGATATTGAAAATCAATGCCACAACAATTCGTTTACTAATACGATTTCGTTCTAAAATAATTTCGGCAAAATTAAAAATAGGTAATAAAATAGAAAGTATCCAAACCGGAATCCAAATGATAGAAAACTGCATTCCGAAAGCTTCTATTTCATCAAAAGAAACAAAAATAGCCGTTAGCAACAATACAAATGAAATGATGCTAAGGGCTAAAAATATATTTTTCTTATTGGTCATTTATAATAAATAAATTCCGTCTTCTTTAATTTCTATAAGTTCTTGTCGGTATAAACTACCAACTGCTTTCTTAAAAACCTTTTTACTCATTTTAAGTACGGTTTTAATATCTTCCGGATGACTTTTGTCGTTCAAACCAAGGAAACCTCTGTTGGCTTTTAATTCATCTAATAATTGTTGAGATGAAGGTTCAATAGCATCAAATCCTAACTTTCGTAAAGAAACATCTACTTTTCCATCTGGGCGAATGGTTTTAATATAACCGTTCATTCTCATTCCAGGTTTAATATCCTCGTACACTTCGTTTTTATAGGCTAAACCTCTATGATGCTCGTTAATAATTACATTAATTCCAGCTTCAGTAATATGCGAAACAATTAGCCCTACTTCTTCGCCTTCTTCAAAAGTAAGTTCGTCGTTATCTAAAAATTGTTTTGTCTTACTAGAAGCCACCATTCTATTGGTTTTTTCATCCATAAAACAATAAATCAAATAACGTTTCCCTATTTCCATAGGACGCGCTTGCTCTTTGAATGGAACAAATAAATCTTTTTCTAATCCCCAATCTAAAAAAGCACCAAACTCATTTTTGTAATTTACTTTTAAATGAGAAAACTCATTCAGCTTTACATAAGGTTTTATAGTAGTAGCAACAGGTCGTTCTTCATGATCAAGGTATACGAAAACCGTAATATCATCATCGATATGAAATTCTTTGGGAACATATTTATTAGGTAATAAAACATCATGTTCTTCATTTACGCCATCGCCTAAAAAAAGTCCAACTTGTGTATCTCTAAGAATTCTAAGGGTATTGTAT
>Ga0208305_10000035_pt1 | contig 78253 bp, 85 predicted proteins | sample ColrivemetaGS741_FD_187605 | JGI IMG/M metagenome (GOLD analysis project Ga0208305, IMG submission 187605) | Estuarine microbial communities from the Columbia River estuary - Flood tide ETM metaG S.741 (SPAdes) (version 2) | ecosystem: Environmental > Aquatic > Marine > Intertidal zone >... | reverse complement strand
ATTTCCTGCGTTTCTTCGGGTGAGGTATTGTTCATCGAAAAACCCCGTCTTGCATTATTCTCTAGTTCTGCTCTGCGGGCATTTTCTTCTGGAGTCCCGAATATTGCTTCTTTCATGCCGGTGAACATCCAAGCACCAACTTTATTCATAATAGGTTCGATTGCATCTATTATTTCTTTCCAGAAGTTTTCCATTCCGCCTGGTTCTGAAATTTTAGCTAACCAATTTGCTAAATCTTTTGCTACATCAGCTGCAAAACTTAATACTTTTTCAAATCCGCCCTCGCCTACCATCTTCTGTATAAATGAGATAATAAATTTATCAAACATAACTTTTAGTTTCGCTAAAGAGTTATCAAAATCTACAGCCGTTTGTGCTGCTTTATCTGCATTTGCTTTGTAATCCTTTAGCGACACCTTGTAATTCTTATCAGCAAGTTTCTTTGCTAGCCATTCTTCTTCTAAGGCTTTGTTTTTCCTCTCCTGCATATTAAGTTCTAAATTAGTAGAGCCTGCTAGTTTTAGTGCTAGATCAGCATACTGTCCACCAGCACTACCGACACGCTGTAATATATGGTGATCTTGTCTTAGTGCTTGTGCTAACCTAGTCCTGTTAGCATCTTGCTGCTCCATGGTTAAGGTCACACCTCTCTCGGCGGCGTCCTTCTGTTGCATAGCAATATCTTCCATTGCCTTAGCAACATTAGAGGCACCTGTAGCCTGTATGTCTTGTAAATATTGCGTATTCCGTGGGCCATAGATATTAGACATCATCTCTGCCATGCCACCTTGCATCTCAGCAGGCATCCAAGCAAGATTCTGTAAGTTAGTTTTATATGCTGCTGCCTGTTCTTGACTAAGTCCAGCCATATATGCTTCTACGTCAGCCCTTGCTAATAATGCTTTCTGTTCTTCTAGCATTTGCTGCCGTGTTTTATTTGTTATCTTTGAGAAAATACTCAATGCCTTAATATTTCCTGCCACAGCCTCTTGCATTTCTTTTTCGTTTCGTTTGTCAAACATGCCACCCATTCGTCGCATATCTAACTCTGCTGCGGTATATTCAGCAGCTTCAGCAACAGTTACAGCATACTTTTTCAGCACATTGTTTGCGCCGCCTAGACCTGCTGCTATGTCTGAGAATGTCTTTAAACCGAAATAGCCGATTGCCTGTGCTGATCTGCCAACAGCCGCTTCAAATTCTTCCATAGTCAAAGACATGTTGGATGACATAGCTATCATATTTCTGACCGAATTAGCGTATCCTATACCTACCTCGTTCAACGAAACCATAGTTTTCAGCGTATTTGTGAATACCTTCCAAGCTCTACCCACAACTGCACTAAGTAAACCAAAACCAGCACTCAATATTCCTACTACGGGATTTAGCTTTGAGAGTTTACCTCCCAGATTGCCAAACATACCAGCCACTTTACCCATCGGTGCATTAATTTCACCGATGCCACCACCAATCATGGAGCTAATGCCACCGATTCCTGATTCAACACCGCGGCCTGCTTTCCATGCCTTGCCACGATACCGATCATTTACATCTTTGTATTTCTCAGAGGAGGCAAATTTTCTATTTGCTTTTTCCGCAGCGATTCTTCTTTTCTCTGCTTTCTCTTCTGCTTTAGTAGATTCTTTGTTGCCTTTGACTAGTGCCTTAAGTTCAGATAAGGAGCTCTTTTGTTGTTCTCTTGACTTGTTGGAATTTTTCGCAATGTTATTTAATGCCTTACCAGCATCTTTAGCTTGCGTTTTAGTGACTGCACCTGTGCTTTGCATCACTCTCAAAAGATCAGAAAGCGTTTTCTCGGTTGCCCACTCAGGTAAACCGTCTATAATGTTCTGAATGTCATTAATGTCTGCCATTTTTCAATTCCAAGGTTATCTACGTAGATAAATAATGCTATACGCAATTACTATTATTTATCAACAAAAAGGTACACCATAATGGCACAGAAAGAATCCAATCCACTACAGAGCTTTTTTAGGTCTCCAGAAGCATACGTATCGCTTCCGTCGAGAGGATACTTCTATCCCAAAGGAACATTAGAGGTAGAAGAAGGTGAATATGAGCTAGGTATTTTGCCTATGACTGCACAAGATGAAATGATGCTAAAGAATCCCGATGCGTTACTTAGTGGTGAAGCTATCTCATACGTTATAAAGAGTTGCGTCCCTCAGGTCAATGTTGTTGATCGTTTGTTAGAATGCGACATTGAAGTAATTATGTTGGGCATACGTAAGGCTAGCTTTGCTGAAAATGCTACGATTGGTGTTTATTGCCCAGAATGTGACGCAGAAAATCACTACGATATTAATCTCGATGTAGTTATCAATAAGGCACAAACGCTGGAAGCTGAATACAACACAATTGTTCAAGGTGAGATTACAGTGTATGTCAAGCCTAATAATTTTAAAGCCCTTGTAAAACAATACCAGTCTCTATATGAGGCAGGCAAAATACAGCGGTTGTTACAAACCTCAACTACAAACGATGACCAAAGACTTTCATTATTATCCAACGGTATTAAAAAGATGAGTAAGATCAACTTTGAATTACTTGTAGATAGTATTGATAAGATTGTATATACTAACGCAGAAGATGAGTTAGTAGAAGTTAGTAATAGAAAACATATTTCGGAATTTTTACAAAATGTTAAGAGTTCAGAAATAGATAAAATAGATCAGTTACGAATGGAAATTGCTAAAACTGGTATAGCTAAGACAGCCCCAGTAACATGTACAACATGCCAACATGAATGGGATGCTCCGTTAGAGTTTAATCCCATGTCTTTTTCTTCCGCTTTCTAATTTCGGCACCCCCGGAAGAAATACAGAAGCTATTAGAAAGCTATAGAAAAGATATTATTTCTGTTAGACAACAAATGACCGATATCGTGTATGAATTCAACGGTGGAATTACGTGGTCAGAAGTACATGAGATATCAGCAGCAGAACGTAACAGATTTATAACATACATAAACAAGAAAGCACAGGACAAGACAGGTAAGGAGTGGATGTAATGAGTTGGTTAGGAAAAAATATAAAAGGCACGAAGTTTGAGAGCATAGATGCACCAGTGGACATTCCGCTAACAAGCGATGTTGCTTGGTTCATGTATCCAAAGTATAATTGGGTATACTCTACATCTCGTTTACTAGAAATGCAAAATATTGACTGGTCACCACTATACATGCCAGGAAAATCCTGGGCTGTGCCTGAGATGACAGACTCATGGAAAGAGACAAAGAAATTTTCTCCTGTAGACTATTCAGCAAGCTCAACACCAGGGCAACCGCTGTTCGGACATATTTTCATCACGCCTATGGTCGGCGAGCGTCTAACCACAGACGTAGCAGTGCTAAAAGGTGAAATGAAATGGGCAGCACATCATACAGTAGACGAGCAGGGTAACAGAACGTTAGTGGATGGTTTGCGGGGCGACGTTGAATTGCGTATCTCTGCACTAACAACGCTGCATTTCCGTAAGTTCGCTGGTGTTATCTCGGTCGATACTATTGGACACGATATTGTTTGCGCACGTTTGCACATGACTGCTGACATGGTCGATCAGTATGAAGCTGATTGGCTGAAGAAAGTAATACGGATTTATAACAGACGTCCATGGGGCAAATAAAATATCTGACACTGATTTTAAAATAGGGGATTATGTAGAAGTTGATCTCTGTTGGGGATTGCGCGCTATCGGGAAGGTCGCTAGTGATATAGGCGGACCGGGGATTGGTGCGTGGTCTACAACAGAAATTTCTGCCGACAGTCACGCCATTCGATTCTTAGATGGATCAACATACAATTGTAAGCTATCTGAAATGAGGAAACTAAGTGATAAAGAACTATTCGTCCTGAAACTTAAAGGTGATGATGATAGCGCGGCTATATATTTAGTAGAAGACAATAACTAATTTACGAATACTCCATCCATAACTACAACAACTGTAATATTATAACTATTCGCAAAGCTACGCTTTGTAGCTTTCGTGTTTTACTCGTTTCGTTTCACTCCACTTCGTAATAACACTCAGCTATTTAATTTATTATTTTAATTATTTAGGTCAGTCCAATGTTGCTTGTTTTGGAGCCATATTTCGCCCGTTGCCGGGCGAAAGAAGTATATTTGAACCAACGTGCTGGTTTCATCACCACCCCGATTTGAGACTGCGGATCCTGGAATAATCCTACGTGAGGCGGACACCATTGACCTCTTAACCATTTCGTCTACTCATCAAGTAGAATGTCGCGACCTACGCCACACTAAATCACAGGCAAAGTGTGTGTAAGCTGGTGTTGTATCTGTTTCACAGAGCACCATCCTTTTTGAAGTCCTTGTATTACAGTTAAGTCTCCACGGTGATACCCCTGAGGGATAGCACTTCGTCTTTGCATACTACCTATCTATCAGGTAGAGATGTAATTAACCAGATTACCAACGATGGACATAGTATTAATTTTCTACCAAGGACGTCACTCCCGGCACTCACATCACAGTGAGATACTCCTATACGCTGAACTTCGGAATTTGTGTATTTTGTTGCGAGCATGTCTTCCAAAACATGCAAGGTAGCGACCCAGTATCTGAGTGCAACGCCCCTACGACGGCACCCTCAAGGGCTTTTATTCTACAGTGCTACTTGTAAGTTCCATAATTATTACCAAGGTTCTTATTTGGGATTTTATAAGTTTTTTTGAATTGTTTGGGTATCAGTTTGGGTCTGTATACGCCGAGGGTTCTTATATTTTATGCGGGTACCAGTGTTGTCTGTGTACACCTGTATTTATACGTTGTTATCGTTCCATAAGTGAAAAAAGGTTATTCAAAAAAGAAAGAATCATCTTCCTCTAGCACAGTGGATAATAAGTATCCGTATGCGTTATTATAGCTTATTATTGGCGTCTTGTCAAGCATACCAGCTTCCAAAAACGCAACGTCTTTGACCCCGTTGTATCTTATAACGAGAATCATCTGTTTGTTTGCAGAAGACGCATCCTGTCTCGCTTTTTTGAGCCAGTCGTCCCATGCTGTTACTTTTTGTAGCATAATGGAAGCAAATGAAGGCGGAGATTTATAATGCTTACATTCGACTGAGAATTTAAAATTCCGCGGACAAATTAAATCACCGTATACAGCATAGTCAGTGTCATACACCTCCATGCGGTTTACATTAGTGCCACCGAAAAACGCACCGGAGTCTGGATTACGCCTAAAACTTTTTTCGATATTGGTGTAATCCTTAAAACGGTCAGATAGCAAATTCGCTATATTGCGCTCATAATTATTGCCTTTTTGCTTACCGTTTACAGCCATTATATTACGTCCTCAACATCGCCCTCATCAAAACTTGTAAAGCCACCTTCCTTAATTACTCGTAACACACTATTCACACGTCCTACTAATTCATCGCGGTGACTAATAAGGAAAATATTGCGTGTACCGTCACGGCACATCTTTTTCAAAACCGAAAGTGAACTCTCAACACCAGCAGTATCCAAACCACTGTCAATTAGCTCGTCAATAAACAACAAGTTGATAGGCGAATTCAAACTCTCATACACGTCCCTAAATGCCCAGCTCAAGCTAAGTATCAACCGTGTGCGTTCACCCCTGCTCAAATTGTCAAAGTCTAAGTCACGACCATGTTCTTGTATTTCTACAGTGAGGTCAGATTGAAATTTCACCTTGTGTGGCAGACCTATGCGTTCCAAATAATATTCCAAACGCGAATTCAAATAGCTGAGGTTCTGGTCAATAATTTTGCGACGGATAAAGCTATCCTTGTTTGTTAGTAGTTTATGCAAAAATTCTTGATGATCGCGCAGCACCGTAAGCTCATTCATGACCGTAAACGTCACCTCTTGTAACCCAGTGTCTTTCATTTGCTCGATCTGATCCAAAAACGGATTCTCACGCTCCGCCTCAGTTGTAAGCGTGTTCTCTAAACTTTCCAAGCTTGCACGGTGATTGTATGCGTCTTCGATATCATCGTAAAACGTTGCAGGTTCATCACCGACCACAACCTCAGCAATAGCAGCATCCAGTTCTTCAAGCTTGCTTTCATGCTCTGCAATCTTTGTAGCAAAGCCTGCACCCTTAGCCACTGCCGCAGCCTCAATCTCTTTGTGCTTCTCATCCTCAAGTGTGTGACCGCACGTAGGGCAACTTTGATCGCGGATATGATCTAGTTCTTTTAGCACAACGTCATAATTTTTCTGATTCGTTTTCAGTAAACTCTCAACCGACGACCGCTGGCGTGTAAGCTCGTTTAGCTGACGCTTTGCAGCCTGCGTTATTGCAAGCTGTTTGTGGTTTGCAATCTCATCGTCAATGTTTATATCGCGCAACACCTCAATGGCGGATACAGTCTCCTCAAGCTTGGCTTGGTGTCCACTGTTCCATGCGTTAGATTTTATACCAAGCGACCGTATGTTATCCTCAATACGTTTGTTAGCTTCCTTCACTGCTGTGATGCGGAATTCTTCTTCCTTGATACTGTCCTTTGTCATGCGCAACTGCTCTTTCAGTATCACAGCCTTTTCGCTCAGTTTCGTAATACCAAGTAGCTGTTCAATAATGTCACGCTGGTCGCCCGACCTCATGCTTAGGAATGGCTCGCTGTAGGTGTTTAGCGCAACAATATTTTTAAACATCGTGTGACTCAAGCCCAGCGCACGTTCCAGTTCCTGCTGCGTTACCCTGCTGTCACCTTGCGATTCATCTTCCTCACCTTCATCTTCACCTAGCTCTTTACCACCAACAAAAAATGAAAATTTGTTAGGGCGTCTGCTACGTTCAACGCGGTAGTCAATGCCGTCCTTGGAAAAATCCAGCGTGACGATCATTTGCTTGCCGTTAGTTTTGTTAATCAAATTATCCTTGCGTATGTTAGTCAACGCTGAACCATATAGGCCATAGGATAGTGCATTTACAATGGTGCTTTTACCCACACCGTTGCGCGAATCATTACCACCGAGGTCTAAGTTTTCACCAAGCACAAGGACCAAATCCTGATTCTCAAAATTAATGCTTTGTGTAACCTGCCCGACGGACATGAAGTTTTTTATTGTAATATTTTTTATTGTAATCATAAGTTACTATAAATCTCAATCAATTTGTTTTTATCAAAATTTTGACTGTCTATCGCCGTAAGCTGATCTGTAACAATCTGATCCACTGTTTCAAACGTAATGTCACCTGAATCAGTGTTTATAAGATCCTCATCCTTCTTAGGGATCAAACGTAGCTCACGTATGTTATAGGTTTCCTGAAACGTCTCACGCAAAAAATTTGCCTCCTCATACGAGATGTCCACATCCAGCGTAACTTTTGCATGTGTATACTCGTTCAAGTATTTGTCAGGATACTCCAGTAGCTCACTTAGGTTCAGCGTAATGTACCGAGGTCCATTTTCCCAGTCTACATATTCGGGGACACCACCCCATTCCAAAAACATTGCGCCACGTTCAAAATCCCAAATGTCAGCATAGTTATGACCAAAGGGATTCCCAACGTAATGTACTTTGCCTCGTTGCTGGCGTTTGTGAAAATGGCCTGAGAAAACATATTCCTGGTTTATAAAATGTGTTTCTTGTAGTGTACCATGATCTGGCATCGAGACCAGCGCGTTCATATAAAAATGCGGTATCTCAAAGTGACCAAACATGTATTTCGACTTTATTTTCTCAATGTCTTTCCACTCGTTAGCCACAAGCCACGGAACAACCGCAACATCACCTTCGACTAATATTTCATCCACAACAACAATATTGGGGAATTTGTGTAACATAGGCAAGGAATGCATGTCACGTTTTTCCCTGTAATATAGATCGTGATTGCCAGTAATGAAATACACTTTTTCAAAAGTATTGTTGAGTGTCTCTAAATTATTGAGTGTGTAGTTGAGTGTGGTGACGTTTATAGACGCACGATGATGGTGCCAGTCTCCTAAAAAGAAACATGTATCACATCCGCGCGCTTTTGCTTCCTCACAGAACCATTCCACAAAACGCTGACAATCGTTGTTATGTTGCCGCGAGTTATGCTTCAAGCCAAAGTGTATATCCGTAAAGACCGCTGCCTTCTTAAACAACTGCTCTTGAGCCATTCCTTAATCCTCGTTTTCGATATTCGATTCGCGCAGTAGGCGCAGACCTTCCTCATATTGTATTTGTTTTGAGAAGCTCGGCGTTTGTCCTCTGCTAATGAGGATTTCATCACGCACATTTTGATTCTTCTTTTCGATATTCAACACCCGTGTAAACGTGTTTGAGATTGCAGCCGTGTAATACGCAAACGGGTTATCACTCTTATATTCGTTAAACTGTAGCCCCATAGATGAAAGTTGCAATAAGCTTTGCCCCTTCATCTCATCGAGATATGTATATGCGCGCCAGTTTGATCTTTGACTATAACGCTCTACAAGCAACATAAACATACGCGCCAGCGTGTCAGTCATCGCACCATGTGTCTGGCAAAATTCACCATTTTGACAATGGCTGCGACCAACCTCTATAGCCTTACCATCCTTCACAACATAGTGCTTGAAGGGAATAAAATTCAATCGCGCATAATGCTCTGCTTCTTTGCGCGGATTCTTCTTACGTCCAGGTTCGAGCGGTATGTGGGTGTAATCAATTACACGGTATACAAGCTCATCTGCTGCTAATGTTGTAGGATCAATTTTATGGTCGATCAACCGAGGTTTTGCAGAAGGTGATCCTGTGTGTGCCTCTACGGCAGCTTTGTGATTTGCTTGTGCCAAACGAGCCGCTTTATTCTTTCTTGCTAATTTTATGGTTTCAGGCTCAAAAATTTCATCAAGTTCTTCTACTATTACATCATATTGGTGATAATGCGGGGCGGTGAATTCGCAATACGAGCGTTTACTTCTGTGTATTTCTTTTAATAGCTGTTTATTGCTTAAATAGTTAGTCTTAGCCATGTTCCTCCTTACGACTGCGTTCCTATTATTATAGCGTCTTTTCCACTAATTGTCAAGTCTTTTAACAGAAAATTAAAACTATATATTATTTATCAGGTAAATAGTATGCAACTGAGGAGTGTATTATGGAAGATAAAATGAGAGCAAGATTAGGACCGGCATCGAAAACTATTGCCGGTAAAACAGAGGTTCTTGGTCCTGCCTATTGCGATGAAAATATTCTAGCACCGCTTTGGAAAACTAGAGGTGTAGTCTGGCCATATACTCCAGATATCATGTTTGGCGCATCCGCAGAATATAATAATTTTCACTTTACACATAGCAACTATCCTTACCAAAATTACGTAAAATCTATGCCTGCGGAAATAACCGTGGTAGGCATGTTCACTGCACAGACTGTGTCTGAAGCTCGATACGTATTAGCTGTTATACACTTTTTACGTGCTATGACAATGATTGAATTTGGTGACGAAGCTGCCAAAGCTGGAAGGGCAGGCACGCCGCCTCCAGTATTACGATTCAACTATATGGGTGACCATCAATTTAATAATGTGCCGGTTGTCGTGTCTACTGTGAATTATCAATTAGAACGAGATATAGATTATGTATCTGTTCCTGGTCCCAATAATACTACTAGTTATGTACCAACATCATTGAATATGACCGTAACCTTACTTGTACAACAAAACCCATCAAAAGTACGCAAGGAATTTGACCTTGCAAAATTTAAAACAGGCGATCTACTTTCAAAAGGATTCTTATAATGTCACGTATTAACAAAGTAAGCAGCCCATATTACACCACTCCAATAAAAGATTTTTATCTTGATCTATGGAATGCAAGGGAAATTCCTGTCTCAGCTAATGACTATAAGATGATTCTTGAATCTAAATACGACAAGCGGCCAGACACCCTAGCACAAGACATATACGGCTCACCAAGACTGTGGTGGGTTTTTGCAGCGAGAAACAAAGATATTCTTGTTGATCCGATTGAAGACTTTGTTGCTGGTTTGGAAATTATTATCCCAGCAGCACAAGTAGTTGAGACACTAAGCTAATGCCGAGAAATGCCGACGAAACCAACCAGCGCGCCAACCTCGATGCCATTAATACACCTAACTCAGAATGGCTAGCAGCTAACCCCGCATACCGACTTAACGGGAACTGGCAAACACCCATGCAAGGCGATGATCAGGCTGCACTATCATCATACACATATGCACTGGGCGGAACAGGATCAGACGGGTTGGCTGGGCGAAGCCAATATGGAACGTCTAGTATACAAATACAGGCGGGTACTGCATTATCCACGGAAAGTATAAGACTGTCAAAAGAATCAAAATCAGAATCAGCATCTGCATCTGCATCTGCATCTGCAACAACCGAAACGATAAAACCAAAACAGCCTAGATTAACAAATGAAAAAGAAGAAGATAGTATACAATCAAATGTGTTAGATGAGTATTCTAATTACACATACCATTTTCGTTTATATCTGGCAAGAGAAGAAGCTGTAATAGCAAAGAATGTAACAGCAGAAGATATAAGAGTATTAGCTGAATCTGGCTCCGGTGAAATGGGTATTACAAGTGTAAATATTGAATCTATTATTGGTATTACGAGAGAAACAGGCACTGGTACATCGTGGAAGTTTGATATGGTATTACAAGAGCCTCTTGGAGCAACGTTCCTCGATAAAATTAGTGCCTATGCAACTGAATTTGGTATCAAAAACTTTCGCGCATTTCCGTACTTTTTAGAACTATCTTTTCGTGCTCGCAATCCAGATGAGGGCGGGGACTTCAAGCCAATAACAGATGGTACTCTATCGAACCAAGTTTGGACATGGCCAATCTATATATTACAAACAGCAATTAACATAAGCGGAGGCGGCAGTACATACGACATAAGCGGAATAATTGCAGGCGATAAAGCAAGCTCTAACCATGCATCAGATCTCAGTGAAGTTTCGGCGCTCCCTGCTGCAACTGTCGGAGAATATTTTAGTAATTTGGAGAAATACTTGTATGCTCGTCAACTAGAAAAAAGTTTCTCATCAAAACAATTATATCCAGATGAATATAAATTTATTATTGACAGCGATGTAGCAAAAGAAAAAATAATCCCAGACAATCTAGAAGATACACCTGGCCGTTCGAATACATTTATTGTTGAAGATGGAAAAACTATCGCAACATTCTCAAAAGGCACGTCTATTGCGAAGATTATAGATACAGTTCTTTGTACAACAACATACTTTCAAGAAGCTGCAAGCGCAGTGGATGATGCAGATTCTATAGGTCAACCAGGACAAACCAGTAAGGTACAGAACCAAAAACTATGGAAAGTAATAACAGATGTAGAAATTATCCAGTACGATGAGAGACGCGGAGATTATCAATTACGATACAAGTATTTGATCGTCCCGTATGGAAAACCCACACTAAAAAGTAAATCAAACGATAGTTCAGAATTAACAACAAACCAACGAGTCAGTGATTTATTACAGAAACAGGTATTACGGAAACGATATGATTACATTTATACGGGTTTAAACGATCAGGTACTGGACTTCGATATAACATTCAATTTTCAGTGGTATTCGGTACTACCATATCAAGGTGGAACTAACAACTCTACAAACTATGAAGGCGGTGCCCAAATTGATGCCCAACTATTAGACAGTAAAAAAGCCGCAACTGTTAGCGGGTCTAACTCGCCAGAAGGTACTAATATATTTGTGACTGCTGATAACCCTTGGTCATTAAGTGGCACAACAAATACCGCAACAGATGTGAGTGCTGCGGCTGTTGATTTCACACAGTTAAATTATTCAGCAACCACTGACTCAACTGACCAAGCATTTAATATAGATGCATCCTCAGCAGTTTTAGGATCTTCAAATGCACTAACGCAGGGAATTGATACATGGGCATCAACTCATTTTGTAGATTTAGGTGCACAAGTCAGTGCAGCCGTTGGAATAACACAAGACAGCGAGTTATATTTAGGTGGTCAATCTTCAGAATCAAGTAAGGTACATGGTGAGCAGAGTCCGCTGGGATACCAAATGTTTACAGAAGCTAAACCAGGAGAAGGTAACGCTATTAGTTTAGGAAACATATCTAACACGGGCCGCTCAATACTTAGTGCATTGATGGAAGATGCCATGTCCCCGGTGTCCGCGGATTTATTTAATATTGAACTGAAGGTGAAAGGTGATCCGTATTGGATTGAACCAGCACCGCTTGGTAAGAAATATCAATTTAATTCGCCAATGGACAGGGTTTTAGAAAGCAGAAATCCCATAGATGGAACCTACGACTCTGGTGCCATCGGAACAGTAGATACGGCAGACCAGGAAATATTCGTTTTATTCCGCAGCTTCTCACCGCAAATGCCAGATGCAGAAACAGGTCTAACACCTAAATTTACAACGAATACAGTATTAAACGGTGTATACGGTGTGCAGAAAGTTACACACGAATTTGCTGAGGGACAGTTTACACAAACCATAAATGCAATTCGCTTCCCACATATTAATTTACGTTATTTAGATGGCGATCTCGCAGGCCTCAACCCAACTCTAATAGACACAAGCAACGAAGGCACATAATGGCAAATATTTCAAGAACACACAAGGTCAGTCCTAACTTTGAGGACATGGGGAGAACCAAATCCTACACAGGCGTGTTCATGGGCATTGTCAAAGACAATCGCGATGTGCAGAAGATGGGTAGGTTACAAGTGTGGATTCCAGAATTCAACAGTGACCCCAAAGACGAACGAGGATGGTTCACCGTTAGCTACGCATCACCTTTCGCTGGCGCAACTAGCCCAAATAACCTAGGAACAAACGTCTCAAAAAGTTCAGACACCCAAACCAGTTATGGTTGGTGGGCTGTTCCACCTGACATAGAAAATCTTGTTGTCGTAACTTTTATTAGCGGTGATCCAAGCCGAGGCATTTGGTTTGGTTGTTTATATCAGCAAAACATGAACAACATGGTGCCAGGTATTCCCGCAGGCAAAAACTTTCAGAACACGCAAGATGTTCCGCTTATGGAGTACAACAGGCGCACCAAAGAGAAACCAAAAGATGACATGCTCCGCCCTGAGCTACCATCAGCAAAGGTAGGCATTGCAGCGCAAGGCTTGATAAATGACGCAATACGCGGCACAACAACTACTAGCGCAAGACGTGAAGCACCATCCCAAACATACGGATTTTTGACACCAGGTCCAGTTGATACAAGCAAGACAACGCAAGACTCGATAGACGGCAACGGGGGCAAAAGATTGGGCGGCTCATCTTTCTACTTGGATGATGGAGCAACACAAGAGCATGTGCGCATACGTACACGCAGTGGTGCCCAATTATTGATTGACGAGACAAACGGCATTGTGTATGCGATCAACAAGGCTGGCACTGGTTGGATACAAATGGACGCTGATGGCAACGTAGATATTTTTGGTGCGAAGTCGGTCAGTGTACGCGCACAAGAGGACATAAACCTACGTGCGGATCGTAATGTAAATATTGAAGCTGGTGATTCTATCAATATGAGAGCTGCAAGCGCCATAGCTGTACAAACTAATAGTTTTGATGTAAACGCTGATGCAGGAATTGTTTTTGATGCAGCAGGTAAGATGTCACTGAAAGGATTGCAGATACACGGTCGTGCAGATGCTGACGTAAGCTTTGACGGTGCAATGGTGAACATACAGAAAGGCAAAGCACAGCCCGCAGATGCTACACCACCAAGTACAACAAGCAAAACAAACGTGTTGGTTGGGTTTGAGAGCGATGGCTTTACAAGACAAACAGCAAGCTTAGACACGGTCGTCTCACGCCTACCTACGTATGAGCCGTGTCCTGACCACGTAAACAAAGGCACTAGCTAATGGGCTTGTGTTTTGACGTAGGACCGGCACTCCCTAGTTTTAGCAGTGTAACAGCCGCAATGATGGCACTCGCGCCAAGCACACCGCTGTTTACACCCATGACCTTGTCAATATCAGCGTTTCCATTTCCTATACCGTCAATGCCGAATCCATTAATGCCCTCAATGAGCAACATACCAATGGAGCTTAATGCACTGGCAACTGAATTTTTTGCAGGTTTACAACTACAATCACTAGCAACATTGCTTGATGGTATCGACAGTATTTTAGGCATTACGATTCCGATTCCAGATATCCCGGGCATAGGTGTAAGCTTTGTGGATTTGTTGACAGCTAACGCAAATGACTTAATAGCAGCATTAAAAGCACAATACGCAATAGCTGGTGATTTTTCATTCTTAGGATTTTTACAGCCGTTTGTTTCGGATCCATTATTCCAGGGCTTAGGAATTCCTGACTACGAATTTGGCGTAGCACTGCAAAATATTATACGTGGCTATACAAGCACAATCTATATGCTAATCTTTGGAGGAGCATCAGCAATCTCAGATGCGGTTGCTGCATTGGTGGGTGGCGGTGCAGTCGGCGGCGATTATATGCTTGCGTTTACACTATTATCTCTACCAACCACAGCCGATCTTTTAGCATTGCTCCCAGCTACGCCATCCTTAGCCGATCTAAAAGCGTTAGCAATCGCAGGCATCCCTGGTTTCCCTGGTGTGAACATTTCGGATTTGCCTGACCCACTATTTGCGGGCTTTGAAATTCCAGAATTAGAATTACAGGAAGGCATTAAATCACTACAGACGAAATGCTCGCAGTATTCCACAGACATGATGATGGGATGGATTAACTCTCTCCCGTTTATGGATTCCCTACCATGGCCAAATATTTGCCTTCCTGACGTAGGCGTCATAGCAGCCTAAAAAATGGGGGCCATTGCAGCCCCCACTGTATTACCGACGGGTAATCATCTTTTCGATTTCCACTAACGCTGATTTAGCGTTTGCAGCGTGGATATTAGAAAGTACATACCTCTTAGTAGTGTAATCGTACATTCCAAAATCAATGAGCTTGCCGTTGCGGCCGTCAGTCATTGGGTAGAACCGCTTATCTTTAGTGCGAGCATTAATAGATAACGCAGTGTCAGCAAGTTCGGAGAACCGAACCACGATTTCATTCTTTTTCATATCCATTACTCAGTTATTAAACACAAGTGTAGTATAGCACACAACAAGATGTATGTCAACAACTCATTAATTAAAACGTGTTATTATTTATTAGATAAATAAGTTAAATGATAATGCGAGATGTAAAAGATGGCAGATGAAGTTTATATAGGTTTTAGCACAATAGGTCGTGACGCAGCTCCATTTAGAATGGTTGATATTGAGTTGGTCAAGCAAGATTTGCTAAATGCGCTCCAAACTATAAAAGGTGAGAGGGTGATGCGTCCAGATTATGGTACAATCATCTATGACCTTTTAATGGATCCGTTTGATGATGAGACAAAAGATTCCATTATTGAGGATGCTATAAACATCATTAGTCAAGAACCAAGAGTAAGCATCGTTAGTGTAGAAGCAAGAGAACTAGAACAAGTTATGAGACTAGATGTGATTTTGAATTTCATACCTCAGAACACATCCGAACATCTCATTATAGACTACGACCGAAAAAACATAGACGCGGTATAATAGGAAACAAATATGTCACAGAGTGTTAGACAGAATAATTTATTTGCGGCCGAAGATTGGCAAGCAATTTACAGATCATTTAAGGACGTTGACTTCCGTGCATACGATTTCGACAGCATACGCGCCTCTTTAATTGATTACATTAGAGCACACTATCCTGAAGATTTCAATGACTACATTGAGAGTTCAGAATTTGTAGCGATGATTGAATTGCTTGCATACGTTGGTACAAGCTTAAACTTTAGGGTGGACTTAAACTCCCGCGAAAACTTCCTCGATACTGCGGAACGACGCGAGAGCATTATACGTTTAGCACGTATGTTGAGCTACAACCCTAAGCGTAATATTGCAACCTCAGGCCTGTTCAAGCTCATTGGTGTACAAACGAACCAGTCTATAACTGACAGCCTAGGTCGCGATCTCAATAATACTACTGTATTTTGGAATGATCCTAACAATCCAGATGGCTTTGAGCAGTTCACAACAATACTAAATGCTGCGTTCAAGTCTAGCAACCCATTCGGTCGCCCATCAAAGTCAGGCACACTTGGCGGCATACCGTCCGACCTATATGACATGAACAGCGTACCAAACGTTGAGGTGTCATACAACCTAAATATTTCAGTGCGTGGTAAGCAATACCCATTCGACATTGTGAATCCTGATTTTACTGACGGCGAATATTTTTACGAGCGTCACCCTAACCCAGCAAATTCCTTCAACTTGATTTATAGGAACGACGGCGAGGGTATGGGATCAGCAAACACTGGCTTCTTCCTCATGTTCAAACAAGGACAGCTACAACGTCAAGACAACAGATACGATTTCCCAATCCGCAATAGGACAACAGACATTAGCTTTTCAAACGTAAACGAAACTGATGTCTACATGCAGGAGATTGATCAGGACGGTAACGTAATTGAGGAGTGGACTAAAGTACCTAGCTTGGTTGGCACAAACGTTATTTTTAACAGCATTAGCAATAGCGTTCGTTCTATCTTTAGCGTTATCCCAAGATTGAACGATCAGATCACGCTGAAATTTGCTGACGGCAATTTCGGTGACGTACCAGTCGGAACATACCGCACATGGGCACGTACATCCGCAAACAAGAACGTAACACTACGCCCTGAGGACGTAAGAAATTACGAGATACGCATCCCATACTATGGTGCTGATGGTCAAGAATACTCGTTGCGTTTGATCTTTAGTTTGGAAGCAACCGTAGCTAACGGCGCGGCCGCTGAGACAAACGAGCAGATCAAAGAACGTGCACCACAGGTTTTCTACACGCAAAACAGAATGGTCAACGGCGAAGACTATAACATCTTCCCGCTAACGCGCGGTCAAGAGATACGTAAGATAAAGGCATTGAACCGCACACATGCAGGCCACAGCCGTTACATTGATATTAATGATCCAACAGGCACAGCACAAAACTTGCTAGTGTTTGGCGATGATGGCGCACTATACGAAGATAACGAACCCGCACGTTTGGAAGTTGGTGCTACACAAAATGCAAGCACAATAACCAGCGCAGACCTTAATAATTTCTTAGAGGTACAAGAGCTTCGCAATTTCTTTTACGGTACATATCGAACCGCGTATTTAGTTGCAAACCCAAATGCGTTTAACGTATCTAACAATATTCCAAGTTTTGGAGCAGCATCATTATATTGGGAACCACAGCCAAAGAAATCGCAAAACGATACAGGCTTCTTTAAAACATCCACAGGTGCTACAACGACACCGGTACCAATAAGTAACCCTGTAAGCGGCTTGTCCCCTATTACTTTCTTGAAAACTGGGTGTGCCGTTAGATTTGTTGATAGCCTATCAACACCCACAGTAGAAGATTGGGTCACAGTGCAGTCTATAATTAATGATGGAGTTCCGGTTAGCGAAACTAGCCTAACAGAAACTGGGCCCATCGAGTTCAACAAAGAAATAATTAAAGATCGAATTGCATTAGACTTAGTACCAAATTTTAGAACAACCTTTAATGCTACGGAAGCAGCCGCAGTAAGCACTGCAATAAGTGCCAGAGCAGATTTTGGTATAGGTTATAATATTGAAAGTAATGATAGGGAAGGTGCGTGGTACGTAATAGTACCTCCCAGCGCACCGGATGGTACTGAGACGTTCGATATCTCAGGATGGGGGACTAGTAGCTGGTTGGTATTCTGTAGTTACGATGCTGTAGATATGGTTTGGAATTTTACAACACGTGGCTCAAGATATATTTTTGAAAGCTTTGAGGACGTGCGGTTCTATTTCGACCCAGCGAACTTAGCAATCAACGTTGAGACGGGTCTATCCTTAAAGGATCAAATTGAAATCCTAAAAACAAACACGCTAACAATTCGCGGAACTGATTCTTATATTACAGGTTTACAAACAGTGAGTAGCGGTACTGCTGGATACAAGGTTGGTGAAACACTAACGATTGACGGTGGCACATTTACAACTGCGGGGACAATAGATGTTACATCTGTGTCTACAATAGCAGCACAAGATGAAACTGCTTTTGGCGTCGCCTGGGCGCCGGGCATTGGTTATGCAGTGAGTGATACTATTACATTGTATGATGGTACTGTGGTACAAGTCGATAATGTTGATACAACATATCTAACTACAATTGCTGGACAAACGGAAGCTGACTTTGATTTTCCAACAACAGCAGCTAACGGCACCATTAACGACCCGGGAACCTTGCATAACATTGGTGATAGATTAACAATGTCAGACGGTACTGTTATATTGGTAACATCGGTCGCCGGTAGTGTGATAGATGGATTTACAATCCTTAGTCGCAGCACATCTACAATCTCAACTGCATCAATACTAACTCTGGCAAGTAGCACAGGCGACGGCAGTGTCTTTACAATAACGACGAATACAAACAACGAACAATCCAGTGACGGTGTATTAGAATTTACAGTCCTGTCTGCGTCAACAACAGGTATTTCCATTGATAACGCAACGCTAACACAAACAAGCACAAGCGGAGTAGGTGTTGGTTTTGCCCTTAATACTATAGTTGATGCAAATCAGACCATATTTGCAACATCCATAAGTGACCCAGGAAATTATAGTGTTACTCCAAATAATCCTGTAACTGCATCCGTTGGATCAGCTTCGGGTACTGGTGCAACATTCACACTAACGTTTTCGACATACGGTGATCCTCTAGGAGAACCAGTGCCATTACAATTGGATGCGCTGGTTATGTACGAAGATGGATATTATGACCCACGTAAAATTGAGGTATCACCACCAGATGCCGACGATGATGGTGTTCCAGATGATCCGCTAGCCATTGTAGATTTGCTTTACAATGGTGGAACAGAGTATACAGTTTTCTCAGAACGGTTTACCGATTTTGACGGTTACGAATACTTCCAACTGTGGTCAGCTGGACAACTTGATGTAGGTGGAGCGTTTGCATTGACAGAATTATCCCCAGGTAGTGGGGACTGGTTAATCAACAGCGGCACCTCAGCGAGTTTAGTTGATCTATTGTGGACTACATTAAATCCTGCAGATATTGGATCTACAATACTAGCAGTTCCTGCAGGTACACAATTAGCATCAGCGGTCGCGCAGTTTAACGGCATGGTAATTTATTCTAATTTTGGTGGCACCTATGCATTTTATAAGATAACGCAAACAGGGACCTATACATTGACCGTAGATGCAACCACAGACTATACTGCAAGACCAGGTCGTAGCTTTGAGCTGGACACGAATGCGGCAACGAATCCATTTTACTTTAAGTGGAAGCACTATGCACCACGTGCAAATAGAATTGATCCAAGCGTAAGCAACATTATTGATATGGTTCTATTAACGAACACATATTACACGGATGTGCTAACATGGAAGGCTCGCAATGACATTACAGAATCAATTCCTGTCCCTCCAACAACAGAGGATTTGCGCATACAATTTAGTGACTTGGAAGAATTCAAGATGCTTTCAGATCAAATAATTTACAAACCTGCACAATTCAAATTATTGTTTGGTGCAAGTGCAGCATCTGAATTGCAGGCAACATTCAAAGTGGTGAAGGTTGCTAATGCTACGCTAACTGATAATGAAATTAAGTCGAAGGTAATACAAGCAATTGACACATATTTTAGTATCAATAACTGGGACTTTGGTGAAAGCTTTTACTACACAGAGCTTTCAGCATATATACACCAGCAACTAGCAAACACAATTGCGTCTATCGTAATTGTTCCGCAAAAAGCCGAATCAGTGTTTGGTAATTTGTTCCAAGTAAAAGCAGAATCAAATGAGCTATTTTTAAGTACGGCGTCGGTATCGGATGTTGTGATCGTGCGTAATTTGACTGATACGAATTTAAGAATTAGCAGTAATAGCACTAACTAAGAAGGATAAGAATTAATGTTAAGACGAATGGTTAGAAAGCTTCCGGTTGTATTCCAAACAGATACACAGAAAGAATTTTTCGCAGCAACATTTGATCAACTATTTAGCCCAGCAAACGTAGAACAGGCACAAGGTTACATTGGTCGTAAGAGCAGCACTGTAAACCGTGCGCCCGCAGACAACTACATTGGTGAGCCTACTAAAGGCCGTTCAGCATACCAGCTTGAACCAATGGCGTATGCTGTAGATAGCACAACCCTAAATGATCGCAACGAACAATTTTACGAAGACCTCGTCAATTATATCCAGTTCCGTGGGGGCGACGTTAGCAACCACGATAGGTTATTTGCTGATCGCTTTTATAGCTTTGCCCCACCAATCGACATTGACAAGTTTACCAACTATCAAAATTATGTATGGTTAGCATCATCTACGGATCAATCGACTATCGTAGGACAGACAGAAGCTAACTTTGACAACATAGGATTAAACGGTACTTGGAACAGTGGTACCGGATATGTAGATAATGAAATTATTATTTTAGAAGACGGCACAAGAATTATAGTTGACACCCAAGTCGGTGGTCTTGTGACCGAATTTACTATTATTGTAGACAGCACGTCTGGATTTGCAAGTGGTACCCCACAGGCACAAGCTAGTACATCGGGTATAGGTGAATCGTTTGAATTGACTACTGGTGCACTAAACGAAACAGCATTTGAATCAGGAATGCCAGTAGTATATGTTGAAGCAGCTACGTACACAGGTGCACAATTTGATACTTTAATTGAGACATTAGTCATTGGTCAAGAGAGCTTTAATACCAGCCAAGATCCTAATTTATTACCGAGCGGCTTTGAATTTACAAGCGGCATGCGTGTACAGTTTGTAGGATCAGCAAGCTACGATAACGTATATGCTGTGGAACGTGTCGGCCGTGGTATTAGACTATTAGAACCGTATCCAATTTCGTGGTCAAGTGGCACAGACATAGCTACCAGAGATTATCTCACTATCGAACGAGGGAGTTTAGAAGGAAGCGCATGGACAAGAACTAATCGTTGGTATAATATTGCAGTTGTAGAAAGTGTTCAAGCACTAGGACAGGTAATAGATGCTCTGATGATTAATCCAGGATCAGGATATTCGGTTAACGACGAGCTACCAGTAATAGGGGACGGCATAAATGCGTATGTAAAAGTATTAGGCGTGGATTTCTTAGGTGCTATAACAGATTATGAAGTTTCTCACCACGGACAAGATTATACATATGGTGCGATTGATGAAACCGGCTTCTCGGTAACTGGAGGATATTCCGCGTGGGATACATTCCCTGCAGCCTTTGGATCATATTGGGACTCCGCAGGAGAGTTACGAACGATTACAATTACAAACGGCGGCACAGGTTATAGTGTAAGCGATACAGTAGTTATTGCTACTGGTATTCCTAATCCAGTAATTGTTAGTGGTGGTAGTGGATACCTAGTTGGCGATGTGTTAAACATTGCTGGAGACGGAGCAGGGGCTGATGTTGAAGTGCTTAGTGTTAGTGGAACAGGTGCAATATTATCGCTAAGAGTTAATAATCGAGGCAGTAATTATACATATTCGTCAGTGTCCTCTATAACTACTTCCGGTGGCTCGTCGGCGAATATTATACTAAAACACCCAACTGCGGAAGTATCGGTTGTTGGTACTGGTGGTGTAATCACAGAGATTAGTATAACCGACCGCGGATTATATGCAGGAGAAGTAGGCCCGATCAGTTTAGATCTTTCAGGATCTGGTAATGGTGATGCAACAGCAACAGGGACTTTTGATCCTATAGTTGCGTGGGATCAACCGCTATCTTCGGTTACAGGAACTGATGCGATATTCGCTATTAGACTGGCTACACCAATCAACACTTCAAAGAAAGGCCAGCGGCCAATTATTGAATTCAAACAAGACTTGCAACTCTATAACTACGGAACGGATTACTTAGGTGAGGTCGATTTAATTGCTGTTACAGGTACCCTTTCAGATATAGTGGGTCAAGTATCTTATGACATAGATGGAGTTCCATTAACTGACGGCATGCTAGTGATCTTTTTAGATCCTAATTCAGCACCTGTTTTCCAGCTATGGGATGATTCATCAGCATTGGGTGGCGTGGCTTGGGACGGATGGGATACCAGCGCATGGGATGTATCTGGAACATCTGGTTTAATCTCTCGCTATGTGTGGCAAGTAGACATGTCAGGACCAACTATCAATTTTAACAAGTATGATTTAAGGACAGGTCTTACTGGGGCTAGTGCTAACCCAACACAGCTTGGTGATGTCGTATTGATTGAACAAGGTTCAGTTTATGCTGGAACAAGTTTTTATCAATCCTTAATTCCAAGCGGAATCGCTTATACATGGTTGCAATGTCAAGAAAAGACCGGAATAAACGTAGCACCTCTATTTCAATTATACGATTACAATGGTATTGAACTAGGTGATCCTTTAGAATACGCAAGCAGTAATTTTAGCGGAAATGAGATATTTTCGTATAGAATATTAACACAAGATGATTTAGTTGACACAGGTGGAATACTAACCGATGATTCGGTATTAGGCTTCCCGGTAACCGTTACTGGTCTACAACAAATTAGCGACATTGTTTTTGAGAATGACTTAGAGACAAATAGATACACAAATGGTTCACTTGGTGAAATTCCAGGTTACTACTTCTTCAAACGAAATTTAGTTAATGAATCAACCGCACTGATTACTGACTCCGTGTTTGAGACAAATTGGTTAGCATCCAGTGATGTGGAGAAACAACGTGTTATTGATCGTTTCTTGACTTCAACTGACACCGAAGATACATTTATATTGAGTGCAACTCCGTATAACGAGGACTTGTACGCGGTAGTAGCAGGGCGCCGTTTGAACACGAATCAAATTGCTTATAACAGCATTGATAATACAGTAACCATATTAGCTACACCTACTAAAACCGTAGTTGAGATTGGCAACGGCACTAAGATAACATTTAATTTTAGTGAGATAAGCATAACTGATAGCAGTGATTTACAAGTGTTTGTGGATGATATATTCCAAATCGTTAACGTAGACTACACAATAAATTTCCTTTCACCAGAACCAAGCATCACGTTTGCTACAGCTCCAGTAAACGGTGCAATCGTAGAAGGTCGCGATCAAACCTCAGGTGCCCCCGGCATTAACACCATAGTGGAAATATTTGTATACACGCATGAGGCGATAGTCGCCGCTGACCGTGGATATTTTGAAATTCCAAACGAGCTAGAGAACAACCCAAATAACTTAGAGATAACAGAGCAAAGCTGGAATGATTTTACAAGTCATTTTGTAAGCATAATTGAAAACCAAGTACCGTTTGAAGGTGCATCGTTTGGTTCCATAAACAATTATAGAGACACGGCAAAAGACGGTTCGCTAGGCTCATATATTTTGCAGAATCAGTCGCCATTGCTAAAGGCTATGCTTGTAACATCAAGCAATGAATTGGATGTGATCGAGGCATTACGTTTCTCTAGTAAGGAATATACACGCTACAAGAACAAGTTTGTTAAGATTGCAGCACAACTAATCAACGAAGGATTCACACCGTTTAACGCTGGCGACACAATCCCAGTGAATCAGTGGATGGATGAAATAATCCGTCGTATTACAGTGTCTAGGGAATACACAAATGCCTTCAAAGATACCTACATGCTGTCGTGGAGTAACACATACGAAGAGACAACGTTCACTGGATTAGCACAAGCCAGTTTTACACTAACCGATTTCATAGACCTCGAAGATCCACGCAACGCTATGTATGTGTATCTAAATGATACCTTACAGCTAGTAGACCGCGATTATACAATATCGAATCTCAACCCAATACAAATCACATTCCCGGCGAACCTAATTGTGTCTGACGAGGTTGTTGTTCGTTTGTTTGCAGATACTACACCAGCGCACATTCCAGCAACACCAAGTAAGCTCGGCATATATCCAGTGTACAAGCCTGAGATTGTAACTGACTCCAGTTACATGACTCCAACGGATGTAATTATTGGTCATGATGGTTCACGTGTGCCAGTGTATGGCGATTACCGCGATGAGCTACTTATTGAATTTGAGACACGCATCTACAACGGCATTATTGAAAAGTTCCGCACACTAGATATACTTCCGCTAGCCCTCACAGATGTGAAGCCTGGTAAGTTCCGCGAGACACGCTGGACAACAGATGAATATCACAGCCTAATTAAATCACCGTTCTACAAGTGGACATCGACCAACAAGGCTGACTACCGTACTAACAGTTACTACAGTTCCGTAGACACATGGACATGGAACTACAATGACGTAACTGATGTGGATGGTGAGGCACTTGCTGGTTACTGGCGCGGCATTTTTGATTACTATTACGATACGCAAACACCAGAATCGACACCTTGGGAAATGTTAGGCTTCCGCGAGGAACCAACGTGGTGGACAGCAACGCCAAACACAGGTGATGGATTCATTGGCTACGGCGCAGGACCTTGGCCAGCATCTCACGCTATGTGGACAGATCTCGAAGCAGGTCTCATCCGCAGAGGCGATAGGGCAGGGACAGATACACGATACGCACGACCAGGATTGGTCGCCGGCTATGTGCCTGTTGACAGCCTAGGTGCGCTCAAGGCAACACCGCTGTTAGCTATTGACGTATCAGCATCGTTGACCGCACCGTCAAGTGCAGAAGCACAAAGCGACTGGATATTTGGTGACATGGGTCCTGTGGAATTTGCATGGCGTACGAGTGAGAGCTATCCGTTTGCCGTTGCTGAGGCGTTGTTCCTATCCCGCCCAGGCGAATTTGGAGAAAAATATTGGGATCCTGAGCATGTGGTAACCTGCCCAGTGAAGGTCGAGCAAATCGTTACAGACGTAGATGGGCTATACCAGAGAACTGGTAACAGCGGTCTATACGTGCATGGTGAGACACTAAGCGGTGTTGCACAGGTGCGCACTGGCTATCAGGTTTGGATCAGTGGACGCTTACGCACACTGAATAAGGATTTGACAAGCGAGTTTGGCGAGCTGGTACGATCACTGGATGTGAAACTAGGTCATAAGATGGCTGCATTTACAGACGCAGACACAATGCGCGTATTTGTTGAAGGTGTCAGCGTGTCCTCATCCTCGTCCAATCTTCTAATCCCAACGGAAAATATCGAAGTATCGTTGCACACAGGTGCACCAGTGCGCGAATATTTTTACGGAGGCGTACTAGTAAAAGCTATTGCTGATGGCACGTTCAAGGTCTATGGCTATGATGTACTAAGCGGTGAGTTTACTTACGAACCGCGTACAGCGTCTAACACCGACACCAACATAAACATTGGTGGTAAGCCAGCGGCATTTACAAACTACACAACTGGTCAGACGTATGCTATAGGATCAATTGTGCGCTTGAATGGCGTATATTACCGTGCTATAGTAGCACATACAGCAAGTAGCTGGATCCCAGCAAACTGGCAGAAGTTGACAACACTTCCGATAACAGGTGGCTTGAATGTAACGCATAAGAAGCAAGGTACTGGTTCGTTAGCAACAATAGAATACGGTCACACGTTTACAACAGTGCAGGCACTGTTTGATTTTATTATTGGCTACAGCGACTTCCTCGAAAGTGAGGGCTGGGTCTTTGAGAACATAAATGCTGAAACTGGCAAGCTAGAAAACTGGTTGGCCTCGGCTAAAGAATTCTTGTTTTGGGTTGCAACAAACTGGGAAGCAGGCAGCATCATCATGCTAAGTCCTGCGGCACAAGGCGTTGTCCTCGAAGCACAGGAAGGCTATCCAACGAACGTAGAAAAAATTGTAAACGGCGTGTACAGCATCCTAGACAAAAATGGCGTTGCCATTGACCCTGGCAACACAACCATCAAGCGCGATGACAGAAAGATAACCATACTACCTCAACTGGAACAGCAAGGTATCTACTCCGCGCGCATTTACACAACCGAAACTGAAAATATTGTTGCGTTCGATAACGTGACTGAATTCAACGACACGATTTACGATCCTCGATTAGGTTCGAGACTGGCACGCCTATTCTTTAACGGTCGCAAGACGTTAGACTGGATCGGCAAGCTTGAAGCACCTGGCTACCTAGTTACAGACACTGGGCTAGTGCCAAACTTTGAGAACATGGTCAACAGCATCCGTGACTACCATGACACAGAATCGTTCCTAGACAACCCGCAAATTGAAGACACAGCACGACACCTCATTGGTTTTGAGGAGCGCGGATACTTTAACGACTTAGGTCTACATGACGACGCACAGTTCCAGTTTTACAAGGGCATGACACGCCAGAAAGGTACGCTACAGGCCATTAAAAAGCTAGAGCGCAATGAGATTGTTACAGACGTAGGTCAAGAACTATTAGTGTATGGCGAGTGGGCATTAAAATTGGGCGAGTTTGGTCCAGTGTGCAATAGCAACATAACTGAATTCCTAATCCATGCTAACGAGGTCAAGGGCGACCCACAACTGGTGGTATTGTCTTACCCAGGTCAAGCACAAGACCCAACTGCTACAGCAAGTGTAAGCGCGGTAAACATAGTAAGCTCCAGCAACGTATGGACAACAGCCCCAGCAGTTACGTTTACTGGTGGCGGTGGTTCAAGCGCAACAGCGACAGCTATACTCGATTCTGACGGTTACCTATCACGCATTGACATGCTAAACAACGGTAGTGGTTACACAAGCACACCGCAGGTATTAATAAACGGTGCTGTAACGGCGACAAGTGATCGTGCAGTGGCTACAATGGTATACGACATTGACACTGACATAGCAAACGATGATGTAATTGTGATAGACGCAGATGACAATGCGCGTTGGTTGATTAAACCCAGCAACGTAGCATGTAAAGTTGGCACTGAATTGTGGCCTACAATTGCACTAGCAGACGTCTCGACACAAATTCCTAACGCAGGATTTGTGCATACAGATGACATTGACTATATGGTATTTGACGTAGTCGCAATTGACGGTTTAGCAGCGGCACCAATACCACCAAGCACAAACGGTGAAACAATTTGGGTCGCAAAATCAGAAAATGAGGATTGGGCAGTATACGCATTATACAGCTACGCTGGCACAATAACGCAGCTAGGCATAAACGACGTAGGCTATGTTGCAGCAGCGGGCAAGGTCACGATGTCTGTGGCCCCGTATGAGGATGTTGGAAACCTAACCTTCCTAGGAAATAGCGCAACAGGCGTAGGCAAGATTTACGTTGGCAACACACTGTACGACTATGCAGTTGACGTTGCACACCCCAACTACATTATTAGCAAGGATGGCGTTCCAGTAGCGGACGACACATTCCCAACCGTAGAAACAGTGCCTACGTCCATTGCGTACATGAGCCTGTTAGACGTACGGTTCGCTGATGAGACAGCAAGGGACGCACAGGCAGCGCACATAACGGCTAGCAGTGTAGCCACTGTGTGGATAGACGACAACGGCCTAAGCTTTGCTGAGGTTCAGTCTACTCCAGCGTTTACAGTAACGCGCACACAGAGCAATCTTGTTGACACGGAAAAATTCCGCAGCGGCTTTGTTTATGAGTACGATACTAAAGACACGCTTGCGCAATTGCCTTTGTATGACCCGTTCAAAGGAACCATTCCTGGTCCTGCGGATCTAAATATCGCCTACAAGACAAGGCGCGATCCAGCACGATACACAAATGCTAGTGACGCACGTTTGATAAACACTGGTACAACATTTGGCGGCAATCAAGTTGGCCTAGCATGGTGGGATTTATCCACATGCGCATATTTGTATTACGAGCAGGGCGACGATGAGTACCGCAGAGACAACTGGGGTGCGCTGTTCACTGGTTCTTCGATTGACATTTATGAGTGGACACGAAGCACAGTGGTTCCAGCGAGCTATACTGGTGACGGCACAGTGCGTAATACGACCGACTACGTGGAAAAGGAAGAGTGGGACGACCTGTTAGAGACAGTGCGCACCTTCTACTATTTCTGGGTAAAGGGTATTACGACCGTTCCTAACCGCAAAGACAGGACACTAGCCTCCAGTGAGGTAGCAAGATTGATAGCTAACCCTCACGCACAAAACTACGCATGGTTCAGCCCAGTCAGTCAAACAGGATTTATGTTTGCTGGTGTTGAGGGCGTGTTTACTGACAGTGACAACGTATTCCAGATCAACTTTAGCAAGCTAGAGATGGAAGACAAGCGTCACGTACAGTGGGAACTAGCGCGTGAAGGTGACAGCAATTATACGGTGAACACGCACATCTGGGATAAGATGGTCGATTCGCTTGTAGGATTTACAGACCTAGTACCTATAAACAATTCCACAGCGGGTAACGACGAATATCCGTTGTATAACTTCAACAATGCGCTACCATCAGCAGCCGATTCTTCAATGGGCTACCTGATTGTACCAGACCCAACACTAAGCGACAGCAACAAGTACGGCATCAAACGGCGCCCACTACAGTCTATGTTTATGGACATACAGACTGCAAGAAAAATATTTGTGCAAAAAGTGAACGAGCTAGTATCTCCAATTTTGCTACGTGATGAAAACTCCGCATGGAACGCAAGCATGACCACTAACACGTTGTGGGAGTGGGTAAACTGGTATGAGGATGGATACGACAGCACCAACACAATTCCTACAAGGCAAGTAACAGCGGTCTCCGCATTAGATGGGCTTGCAAACCCGTACCATGGTGAAATTGTCAAGGTCACTGGTGCACGGTATAGTCTATATGCTTATGATGGACCAACAGATACGTATACGTTGGTTGGTCGTGAAGCAACGAGGTTAGAATTGTTAGATATAATTTGGGAAAACAACCCAAATCTTCCTGAAGCTTTAGAGTTGCGTGAGTTGATCACGGCATTACAAACTGAAGTGTTTGTAGGTGAACGCGAAGTTGACAACAACCTTACATTCTTTGCACTACTAAATTATATATTCAAAGAACAAGAGGATCTGGACTGGGTATTCAAGACTACATATTTATATTTGAAACAAACAGGACAAGGTCTGTCTCAAAATAGCGTTTATCAAAATGATCCGTTTGACAGCGCCGTAGATTATATTACGGAGGCGAAGCCATACCACTCCAAGCTACGCGACTACACCATTGTACGTGCAGCAGACACAGATGTGCTGCCAGGTTCAGCCGAGGAAATCCTACGTAATATGAGTATGACATTGTATTACGATAGAGTGCGCGGCGGCGATTTTAGTATTGCTGAGGCACGTATTGTAAAAGCGTTAGGTATGGGATCTGCAACGTATGATGGTTACAGTACATTAGACGCTGGTGCGACACTGGTGCGCTTAGGTGCTGCTGGACGTTACGCTGCACAACAAAGAGATTTGTTGGCAGACATTACTGACCTTGCAACAGGTTTAGACCCTGACCTACTAAGTAGTTATTCTGTAACTGCTGTGGGCATGGCGCCTACGCAGACTGAGATCGAAGCAGTAGCAGCATTGAATGAGAGAATCATCCAAGAATTTGCAGCAGACTTTACTGGTATTACACTACAAAACACGCTATTTGGTAGCTTCCCATCGTTGATTAGCGCAGACATTTCTGCGGCTGGTACGGGTTATGTTGTTGGTGATACATTATATCTAGACGCTGGTAGTGGTATTCCAAAGGCACCCGCTGCGTTCCGTGTTCTATCTATTGGTGGTAGCGGAGAGATAACAGGATTGAAACTATTAAGCGGCGGTGCATACGTGCAAAAACCAACCATTGATCCTGTGCTATTGTTGGGAGGGTCGGGCACTGACGGAAGTGTTACATCGCTTGTATTCAAAGCGGGTGATACACAACCATGGGATAGCCTCCCTTGGGATCAGATCGGTTGGGACTCCAACGACAATGACAATAGCATTACATTGCTTGACGGTTTAGGTGATGCTGCTGATGGTCTGAACCTATTTGCTGATATTCCTGCAGAAGAAGAATTTGACGGAGACGGCACGACACGAGAATTTGCAATCGTTACCACAACGCCAACCTACTTTATGTTTGCTGTGGTTGACGGTGTCGAAATGCGTTTGAACGTGGACTACTTCTTCATTGCAGGCAAGCTTGTATTTATTACGGCACCGGGTGTTGGCACAAATAACATCCAGTTGTTTACATATATTGAAGCTGGTGATCTAATCAACCCGCAAGTCAATGAAGGCATAACAGATGAAATGGTTCCGCTTGATCCAAGAGAATCGTTTGTGCTAGTTGCTGATACAACAGATATTCCCTATGCGATCGTAGATGGTGGTACTAGCTTTGCAATTGATGACGTACTAACCGCGCAAGGCGGAACATTTACTACTCCATTACAGATAACTGTAACAGGCGTAAATATTTCAACAGGTGCAATAGATACATTCGATATTACTGAGCCTGGAACATATTCTGTGTATCCAGCAAATCCTGTAACCATACAAACCGATGCTGTTACGGGTTTAAACATCACTAACGTTAGCATAGGTGGGCCAATAGCCATCCGTAATGATCTAGCAGATGCTCCGTTATGGGGAATAAGAATCCCATATAGCGTACTTAATTGTGCGGATGTACTAACACTCTCTCCGGGTGATTCTATAACCGTTGTGAATAGCTTTGATGCAACAAAAGACGGAACATACACAGTAGATCATACTTATGACGACGGATCTACTTACCGTTTTATTTATGTTGTTGAGACTATGGGCGGAACCAGTGTAAACGAACAAATAACAACCATAACAACAGCTGGTACACTAGCTAATGTAGCAACAATGAATATGGCCAATGGATCAACAAGCTTCCGCATACATTACGATACAGTGCATAACTCGCATTACATACGTAACGCTGATAGCGCAAGCACAACCACTATAGCAGCAATTGGTCTAACAGACGATATAATTGCAGTAACAGACGTGACGTTGTTATACGAGTCAGCAACTGCCCCAACACTAACAACACCGCTAATAGCATGGATCGGCAACGAACGCATTGAGGCATATGGTGCTGATGAAGTAAATAATTTGCTACTAGGTGTCCGCAGAGGTACGCTTGGTACAACACTAAGCGCACATGATTCGGGCGTCAAAATGTTTGCAGGTGGAGCCTCACAGGAAATTGCACTCCCAGAAGTATACTGGGTTGATACAACAAGCGCAAGCATTTATAGTGGAACAGACGGTATATGGCAAGATAACTTTGATGGTACTATAATTTTTAGTGACGGGACAGATAATTTATTTACTGCTAATATGGCTAATGGTGATACACTCAATGTTACAAGTGGTGGTGCAATTGCTCGCGAATATAGCACGACAATCATACCTGTTGGTGAGCTGAGTATAATTACTATTACAGATGGTGCTGCAGGGTATAGCGTGGGTGATGCGGCGCCAATCCCAACTCAAATCCCAGATCCTGTAATTACTAACGGTGGTATAAATTATTTGGTCGGAGATACCATTAACTTTGGCGGAGATGGTAGTAGTGGAGCTGCTACTGTTGGTACTATAAATGGTCTAGGCGGAATAACATCGCTAACATTCAGCAACCGAGGTAGTGGATACACATTCACTACAGTGGATTCAATTACTACAGCCTCAGGTTCTGGATCAGAATTTGAGTTCTATCATCCGCTGGCTGAGGTAGCTGCGGTCGATGGCAGCGGCGCAATTACAGCGATTAGTATAATATCTCGCGGATCAGGATCAGCAGAAACTGGCACGGTGAATTTTGACTTAACAGGTTCAGGAGACGGAACAGCGACAGCAACAGGTATATTTGATACTGAAGCTTTAGAACTACCTTCAGCCCCAATTTACAATACAGCGGGTCGCATAACCGGCGCCAATACGCTAACATGGTCAGTAGATCAACAAAATGCTGGTGGATTAAATGCTTCTACAACGGCGCAAGCAGTATTCATAAATGCAGAAGCAGGTAACGCACTATAAACGGAAAGTTGATAAATAGTTGGATGGACAAAGACACTAAACAAACTGCAACGGAAGATAAAAAACCAGACGAAACACTGCCTGGATCGGCCGCAGCCCACCTTGTTATAAAAGATAAAAAGAGTGGCAAAGAGATCATAAACACAAGAGGATAATATGTTTGAGACGATGAAACATCATGCTGAAGGGCATCTTATAATAACTGATAAAGCTACTGGCGAAAAACTGGTAGACCAGAAAAATGCCATACATTTCGGCAATATCTCTTGGGCGATTGCTAACGCATTAGCTGGTGATGCTATTGGTCACATTTCGAATATGGTATTCGGCAGCGGCGGCACAAGCATAGACAGCTCGGGCAATATTTCTTATAGGTCACCAAATACAAGCAATTTACAAGACCCAGCCGCTGAACCATACCAACCAACATACTGGCAAGATCTTACAGCAGCAGGCAATAGCATTAGCTCTGTAGCAGGAACATCCAATTTCGCTGATCTGCAATCAATTGCTACGTTATCGTTCGGCGAGCCAGACAACGTAAACCCAGAATTTTTACAATCCAGTATAGATACAGCCGCAACAACAAATGGCACATATGTTTTTGATGAAATAGCACTATATACTGGCACAACGATGGGTGATCTTGGATCAGCTACAACAGCAGGATCCTTTAGCTTTGCCCCAGATGGTCGTATGGTAACCCACGTTATTTTCCATCCTGTACAAAAAGCCGCAAACCGGGAGTTGCAAATTGAGTACACTATTAGAGTCCAAATGGGACCATAAACCAGATAAATAAAGATATAAACAGGAGCTTATAGAAGATGGCCAATTATAGTTTTACACTTTCCAACGGCGCAACCTCGGTTGTCGTAACTGAAGGTAGTGTTGATAACAGGTATACAATTCCGCTATTAGGGCAGAATACAACAAATTACGGTGAGTCGGTTGCCCAGGCGCTTATGTGGAGCTTGGAAAATTTTGCGCATACCACGGCCCCGGGAACAGGTTCCATAGATAGATTAATTGGTCAGTTATGGTATAATACTACATCTAACGCTATGCAAGTTTGGAATGGCGGTTCTTGGGATGAAATATTAACAAACACTGGCGGCGCAGCTAGTATTACTGGTAATTTATTACCAGCAGTAGATAGCACATACGACATTGGTTCAACATCAGGTCCACTACGTTGGCGCTATGGTTATTTTGACAACCTAAGTGTGTCCAATGGTTCTAGTACAGGCCAAGTTACAGCAGATCTTCTAGTTACATCTTCAAATGCAACTTCTCCCGCATTAAAAATTACAGGTACCACATATACCACAACAACGTTTGGTGACATATATGTTGATGGTACTGATCTATGGTTCGTAAACGGTGGCGGAACACCGGTGAATCTCTCCGCAACTGCCGGTACAATAGCACTGGACAGCCTCGAAGACGTTAGTGTGGCTGGCCCGCCTGCTCCTACAACAGGACAGATGTTTTGGTTCAATAGCACACAGTGGGAAAAAACAAACCATGATAACCCTACTCCAGAACTGAAATATAGTGGTATTACTGGAAAACTATCTGTAAAAGAGAGCACCTTATCCTCAGCAGGATTAAACATTCCGCCTGGTGACGCTCCTTCTACGCCATTTCTCCAAGATGGAGATGTTTGGACAACCTCTGGTGGTATGTATGTACGCATAAACGGCGATACAGTTGGACCGCTTGGTGCTGGTGGTGGCGGTGGTGCGGTAGATAGCTTTGGTCCTACTAACGAACCGCGTACGGGCACAGTAGTAACACAGGCAGGAGACTATGCTGAATTTTATCCACAGAAAGGAAGTACAGATACTATAACTGGTCTCTGGACATATACTGCTCGGCCTGCATTTAATAGTGGTACTTCTGGTGTATCAGCACCATTCACAGTTGACAGCACATATAGAGTAGCAAACCTCAACGCACATTATTTGGATGTAAGCGGTACACCTACTGTAGGAACTGCCTTTACTCAAGCGGCTGCAACTACATCAATTGCAGGCCAGTGGACATTCCCAGCAACAACTAGTGGTTTACGTACAGACCGTATTTACGGTAACACTACTGCCGTAAGTATATATTATGGTACGTCTGGCACCGGTGCTATTATTACGCAAGATCACACTGTTTTGACTGATAAGCTCAGTGCAGCAACAGTTAAGGGTGCAGACGGTACGCAGCGCGATATCGGTTTTGCAACAATGATTCCATATAAGAGAAATCTTACATATACATTCTCTAAAAACAACAACCAGAACATGATATACAAGGATGACACAACTGCATACACATATTTTATCCCGAATGATTTAACCATACCAGCTGGAACAATATGGGGCGTTGCTAATCGCGGGACCTCTGGTGCAGTATCTATTACATGTTATAATCTTACATATCTCTATTGGTTGACCGGTTCGACCACAAGCACAGGCAACAGAAGTCTAGCTCCTGGCGGTGTTGCAACCATATACAAAGTTAGCGATGATGAGTTTTGGATCTACGGTGCAGGTATAAGCTAAGATGAGTGGATGGGCATTACATAACTCAGGCGTGTCGTATGACAGCGGCGGTGTTTACTTAGAGTTTTCAATCGGTGCATCTGGTAACTACGGAGGAAGCGTTCGATTCACCAGCGATGGTAGAGCACAAACTCGCAGAAATAATACAGGTGCCTGGGGCGCATGGCTGACCCTAACTGATCAGTGGTATATTGGTAGCCCTATTACAAACATAGGATTAGGATATGAAATAATGTGGGTTGACGGCGTTGGCACATCCCCAGATTCTACCTGGACAGAGAACACATGGACTACTATAAATTTTGACCATTCCCTAACTCTACTATCCGATGGTCCTGAATATGAATGGTCAGGCACAGTATATATTGGAATAGACGGAACAGGTGTCGATGGCGTTACAGGCACAGCTATCGCTTCCACTTCTGTCCATCTATTCGCATCAGGATATAGAACTATATATTAATATGGAAACACTAGTAGGTTTTATAGCACTAATAATAGCAGCACTAGTTTACCTAGTGCCAGGCATTATTGCTTCCGTAAGGAATCATCACAATGCTTGTGCTATATGGGTGTTGAATATATTTGGTGGTTGGACTACAGTGGGTTGGCTAGTAGCATTGGTGTGGAGTGTAACAAAGGTCAAGAGCGACTGTCCTTGCGGTGGTAACTGCGCCTGTAAGCAAGAGTCACTTATCAAGTAACTGTTTGCAACTCGCAAACGCACTATCAAACAAACCCGAATGCCAGTCGCGTATTAGACCGTTAATTCCGATCCATTTATATTCAAGCGTAATTGCAGGCATGCACATCCCTGTCATGCTAAAATGAGTCTGCACTTCCTCTTCCCTAAATGTTCCGTACCCACCATCTTCAAACAACATAATAGCAGCCCAAGCACTACCATCATCAATGCTTGGAATTAAAATTTCATCGTCTAAAACTTGCACATATAGAACCACGCAAAGTTCATTAGCGTGTATATGCATCGAAGGCCAGTCGTTGTGAATTCTTAGTACATCACCAACGAATGTAGTGATCTCACCCATGCTGTAAAATTACGGAGTAACAGAACCGTTTGGCAATGGGTCGTATGTACGAGTCGGATAGGTAGTTGTTAATGGAGCACGTGGTCCATTTCTGCTACTGGCATTTATAACAACATCGCGCAACGTGCTATGTGCAGCGTAAGGATATGAATACGAATATTCACCGTCGATAGTTTGTGTTTCGATTACAAACGGCGTCCACATAATCTTTCCAAGCCCCCAATTGCTAACGTCGAGAAGATAACGAGTACCATCAATGTCAAGAATTGGATCAGTCTCCTCATTGAGGATATACTGGATTGCTTCGTTTACGCGGGTGTTTACAGTCAGTTCAGTGGCCATACTAATATTTACCTAAAAATGAGGGTGCCATAATCGACACCCTCATATATTTTAGTTTACTGTTCCGTCTACCGCAGCCTTTACCGCTGCCTTACGCTCTTGCGTCTTCTTCTGTTCTTTAGTCGGACGTCCGCCCTTCTTCAAATCAGGATCCAACACGTAAGCCTCTTCACGCAATGCCTTAGCATCATCTTCCATCAAGCGCGCCTGCAATAATTTTGACTCTGCAAGTGTCTTGCTCTGATCCACATCTAATGCTGGTGCGGCAACTGGGTCAGTAGGAGCAACGGCTGCAACGGCTGCAGCAACCGGCGATACTGGAGTAGAATCCCCGCGGATCGCTGCATTGACCACGCTAAGTTCTTCAAAACGGTTTGGCATTGGAGAAACGCGAATACTGCTAACAGGCATCTTTATCAATAGTCCTCGACTATGCAATGCATTTAGCATATTTTGTCCGTCACCAAAAATCCTACGTTGTAGAACCTCATACAAGTTAACAGTCTGTTGTGCATCATCACTCTCAAGCACACGCATTAATTGGTCGTGGTACATTTCGCTTAATGCGTTACTACGAACAATAAGACAGTTGCTCGGGTCATCTGGAATCTCACGGAAAATAATAACAATCTTATTACCCACCGTATCTACACCAACGTGCTTCATAAATTTTGCCATGATCTTATTCTCCTTCCTGCTCGGCTTCCTGCTCTTTCTTCTGTGCAGCAACCATTTGTAGGAATCCAGCAACCTTATTGTAAACTGTGCCTACGCTTACCATTTCGCCAGCACCATAGGCGCCGCGCCTGCAAGCCAAATCTACACACTCAGCCAATGCCTGTATGTCAGAAATCGTCAGTGTATCTGGAGCAGGTGCAGCCTGTGGTGCTGCGGTTGGAGTTGGGGTTGTTTTTGCTTCTGCGGTCGAACTTGCTTTAGTCTTAGCCATTTTGATTTTCACCTCTAGTTGATAATTAATTCATTGTGCAGTATTATCTGCGTACATTATTATTTATCAACTAGAGGCAAAAACCAATTGGTTTTAGGTGTTAATCCGCTCCGCGCGCTGGACGCATTTGGATCAATTCCTTGTCCCATGCTAAGAAAGGCAACCAAGACTCGTCACGAACTGCGACTGGGTATTGCATACGCTTAGCCATTATCTCGTAATAGTTTGGCTTCGACGGCATAACCCGCGGACGAATTTTGTGGTTGTCACCTTTGCGGTGGTTACAAGGCTTGCAAGCGGTGATAATATTTGTCCAGTTTGTCTTACCACCATGCGACCGTGGTACAACGTGGTCCAGTGTTAGCTGGCTAACTGGGAATTGCTTGCTGCAAAGTTGGCAAGTGAAGCGATCACGTAGGTACACGTTAGATCGGCTGTACTTGATCTGTTTGCCCCATTTCACGTAATCCGTAGTCATAACCACAGAAGGTACGTGCATCTCTACACTTGGAGAACGAACAACCCAGTTTTCGTAGGTTGCGTGTACTCTTACCTTCTCCTGATATGCTAGGCGAATAGCTGTCTGCCACGAAATAACCGATAGCGGCACAACCGAGAGTGGGGTTCCATCTTTGTTTAGTATTAACGTATCCATTTCCACACCTTCTTCTTAAGTACTCGTACTATAACACAATTGCCACAAAAGAGCAAGAGTTTTCTTTCTTCTAGGTGGGGAAATCCTGGATAATCTCGTCTAGATCGGGGTCGATGCCCTCTTCTTCTTGTCTTTCTCTTTCTTTAGCACGTAATAAAGCTGGGTCAACCTTACTATCGACAGCAGATGTATCAATAACATCTGATTCTTCTTTTAGTATTTCACTCAGCCTCATACACTTATTTACCATTCTTATCAGTGTCAAACAATGCAATAACCTCTGGAATAGGGTCAGTCCACAGCATTGCAGCGCCCGCTAGATTTTCAAACCGACCCTTACCACCTAATACCCAAGACCCTGACCTTTTTCTGGCTGTTTCCAGGTGTAGTACATAGGTAATGCCATAGCGCAACTGGTTAGTCTCGACCCGAACAATCTTGCCGACCTTCATGCTTGTGCCTGAGAAACCACCACTAGGGGCATACACAATAAAATCACCTTCAAAAACGTCACGGCCAAAAATATCATGGCCGATAGGTGTGCCACCTAATTTTTTTATAAAAAGTTTTTTGTTGCGTTCAGTATCAGTCATGTCATTCCCTCAAAGAAGTCCGGCGAGTTTCCCCGCCGGACTATTATTGTCTACTTCGTTTGCTTAGGTTTGTTACTGACCTTCTTTGTGGCCGGCTCACCAGCTTCTGCGCGTAGCGGAGTTACTTTAGGCTCGGCTGGCGGCTGTGCCATGCCCAATGCCTTCAAGATTGCCTCGCCCTGTGGCGTCTGAGCAAATGCTTCAACTGCACCACTTATAGCAGTTCCGCCCTTAGGAGAGAACAGTTCCATAACGTTGGAGACACCCTGTGAGACATTGCCAGTGTTAGCAATGACCTTGATGCCCGCGTCCTGCAACGCCATAGCCTGCTGTACACCCACAGCCTGGTCCTTCTCGACCTCACGAATCCTAATGAGGTAGGTCTGGTAGTTTTCGTTCTCACCAATCTCAGTAGCCAACGCAATCTGCGGAGACACCAGCGCCATTTCCGCCAAACGCTTCGCTTCTGCCGACGCCGTACCAACAGCGAGGATACCCTCACCTTTCAATTGCTGATCCTTCAACTGACCTTCCGCAAGCAAAATCGTCTGCTGCTTCTTACCTTCAGTCTCAGTAATATCGACCTGCCGCTGCTCGTCAGCCTTCACAACGCGAACCATCTTCGCAATCTCAGCCGTTCGAACCTGCTCGACCTCAGCAACAGCCATATCGCGCTCTGCTGTGATCTTACCTTCCGTCTGAATTTCCTGCTGTGCTTTTTGATTTGCAATACCAACGATTTTATCTTTCTCCGCGGTACGCTCACCGACCAACTGCAACGCTTCCTGCTTACGCACATCTGTCGCACGTTCTGCGTCAATTTCAGCGATCTTAGCATCCTTCTTGTTAGCAGCCACTTCTGTGCGTGACTCTTTCTCAATCAAGGATTCCTTCTTCGCCATAATATTGCTAACAGTCCTTGACTCTTCACCGTCTCTAATATCCATTAGCTCAATGTTTTTGACGTTTGAGATACCCCAAGCTTTAAGCTGGTCGCGCACTTCTTCCGTAAACTTTAGACCAAACGTGCTACGCTCTGTCATAATCTCTTCAATCTCATGCTTTGCAAGAATGGTACGTACCGCACCTTGCAAAATTGACTTCAACTGAGACTGTAGCTCATTCATAGATGACACACGCTTGGCTGCGGTCTGCGGGTCTGAGATGCGGAAGAACGCCACAATATCAACCACGAACGGCACCTTACCAATGTCATAAGCATCATAATCATTCAAAGCCTCAGGGAATACCGCTAGCGGTAGCTTTACAGTGCTAACACCAATGACAGGCCACCAGCTCGGCCACTCGTAGTAGCTATTGCTTGACGCTTCTGGAATCATATTCTCGTCGCTGTTTACGGACGCTTTCGCATCTTCAGCATCTTGCTGTCCGTAAATTACGGTGCCTTTCCGAGACCGTACAACGTGAATCTCATTCGGCTCCACGACCCTACGATAAGCTTTAGCGAGCTTGATTGGTAGGTAAACAAGGAAAGCGACAAAAATTGTGCCGACAATCCAAAATAGGGTTGCAAGAATATCAATATTCCCGAAAAGCCCTGCTTGTGTTACTTCGTTCATTTTATTCTCCAGTTGTTAAAAATTAATTGTTCGGGTAAAAAACACACTTCATCTTCACTATAAAAAATTCCTTCATATCTACTTTCATCTCAGGTCCTTCCCTATTCTTATAGAAGCGAACTGATCCATTAGGTCGTTGTTCCCATACACGCCAAGATTCTCCTATAACCCTGTAAGGATAAATACCAGCTTCATCCTGAAACGTGATCCACTTAGGATAAGAAGAATTGCTATGCTCGCAAATTTCACAATAATATCTAGTCATTATGTTACGTAGGTCTGTAATACTGAGTCAAAATCTAAGCAACGCATCTTCACAGTAAAAAATTCCTTCATATCTATTGGTGCGCCAGTCGGATTCATCTCACTGGGATTATAATAATATACCGCGCCATCGGGGGGCTGCACCCAAACGCGCTTAGATTTTTCTAGTAGGAATCCATACGGAATCCCCCAACGAGGAATTTGCGGTTCCGCATTCAAGAATGTGAGCCATTGCGTATCAGAATTAGTAGGTACTTCGCAATAAAATCTAAACAACGTCGTCCCCATCTGTAACAAAATCTTCTTCGTCTATGTAAAATATGTCACCATGTAAACCGCAAACGATTTTATTGTTGGCCGCAACAACATAATGTCCAGGCATGTTGCCAATCCCAAACAGGATTGTGGCTGGATAAAAATCTCTGCCAGTATCGTATCCGAGTTGTGCAAGGACATGCTTCATATCAGAGTAAGTCTCATTATTCCGAAACTCAACCTGTACCATCAATGCCTTACCAGCAGTCAATAGCGCCATTGCCTTTTCCGATCGTTCAAACTGTACCAACACGCTCATATCATTAGCCCTTTACACAAACAACCTGCTTCAACGTATGCACAATCTCAACCAAATCCTTCTGCGCCTCCATTACAGCATCAATGTCCTTGTATGCCAAAGGAGTCTCATCTATCACACCAGCATCCTTTCGACACTCTACACCAGCCGTTGCCTTCTCATGATCTTCCACCGAGAAAAGCTTCTTAGCCGCCGAGCGCGAGTGGTTGCGACCTGCCCCGTGAGAACAAGAGTGGAACGAATCTGCGTTGCCAAGTCCGCGAACGATGAACGACTTTGCGCCCATCGAACCAGGAATGATTCCGTAGTCGCCAACGCGAGCGCGAACTGCACCTTTGCGCGTAACGTGTACGTTCGCACCAAAATGGTTTTCCATCGCCACGTAGTTATGGTGACAGTTGATCGCTTCCTTCGTAATTGTAAACGGAGGCAGCTTGTTCTGCAACGCCGTAAGAACCAGCGTCATCATTGCCTGTCTGTTACGATATGCAAAATCCTGCGCCCAAGATACACCTTCTACATAATCGTCGTAGTGGTCTGTACCTTCTACAAGGTATGCAAGATCCTTATCTGGCAAGCTAATGAAGTGACGCTCCATATCCTGCTTTGCAAGATCAATGAAATAGCGACCAATACAGTTACCTGGGTTACGCGAACCCGAGTGCAACATAACCCACACATCGCCGACCTCGTCAAGACACAATTCGATGAAGTGGTTTCCACCACCCAACGTTCCGATCTGACGGTAGACGCGCTGGTCTAATTCACGACCCATCTTCGCAATCGCTGGATGCTTTTCGACCAAAGCCTTATAGCCAGGTTCCAACTGTGCGAAATAGTTGTTAAGAATTTTGGTTGTGCCGCTGTTATGCTTGCTACCCAACCGCGAAAGATTGTGGTCTTCGTGCCCAACAGGAACAAGCTTTTCGATTTCGTGGCGAGTGCTAACCAAAGAATCTGGCAAGTCTTCTGCCTTCAGCGAAAGACGAATCGCGTTCATGCCGCAGCCAATGTCCACGCCGACAGCCGCAGGAATGATCGCACCTTTGGTTGCAATAACCGATCCAACAGTAGCACCAATACCAAGATGAACGTCTGGCATTGCTGCAACGTGGCTATGTATAAATGGCAGTGACGCAATGTTCTTTAACTGGTCGCGTGCCTGAGATTCAAAATTGACACCCTTAGTCCAAGACTTTACTATGCCCTGACCGTTCAATCCTTGGGTTACCTCGTAATTTGACATCTTATTTCCCATGTGTAGTCCTAATATACCACTATTATAGCAAAGGTGAAGGGGAAAGTCAAGAACTATTTACTCTTTAGATTTCAAGTGTTTGCGCATTTGATTGATGGTTTCATCGTTCATAATTACGGATTCTCGAGGATTTCCAGTCAATCTGCGACCTTTTTTTCCAAGCCGTTTCGCGCTAATAGATGTAAATCGGTAGGTTCCGTCCTCAATAAGATAATTGAATTGGATAACTGTAGCAAGAAACAAGCTCGCGCCCCATTGCCCGCCACCAAGAATAATTGTATCACCTATATCCATTAAGGCACCAAACATATCTCGAGGATATGTAATACCCTTTAGTTCGTTGATAAAGGCTGCTTTTTCTTTATCTTCGGGTTGTTCGGTTATCGCGAACCGCTTAGCCATGATTTATGCTTCCTCGCGTTCGTAGTATACAGTCTCACCAAACGGGGCAATGATGTCCTTTTTACCATGAACCACAAACGCTGTATCACAGTAATCTTCCTCGCCCCATGAACCACAGGGGTAACCGTCAGTAAACACAAGCAACTGGTCGGGCATGATCTCATTCTCACGCATCATTTCCCAGTTACACTCAAACATCGTGCCACCACCGCCTTCCATTTCAAAATCGTCAATGTCTTCCAAGTTATCAGCTTCGTAAGTGTGGATCGTGTAGGTCGAAGTATCAAAACACCAAACGCGAAGCTTGAAGTCCTGGAACTGTTCCATAATGCCGCGAACCTCACCGAGGAAGTCAGCCAACATCTTAGCAGTCATTGAACCAGAAGTATCAATAGCAACGTCAACGCTAACACGCTCGTCGTTCTTCATGCCAGGCAGGTAGCAACCAGACTGGAAGCTCTTACGCGAAGGGCGCTGCCAAGTGTAATCGCTCTTAAACAAGGACTGGATGATGCAGTTCAAAACCTCGCGCCAGTCCATCTGAGAATCATTCCACTTCTCCAACAGCCGACGGACACCACCAGGCAAGTTACCAGCGCCGCCCATCTCCTCAGCAATCTTAGCAGCATCCATAACCGCCTTGCGGATATCGTCAGGCAGACGCTCAATCTCATCCTTGGTCATTGGGATTGGGCCATTCTTGCCAGAAGGATCACCTTCACCAGGCTGACCAAACACCACTTCAATGTGCTGATCCATCGAATCACCTTGCTCTTGTTTTTCATCGTCTAGGATTTTGAAGACTTCCTCAGACGACATACCAGCAAACCGACGGTCAATCAAAGCACCGACCTTGTTGTCACGGATGTAGTTGGGGTTCTTCTTCAGAACCTCAGGATCAACTAACTTCTCGGGCGGGATGATCGTACCAACACCAATCTCTTTCAATTCCCAATTGATAACGTAGTCCGCAGCACAATTCCACAAACGAGGTTCCCGACCATTCCGACGGAGCATATGTTCGTATACACAATGCATCACTTCGTGGGCGATGAGGAACTTGCACTCTTCGTGGTTCAGCCGACCAACAAATTCAGGATTGTAGTAAAGATGTTTTCCATCCACACCAGCTGTAGGAAGCCAATCAGCCTCCACCAGCTTTAGGTGTAGTGCCAGCGTGCCGAAGAATGGCGACTGCTGGAGGATAAAAGACAGCCTAGCCTGTGAGAGCTTCTCTTCTGGGGTAGCCTGCTTGTAACGATCAAAACTCATATATCTCTCCGGGAACCAGTAGCTTAGTTGTAAGCGTTAACAGACTCGCCATACTTCTCGTAAAACTTGTCAAACGCCTTCGAACCAAATACAAAATCAATCTTGTATTTCCGAATCGCAGTCACCGCAGCCAACACCGCAACCTCATTGGACAGGTTGTTCATTGTAAACTCGAGGAAGTTGGTGGTCGCTGTTTCCCAAGCCTTGCTGTCCGATTTGTTGTCAACTGCAAAGTCCTGCAAGGAATGACACAGTGAGATCACCAACGAGTACAGTGCCGAAATCTCAACCTTGTCCGGGTTCGCAAACTTCGTAACACGACCGCTGAGGATGTCTTCCACCGAAGGCAGACTGTCCTTCAGACGACGGTGCTGCATAAATTCCAGCGCAAGACCATCACCGACCGTACCAGCAACCAGGAACTGGTTGAGGTTGTCGGGCATGTCGTCACTCATCAACTCGCTAACAAACACCCAAGACCGAGGAGTGGGGAACGCCTTTGAGGCATTCTTAGGATCAAACTCAAACAAACGGTGAGGGTGAGCCTTCAAGAAACCGACCACGTCTGACTTCACTCTGTGGTCAATTGCCCAATCGAACCAATCATCAAAGCGAACCTTCATCTCTAAGTGGACGAACCTGTTAGCCAACGCCGACGGCATACGGAAAGTAACCGCCTTATCTGTCTCTCTGTTACCAGCAGCGACAATGCTCACACCCTTAGGCAGAATATACTCACCGATCTTGCGGTTCAAGATCAGCTGGTAGGCAGCTGCCTGAACGGACTGAGGTGCTGCGTTGACCTCATCGAGGAACAAGATTGCATTCTGCAAAGCAAAATTACCAGCGACCACCTCGAGGTGATGCCGAGCCGCCTTAATATCTTCTTCCGGGGCCTTGTCATCAACCAAACGCGCCAGCGTATTTTCAGCAAGGGTAACGTCTTCAGCCGACACAATAGTAGGAAGTTCCGAAGGCTTAGCCCAACGCATCAAGCCAGTCTTCGTGTCGTAATAGGGGATGCCCTTCAGGTCTGTGGGCTCCATTAGCAGCAACCGAAGGTCGATTACTGGGCGATTTTGGGATTTACCAATCTGAGCAATAATGTCAGATTTTCCGATTCCGGGCGGTCCCCAAAGCATTACAGGGCGCCCAACGGCCATAGTGTGTCTCAGAAGTGCCGCAGCATCTCTGGGGCAAACCGTGTTAAAACTGAGGGCATTTTCGTCTCTTGTCCGTGCCATTTGCTTCTTCTCCTAAGCTTGTTAATACGTGTATTATATAATCTTTCTTGTTAAAAGTCAACAAAAGATTAAGGGCGGGATTTGAGCCCCGCCCTTGCCCTTGTTAGGCGGTAACCGCCTCAGTCGCACCGTCTGCAGGAGTAGAAACCACAGTAGAAACAACAGGTTGCCCTGCGTCAATCGTAGCTTGCATCTGCTTCACAGCGTCACCAATAGAACGGGCGTTCTCGGTGCTTGCAGTAACCCCGTTGAGGGTCATTTCTGCGCGGAAGACGCGCTGGGTGCGGGTCTTATACGATGGGTAGGCAATACCCACGACGTTCTCTTCATCTTTATCATCAAACAGTTCCCACTCGAAGAGTTTGTTGCCGGTTAAAGGACAAACAGTGGAATTGCCAGTCTTGCGACGCTTGATCATACTTTTATCTCCTGTGATGTTCAAAAGTATATTTCTCTAACTACAACCTTATTATACTATCTTATGTCCTAAAAGTCAACAGAATAAACAAGAATAAACATCAAGAAAAACAAAGACTTACAATTATTTTGGAAACTCTATATAAATCAGTGACTTACTGATTCTGATTGTAAAGCTGCAACAACCAAGCTTTTATGTCCCCACCGTTGAGATTGAGATAGAAGGGGTTCTTAGAGTCAAAAAGGTGTAAATAACGGTTGGTTAGGTAATAGGGCCAGGGAACATAACGCTTGAGCGCGATTAGCTCCTTGCCTGTGAGACGAGGGTTTTCACCTTCTTCACATTTTAGCATGAAGCGATGTGTTTCAAACACAGATGAGAGCAGAAGATAGCCGTCGCGGGTAACACGTAAGGATTTGGAATTGCAAAAGATGAGTTGGTCAAGCTCAAGATCAGTTTTGTCTTTTACTTTTTCGTTACCTTCACGGACTTCGTTTATAAGAAAAAGTCTAAGAGGATTCGTCGGTGTTTTCTTCCTCACATTTTTCTCCTGCTACAAGACGATAGACCTCAAACTTTTTTGTCTTAAACAATTTGTTCAAACGCTCTGCAAGATTAAAAGCGTGACCAGGATTTGAAAAGCTAACCTTTTTATACTTTGGTCCAGGGTAGTTTACAAGGGAGTTTAGTGTACGCAAATTGATTGGCGTGTTCTCGTAGTAAACAGCAAAAATAGCATCGGCCTTTAATACCTGCTCACTCTTGTATGTCTTGGAATTGGTATATTCAATAAGAATATCCGGTTTCGGCCTTGCCATTATATGTCTCCATAGTAACCATTAAGTGCTACTATTATTTATCACATAACGGAGATTATTTAGCGAGACTGGACTTTATTAAATCTGTGAAACCGCCAATGTGTTCTTCACCCACAAAAATTTGGGGGACCGAACGTAATTCTGGATATTGACCTAAAAACTCTGAGACTGTGTCTTTATCTTCTAGCAGAATTTCTTCAAACTCATAGTCACGTTGTCGTAACCATGTTTTCGCTGAAACGCAATGTGGGCATCTTCTTCGTGTGTAAACTTTAATAGGTGGCATGTGTTAAATTCTCCGAGCGGCTTGTAACTTCATAGTCATATTTATTATTCTACCATTTCGGTAAACAAGTAGTTTAATGCTGTCTCCAACTTTGTATTGGGTGTCTAAATAGATGAAAAATAATCGCGGGCTACTGAAAGATAATCCATCCAGCTCAACAATTATATCACCAACCTCAAACGGTGTGGAGTTGGGCCCATAGTCCTCAGACTTGACCATAAGTCCGTCAAATATGTTTTCGCCGTCATTTGTGTCTTGATACAATCTCGAGGATTGGCCAAAACTAACAAGTAGCACACCAAGATCAGGGTGTTCAACTGCACCACCACCTTGTTTCTCTATGCGCATAATTGTGCTTAGTATTACATCACTGCGGATAGAGAACGCAACGGTCGATAACATACTATTGTTAATACTGGAATTTCCATCCATACTAAGGACAGTATGATTCATAGAAGCGACTTGACCTAACTCATTAAACACAGGTCCTCCGCTGCTACCTGATCCTGCGGCTATTTGTAACTGGAGCTGTGAGACATAAGGGAATCTAGTGTCTGCACGATTTGTAGAGCTAACTATTCCTGTAGTTACAGAAAATTTAATACCGTAAAAATTAGAGATGGAGAAAACGTTTGAGCCAATTTTGATACTTCCAGACGCACACAACTCAACACCTTGGTGTTCACCAGGAATAGATAACAAAGCCACATCAGTAATTTCATCGTACCCAACTACAGTGGCAAGATATTTAATAGATACATCGTCGTTTTCGTTATAGAAGTATACCCAAATTTTAGATTCAGGATGATTTAACACGTAAGAGATAACATGGTAATTTGTGATTACAAAATTACCTTCGATGACAAAACCAGAACCAATTATAGGGGAAATGTTGACATGGCGCTTGATAACCTGTTGATCAACATCGTCGTTATCCAAGCTTATTGCGTGTTGTTCTATATATCGTTCTACTTCAATATACGTAACAGATGGTAGGACTTTAGCCGCTATTTCAACTATATCATGATCGTGCGCGCCTACTCCTGTCCAACTCAACATAGCCGCTAGGGCAAATAACAACTTTCTCATCAGTTTCCCACATTAGAATTCATTCCCGACAATATCGACGGTCAATGTTTCAAAGTTTAGGGCTTCCTGTTCTAACTGTGTTATACGCTTTTCTAACGCTATTATATCGTTATCTAATTTCTTAGCTTCGTCAACTGTAAAAGACAACGTTGGTCGTTTTAGTCTAAGTGTGTTGCGTATCTTCAACCGAAAATTATTTATTTCGCTTTGCATTTTTCTTTAACATACTGAGGTGAGATTTCGTTTCCATTTCAGTTTTAAAGGGCCCTGTATACTCATATTTACCTAAAGTAGCCAACTTTGGATTATAACGCAGAACCCAGCCCTTCGGAAACAAAACACAGTAATATCCAGCACAATGATAAATTTTACTAGCAGCGGATTTGGTGTACAACGGTAATTCTGAGATCAGATTGTCAGGATCTGCTCCAACAGGATTTGTGTGTCCTACGGGATAGCTATTAATGAAAAATTCTTCTTGATCCATAATACGGGGAGACACCACTTTCGAGAAAATATCTTCCTCAAAAAATGTGCTAATATCTTCCTTATCTGCAAACTCAACCTTGCCTGCTTTAGACAACAGTATATAACGGCCAGATGTGTGTTGGCTAAGTAGACCGAGGTTTTCTCCGTCCTCGTCTGTTAATACCAACCAACTCTTTGTAGTGATTTCTTTTAAGACGACCATTAACTTACCTCCTCTGTCTGCTCAATAAGGTGACCCTTATAGCGTGTGTTTAGCATCCGTGCAAATTCATCTGGATACTTGCTGATGTTACCAAGATCCCATTTACCACAGAACCGCAGGAAATGAACACCAACACCCTGCACTACTGGTCGATCAACCTCGCGCAGGATACATTCGATCAACTCAACCTTGACCTCGTCAGGCTGGGCATGTAAATCAATTAATGACACGTTTTCCATATACCGATCTAGCACACGATGCACATTGCCTTCGTGGTCTTCCCATGTCTGTAGCATAAAATTATTCCAATCAAAGCTACCGCTATTACGATCTGCAAACGCTTCCATCATGCCAGTTTTGTTCTTGCTACCCTTCTTCCTTGCACCTGGATACGCTGGGAACACGTTGTCGCTCTTGTCGCCGCGTATACATTTTTCAAACAACAGCCATTCAGGATCTTCCAGTTTCTTAGGTAGGCCGGTCTTTTTATCTTTTACAGGCTTGCCCTTGTCGTCAAAGAATCCCTCAAGTGTAATGAGGTTGTTTGTGATGCCGTTGTAGATTTCTACATTTTTTGCAAGCAACTGATAGAAGTCGGTGTCCGAGCTAACGATCACATGATCTTCATCTGGGTGTAAGTCAATCCACGTTGCAATGAGATCATCTGCTTCGCCAATTGGACACTGTAATACAGTGCAATTAGTTTGGTTTGAGAAGAAGTCGCTAAAATCATTAAACGCTTCAAAAAACAAATCATCGTCTTCTGCTTCGCGCTTGGTACGCTTTAGTTGTGCAGCAAGTCGATTAGCCTTGTATGTCTCACACGCAGTCTTACGCCAGCTTCGACCCTCTAAGCAAAACACAACATGATTGCCTCCGAGATCGCGCCACGCTTTGCGTAAAGCATTAAACGTGATATGCAAGCTCATACCAATGCGCATATCAATGGGCCCATTGTGGACTACGTGTTTTGCACGATGAAACATATTCATCGCGTCTACTAAGATATACTTATTCTTCTGCACTGGTATCATCCTGTTTTGGTTGTGTTGGCTTCTTTAGTATAACGTCATCGTGTAAATTGCGTCTGTGGTGTGGGACATTACCCGCAGCCATTTTCTCATTAAAATCACCGACGCCGTCAAACGCTTCTGTCGCAATATTCCTACATAGTTCATTGAACCACTGTTCAACAATACGCGCCTCATCGGGATCTGGACCATAGCCAGCGTCTTCCAATTGCTGCACAAACGCCTTGTTCCAATCCATTATAATTCCACCATACGCTGGGTTTGTAGGATCAGTCTCAATTTTTGCAATGCGGACATACGGCTCTTCAAGGAGCGTTGCCTTCTTTTTCTCAAACTCGTCGTGTGTAATCTTCTCGTACTTTTTATCCAGTTCCAGCAAACGCATCTTCAATAACTTCTCATCTGTTATTGTAAGCTCTGCAAGCTTGCGCTGGTAATCTTCTTCCTCAATCTTATTATATTTCTTATCTAGCTTGAGAAGAGATAGTTTGGCTTCTTCGGAGCCAAGAAAATACGTTAAATCATGCAACGAATAATCACATTCTTGTTCTGTGATGAGACCGTACCTAAGTCGTAACTCAACTAAAGCCTTTGCAAAACTAGAATCATCGGGATTGTCAATTCTTATTAACATGGCATCTAGCTCATAGCCTTGCGCAAATTCATATTCCGCTTGGGCGCGTTCCCGTGTCTTACCTGCTAGTCCCCAATGTCCAGGGAGCCAACCGAAGGGTAGCAATCTCTTTTTCTTACTCATATCTTTTTCCTTACGTTCCAATTTTGTTGCCCCATATATAGCAATGTACTCGCGCCGCCACCTTATAGCCGCGCCTTATTGTTTCTTCGACCACTGCCCGCATATCATCGTCACTTTGCGCTTCTACTGTAGCACCTACAGGCATGATCCACACCGGCCATACAACGCCCGCGTCTCTAAATAATTTCACCGTTGCCTCAAGCTCATCCCACGCTTCCTTCCTGTTGCTCACAACAAATTTTAGCTGACCGCGAGGGCTTATGTCTTGATACGATTTTACGACCTCGGGCTTAATTGCTTTCGCAGGTTGCTCGCCGCTTGTGTACAGTAGCTTGGGCGACACCGACCAAAACCATTCACCACCAGAGTACACGTATTGCATAATAGTTTGCGCCATGTCTTCTGCAAGCGGTTGTGTGCCATTAGTCTCAACTGTAATAAACATGGGGACGTTATTGCGCCGTAGGAATTCATTCATCAATTCTATTTGTGCAGTTTGCGTCCGCTTCATCATCGGCTCGCCACCCGTCATACAAAAGTGTGTGTACTGCAAGCTGTGTTCGTTAAAGAACGTAGGATGCTTATCGTGCATACTAACTAACTGCTCCTCAAGCTTATCAGCAATTTCCTCTGCTGTGCCTTCGGGGCACAAGTGGCGGTACTTTTTAGCCCAGCTATAGCTTGAATCACAACCTGTACTCCAAACTGGCAAATCCTCAATCCGCTTTATATTGCTTATATCGAATTCCTCATAAGGCAAAACGTGTGTTGAGGGGTCTTCTGGCACTTTTTGACCAAAGCCGCTGCATTGTAAGTTACAGAGAAACCAGCGTAGCCATACTGTTGGCGTACCCGTGTATTCTCCTTCACCTTGAATAGATGTAAAAATCTCGCTATATTTATGTTTGTTCATGTTTGGCATCCTACTATTATACTACTATTTGGGCTTTTTGTCAAGTCCTGAATTATCTTTTGGTTTCGTCTTATATAACGGGCTAAGAAAGCTATACATTGCGAATATGACGCCAGCAGCAGATATTGCTGTAACTACCCAACCAAAGAACGCAGGCCAAGAAAAACCCATCCTAAAACTCCTCGTAAGGATAGACAATCCACATTCCGTCAGTAATATATCCGCCAATAAAGTCAGGGACTAGCTTTGATCCAGCGCGTTGATGCAATGTTGCAAATTTGATATTGTCTCTCATCTTAGGTAGCATATTTGCAAAGTGATCGTTAAGCTCTGTTAGCGTAACACCGCTATCGCAAATATCATCTACAATCAGCAACCGCTTACCATCTTCTACTTCCTTTATTATTTCAGCCACTGTGTCTGCATCTGTGTAAAGATGATCGCGTGTAGACCAACGTAAAGGGATCATAGGAATGTCCCAGCAATGACTAAGCATGACCGCTGGTATAAGGCCGCCGCGGCTAATACCTAATACAACGTCAGGTTTGAATCCGCTAGCTTCAACATGCTCGCACAAATGGCTAACCAATGTTTCAACTTCGGTCCAAGTAATATATTTCTTATCCATTATTCCTTCCCTAGTACCAAATGTACTGTAAACATATATTTGTCGTAAGCTTCTTTTAGAAGCGCATTATCCTTTGCTCGGTCAGGATCAGTAGCAAGACTAAGCATTTCACACATATAATAAATCTGATCCTGTAACTTTGCAAGCTCCATTGCTGTGTGTTTTTCGGCTTGAGCCATGCGTTCAACAACACGCTCTAAGCTGTCAACAGTATCACAAATATCATCTATATCACTCATCAGTCTTATCCTTTCCAATTAGCCTTTCGACCATTTTGTATTTACGGTATGCTTCTCGTAACATATTGTGTTGCTCTTTGTCGTCAAGTTCCTCTAACAATGCAAGACGGTCGTTGATCGCTTCTAGGTGTTTTGTTATTTTATCTAGTGCTGCGGGAAGTGGATCTGACCACGACGAAAAATACGATGAGATTGTAGAATTGCTTGTAGAACAATTGGTAAAACCAGAAACTGCATAAATGCCTGACCCATATGTAAAATTCGGATCAAAGTTAGTGGACCCATTTTTGTCTACCCACTCAAACTCAAATTCGTCTTGCTCGCTCACTTGTCTCCTTTCGGTACCGGACCGAGGACCTTGTCAAGTAGTGGCCCAGCAGCAAAAAAGTCTTTCTGTAAATGCTTCGCTAGTTCACTAACCTCATCAACGTAGCGACCATAGTTCTCCATAAAGTGTTCAATCTTTTCCATAAGCAATTCTTTACCACCGTTAGGATACATCTCAGGTGTTGCCCACTCCTCAGGATATTTCCAACGCTCATTATACATTTCCATGTAACTGAGTCTATCAGGGACTAGCGGGTGTGCATCAACAATAGCACCTTCAAAACAACTAATGCCTAGCGTCTCTTGTAGGTTCAACGACAAAACAATTTTTGCTTCACCTAGTAGCTTGTGGTATTCATTCTTTGTCAGCTCTTCGTCTTGACACACAATCCATTCGTACTGTGGCATAGACTTTGCAAGATCGCGGAACATTTCGGGTTGCTTCTCTGGGGCAAGCCTATGTGGGAACAATATGAGGTTGCGCTTTTTTAGACCTTTGTAATGATCTAACGTCTTTGTCATATACTCCATTGGCCAGCCAGTACGTAGCGATTTGCGCTGCCATTCCGCTGCATCTAATTGCAACCCAAAACACCCAAAAACATTTTCAAAAAACATGTCGATGTGGAATTGTGTTGCAAACCAATTGTAGTCTACAGCATGCCAAATTGATTTCTCAAAATTATTAGTCCAGCGTTTGTCCTTTATAAGACGACCTAAAAAGTCTTGCGGATCGTAACTGCCAGCATGCCATAGCGCATGAATAACAACCGGAATGTCTAGCAACTGGCTCATGTACTTTAGCTGTATAATAGCTGGGTTCCATGCATCAGTAAAAATGAATTGGTCGCCAGGCAAGACCTTGCCCTCGGAGAATAGCTTTGCAACCTGCGTGAGTTGATTATTCTTATACACGTTGGTTTGCGCAAAGTTCAGGAAGGCGCCTGGCGTGGCCTTCAACTGTTCTTCTCCGCCGGAGATATTTACAATCTCTACGTCGAGTCTATCCCTATGGGTAGCAGCTTCGCTTAGAAGTGCAGGGATATGTCCTTTCCACTCGCAAGTGTATCGCGTTGGTACGGACTCAAGGTCTATCACATATACTTTCATAATTTATTTCTCATATAAGCGTGGGATTTTTTCTTCGTCTTTAGCATAGTAACACGTACAGCCATTCTCACCATCTTCGCTCACTGTAATAATGAGATCACGACCTGGCCAAACGCGGCTTATGTATTCGTTCAAATCCTCAGCCATCATTTCGCAACTCTTATTATCTAGCTGCAATGTACTCTCTCTATACAATGTTTCTAGCTCGCGCTTGAACAAAATGAATTCCACATCTCTATCATCATGGAATACTTCCAGCTCAACCTTGAAATGGAACATGTGCCTGTGCGGATAACGCAAAAATTCTACACCTTCGGGGGCGTCCGGATATTTATGTATGCCCTCACACTGGAATGTTACCCAAATAAACTTTTTATTTTGTACTCGCATTAGGTCTCCTTTGTGCGTGTTTCTGTTTGATAGCAGCGATCATTTTATTCGCGGTTGCTTGTTGCTTATAAGATAGTTGCCGAATCCATGTGTAGCCATCATAAATGTATGTATCACCTGTTGTTGTATCAATCCAAGTAGAACCAGCGATAGCGTTGATTGGTCTAGTTCCAACATGAGACATGACCTGGGAAGTTTCTTCCATATCATCGTTAGAAGACCCAGATCCACCTTTTAGTCGTTCATGGAAAAGATGTTTATCGGTTGTATACTCGGCGTCCATTCTCCACTCAAATATCTTGCGCCAAGGCCATGGCGTTGAAATATAATTGCCTTTGGCAACACCATATTTTGTATTGCGTTTCATTACAAACTGAAATACCGCCCATTCTATTGATGAGTCTTCACTGGCCAGCCCCCAATGTACAAGAGGGCGCGGCCAAATTATAAAAGTCCTCCGCCACTCTAATAATTTATCAAACCGTTGGCCCCGGATTTTTTGTTTCGATACCCGCTTAAAAATCATTTCTTTAATGCCTTTAACTTTTTGCGTAATTTGTTTTCAGCCATCATGCGCTTAGTTGTTTTGAGATAATCAAAAAAGACAATTCCATTAAGATGATCTATCTCATGCTGTACACATTGTGCTTCTGTACCATACAGTATACGCTCTATTGTTTCACATGTCAATAGCTGATATTGAACAGTTATTGATTCAGCTCGTTCAATTGGCACAAAAATACCAGGGAAACTAAGACAACCTTCCATCTGAGTTATCGTACCATTACGTTCAATTATCTTTGGGTTTATAAACGCAATTTTATCTAATCCCGTATCCATAACAAAGATGCGTAAGGGAATACCGACCTGCGTAGCAGCAAGACCGATACCTTTGTCAGCGTACATTGTCTCAAACATTCGCGCTATAATGTCCTCAGCCGCAGCAAAATCCGTCACCTCATCAGCAACGTCCCGCAACCTTTGATCTGGCCAATAAAGAATTTTATACATCTATTTTGCTAACTTATCATCTTTGTATGCGTTCCAATGAGTAAAGGCTTCATCTGACATTAAGTTGTGTATACGATGACACCAAACACCAGGGTTGGAATAATCCATATCTTGATCATCAATCTTTATCACAGCATTATAACTAAACGCCTCAATGTTTGGCATCTCAATAGAAATCATGGGAATAAAACAACTGTGGCGCATTTCTTGATTGAGTATGCGCATCACAAAATTATGAACACGGCTAGGATAATCTAACGTTACCCAAAAACCCTCATGTAACAATGCATCAATCAGCGTTGCCCATTCTTCATCTTGGTTGAAGCTATGGTTAGCTCCAAGATAAATGTGTTTGATCTTACCCTTATCCCATTCCGGCTGTGCTTTCGCGCGCGCCATCTGTAAAACAAGATCCACTGGTTGTAATCCAACCACAAACAACGTAGGGAAACCATAGGCAGGTGTCTTCTCTACTTCGATGCCATAGAAGAAAGTCGCTTGCGTTGTGGGGCCGTTGCTGTTTGCGTATGTGCGTTCCATCACTCGACCTCGGGAAATTTGTCCATCAAAATCTTAGCACACTCTTCCGGCTCCACACTATTCATATAGCAAGTGAAGATGAAATATGTGGTGTGCGTTCCCATACCAATGTCGAGAATACCTTTCTCAAACTTTTCGGTTGCCTTTGTGCGAACCAGTTTTACGTAGTCCTGCCACCCACTAATCTCTAGGTGCATTTTCTTTTCGATATCCATTATGTCTCCTTTCGTATAAATTCTTCTAGTCCATCCAACGAATCATCCTCTCGATCATACGTTGTATCGTCAGCCTCACTAGCCTCTTCTGAGAACAAGTCCCTAAACAGAGGTGAATGACCATCTTCAATTCGGTTGTTGTTAAAGTCTTGTAAGAATGGTCCAGCTTCTTCGATCATGGTCATTGGCTTGTGAGAATCAAATAGACGCTCGACAAAATTATTAAAGTAAAGCAAGTTACGTGGAACCCATTTTGAAAGTTCCGCAGACTTGTCTTTGCGTTTTACTTTACGCCACATCAAATAATCTGGGTTACACTCAATTGACTCAATGTCTGCAAGTGCGTTTGACCGCTGTACCGCCCGTATATGTGCGTAAACATTGTGCGCCATTAGCATAGTGTAACTAAAACTATCCCAGCTTGTCTTACCAACATCACCACGCTTGTTCAAGTCACCTGGACCTAGTGTGCAAATGTCGCCAGCTACAAGACGCTTACCGATCTCACTCTCAAACGGGAACGGGATCGTGCTGCCTTTTAATGATTTATCATCAAAGCAACCTTCCATTATATAACTAAACCTATCGTTAGTCAATACGTTTTGAGAGTATACAAGACCGTTAGCAGTAGCAATAAAAGGACTAGCACAATCGAAACTGACTGTGAGGTTGGGGTTACAATGCTTGCGTAACTGACGCTGCAACGCTGTCAACATAACTGTCCAGTCTAAACGTGAGGTGCCCAAAAAGTGCATCCAGTCCTTGCCTTCAAGCTTGCCTTCGTCACGCATAATAATAAGTCTGCGCAAACACATGGACACATCTCGCAAAGTATTACCGCCCATTGCCCAGCCTTCAAACGGATAGTCTTTGACCGCCTCATACCATGTGTCAGCGTCTTCCTGATGAACACCCTGTAGCACATTGAGGAACTTAGTCTTGCCTTCGCGGTGTTCTACAAAATAATCATTGTTGTGTAGCGTTGCCTTCAAGCAATCCTCAAAATTCTTCAGCCCTGTCTCTGGTCGTGTAGTTGCCCAAGACGGAACGTCTAAGATCATTGACCACTCTGCTGTGTGCTCTAGCCACGTTAGGATCTCTTGCCGAACTTTATCTGCCTTGCCTTTATAACCGAGATCACCGGGCTTCTCGTAAAAGCGTTCCCAGTCAAATTTGATAACGCCCTTACCAATTTGGAATCCGCCCGAATCACCAAGACACATAACACGCGGGTCGCGATGCTGGATCATCCATTCTAGTCTGTCTGTTTGATCGAGGTCCATATACGCATGACCAGCGGAGTAAAGACACTTGTCGTAAAAGAAGTATCCTTGATCTGGATCAAGAAAGTTCATTCCCTCTAGTCCATTCTCAAAGCCTGCTGGCACACGTCCCTCAGGAACATACCCGTCTATGTGTTTGGTTCTACCTAAAATTTCTGTGTAAAATCCACTGACCGCAGGCAAGAACGTTGCGTAGTCTTGATTGAATTTTGATAAATCTTTCATTCGGTATCCTTATGCGAGGTATTTTGTGTTTGACATTGTCCAGCTGTTCTTCCAATGCCAAGTAAATTTACATTAACTGTTCTCATTGTCGTTTCCTTTTATGTCTCTAATCTGCATTAATATATTTCCAAGGTAATTGAGACCTTCGCCACGGCAAACACCCCAGTAGGTATCGCCCCACCAATTACCTTCAACCAATTCGTAACCTGCTGTTAAATCTAACATTGCGCGCAGTTCGGGGTTTTGAAACTTTTGTGCGACGAGTTCCTTCATAATACCCAGTTTTGCATCTTCCCAGTCTTCGCGCAGTCTTATAACTTTGCCAGCCTTTTTAGCTAACGCAGGATTACTGTGATGTGCCATCAAACGGCGCACCGACGGATCATCTGATTTTGCCGCTTGATATGCATGTTCTACCGTGGGATAGCATATCCCTTTGTATATTATTTCAGCCGGATAGAAGTTAGATAAAAATGCAAAGTCACCTTCAAATTTATCTATAACTTCCATTACATCTTCGCTGGTATAATAAACTCGTAGTTACAAACGGCTGTTGACAAGAGAATACGCAACACACCTTTGTCGCTAAAACTCATCGTACAGTTATCAGCCTTTGCAGCAAGCTTGAGGATAGCCAGCGTCTCAATTAGCGGGAAACTAAACTTACCAGCTAATGAACCTGACACACCCTTAGCAAACGGCACAGTAGCGCGGTCAGTAGGACCACTACCAATGTAAAGATTAAGCTCGGTGCCATCTGTCTTTGCAAGGAATGTAGGCTCATACGCGCCAAGCACACCATTGAAATAAGATAGCTCCTTCAAATTCTCAGCCGTAGGCACCACAGTTACATCCCATGTTGCACCTTTGAATGTAGGCACCTTGATCTCACTGTCTACCGCATCCTTGTGCATGAAACGATAATTTGCTTCGTGTCCGTCGGGTGAGGTGAATTGGATTTCTGTAGGCGTATCTACACCGGCTCTCTGTTGTGAGATGATTTCGATGGTTGCTTTATCTGCGGTGAACGGTGGGAACTTCAAGTAGCCTTGTAGCACCGCCATCCGAGATAGGCCAATTGTGTCAGTGATCTCACTTAGTGGCGTCTTTAGTTCGCCATACATAACGACCGCTCGCATGTGATGCATTGCTTCCAACTTTGTCTTGTTGGCTGCATCCTTTGTGATCTTTAACACTTCAATAAATCCTAAGCCATGTGTATGGTCAAGGATATCAGTCAATACTTCCGATAGCATAAATACTCCTGTTGCAATTACGATTAATTATAGCATACTTTCTAGGAAAAGTCAAACAAAGTTTCCATGTGTGCGGCTGAGGGTGTTGTTCTAGACAAATCCCAACCCAACACACCAAGAAGATTTTCTACCTTTTTATCTACGTTAGACCGCATCATGCTGTCTGTGTCAAAAGGTAAATTGATGAACCAGTCAGGAAGATGAGGTTCCTCTACAGGATACGCAACAGATGACATTCTCATGTCGTTGCCATCTTTCAACCAACACACGTTCACCTTATGTCCGTCAACTATCTTTACGGTGTGCAAGTCGTTATGCACAGCCCGCAGCCTATTCCAATTTATGCTTGCCATAACATGACCTGGAATCGACAATTTCTCTGTGTTAGCTACAGTTTTAGATAGCTTTTTGAATTCCGTAAACTTGTTCTCTAAGGACTTCTCCAGCGCATCTGTGTAGCGTGTAAGATTATTTACTGCCGTCGGCGACCCCTGTTCCCAAGGATGAAGCTCACTAAACTGCTGTTTGAACTTGCGCACTTTCTCAATAATTGTCTCTTCGTCAACAAGCGCAAGCACATCTTTCAGCACCTCAGTCAAAAATGTTTGCACAATGACAGGTGTGTCTGACCTGCGCAGATCAAGTCCAGTAATCTTTAGCTTACCATCCTTGCCGTCTACGTCTCGTCTGTTACCTTCTTCATCATATACCAATGCAGCATAGCGTTTCTTTGTAACAAACAGTGCAGTCTCAGCTACAATTTCCCGACCCGACTTCATAACGTTGCCTCTGTTCTGCGGGACGTTAAGTGCCTCACTGAGGAACTGCGGGAATGAATCTGATACCTGCTCACCAATTACATCGTAAAGCTCAACCACACTCTCTTTATTCCAAACAATTTCGCCAGCTTCAATTTCATCCTTCAATATAGGATACGCCGAAAAATAAACTGAGTCAGTATCACCGTACAAAACAGACCGCCCTGTATGATCGTAAACATTATCAATGATCTCATTCGTCTTAGCAGACATGTGTCGTGCAATTGTACGACCAGTTAGCGTTGTGCTTTGACCTAACCTGTGATCGTAAAACCTACAATGCTCATTCAACAACCCACCATACAATGAGTTCAAGCTAATCTTTTTGACCAACTGCCTCTTATCCCAGAAGCCAATGATCTTTTTCAGTTGCGCTTTATCTGCATAGTGAACCAAACCCTGCTTGTCAAACACAAGGTTGTGTGAGAGCATATACGCATATAGGTCTTCGGGATTCTTACTCTCAGCCTTTTTCTTCAATGCCGCAACACTGAACACCTGATTCTGATCCAACGCATTAACAATCGACACCTCACCAGCTTCACGCTTGCGCTCTAAGTTTTCCGTAATGTCGCTTGCAACGTCAGCGCGTATGTCAACGTGTACGCCTTCCTGTAGCGCATCATAGTCACGCTTGATCGCTTGTAGCTTTTTACGCTCTGCATACCAGCGACCTAACAAGCCAGGAATCACGCCGTCCACGTCTGTGCGGAAGATCGTACCGTTCGCTGAGATACACCATGGGTTGCCACTTTCAAAAACTAGCTTGCGCAATTCAGCACCAGTGACCTCACACGACGACCCGTCTGCCATGTCTAGCGTGAGACGCTCCACGTTATCGTTGTTGAAGAAGTGTTCCATCTCCAACGTATTAAAGCGGTCATTCCACCACTCCGTAAATGAATTACGTTTCGCAGCCTCAATAAAATCTCGTATAGCTTTGTCAGTGCCATCATGCCGAACCTGACCAACAATGGTCTCGGGACTCATGTTCAGTGCGCGTAACACTGAGGGGTATAGTGAGTTCAAGTCAGATGAACCGACCCAGCGGTGCAATCCCTTTTTCGGGGTCTGGACCCATCCGCCCGCAGCTGGCAAATCATCTTCACCAACACGCACACGATCTGGCACCATTACATTCCTGTTATGCGCTTCTATAATAATCGCTTGTTCTGTAACTGCTACCGCGCCCATCGCTGCCTTGATGACAACCGAATTACCGTGTGCAATGCTACATGCCAAATCAATATACTGCAACTTTTTGTCTAGCTTGTCTAGCAGTTCTGTATCTTGTATGTTGTATCGTAGGAACTTCTCAAAGTCCTTGTTATACAGTGCGTCTAGTGTACCGTCATAAGGCACCTTACAGTCGCCCAGTTCGTGTTCCGCAATTGCGTCTAGTGACCAGCTTGGACGCTGCTCGTAAATAAACTTTTTGTATAGCTGCAAGTAGTCAAGGTGAACACGACCGACCAAGTCATACGTAGGTGATTCTTTACCGCCGCGCGCCACCATGCGCATCTCAGGCAGTTCATTCCACAAGCACATCCTGCGTGTCTCAGCCTTACCAAGTATCCGCGTAATGCGATTGACGGTGTATGGGATATCAAATCCTTCACTATACCAACCACTCAACACATCAGCGTCTTCAATTAGTGTGAGGAACGCATCTAGCATATGGGCTTCCTCATAATACATGATGGTGTTACCAACACGGTCAGCAATCTTCTTTGCCTCTTCCATGTCCATACCCTTGGGAGGCACAGCCAAGCAAACTGTTTGACCAAGCCACTGTAGATGAACAGCCACGGATAAGATAGCGTTACTGGCATCCTCAGGCGAGCTATAGCCTGTCTCTCGGTCGAAGTCTGTCTCAATATCGAAGAAGGCCACGTGCATCTCAGCAGGGTTTGTGTGCTGATAATACTTCTCTAACACCTTGTTAACGGGCTTTACATCTGACTCAAAAAGGTTTTTGTTGCTGTTCATGCGCTTTGTCTTTCGGAAGTCCGCATCAGAACCGCATGAAAATTTAGTTAGGGATTCGCCATGCAAACCTTTGAAACGACCCTTAGGATCTTCTGCATAGAATTCGTATATGGCGGGATAGTCTTTGTAGATGCGTTTACCATCTACACGTTCTACCACTTTTACTTGTGATTGCTTTTTTGAAAATAGCGCGTCTACATACATTAAAAGAGTTTTCCTATTCCAATAATTGTTGTCAGCACATAAAACGACATGAGGACTACCATCCAAGATGCTCGACGTATATAACTAGTATACGCTAAAAGCATGCCACTTGCAAGATAAAATGCATAGATGACTGGTAGGTCAGGGTTGGGCGTTTGCAGTCCCATCGTTGCTGCCGCAGTCATGCCGCAGAATGTGCCTATAGCCTCTGCAAAGAATAATACTTTATCGAGGCGCCAAGTTTCCTTCCAGAATGACCAGACGTCTCGGATAAAGTGAGTCATCTTTATAGACCAAGCGTGTCTAGGATATCTTCTAGTTCTTCAAACTTCGTGCGCTCTTCATCGCGACTACGCTTGAAGGCAACCCTAATTACCTTCTTTAGTACGGAAGGTGAAATTTGCATCTCTTCTGCAATTGCCTTGATCGTATCACTCAAGCCGTCATTCAAGTCCTTAGTCTCTTGCATGATAGTGCAACCGTCTGTCACTAGTTGTTTTAGACGATTAACGTCATCCTGAGAGTAATGCCGGATGTGGGCTTGGGGTGTTGCTGGTGTAGTTGTTGTCATTGTTACCTCCTAAGTACACTATTGTACTATACTTATGAGGATTTGTCAAGACATTACATAGATTTAGTTAGGAGTTGAAAGATAGCTTTCTTTTGTTTTGTGGAAATTGTATTGGGTAAAGATGAAGCGAAGTTAGGGAAGTCTCCAGCTGCAACGTATGACCTTGCTTTGGATGCTGACATACCTTCAACACCTTCAGCGTTAGGGTCGCGACCACCAGCCGAGACAACAGAGAAATTCTCCACGTCCCACTCTTTTGCATACTTGCCCATGCCCAAAGCAAACTGCTCTGCTCGGTCATCACCCACAACAAGAATAATATTCTTATAATCTTCAGCTAGTTCACCTAATGCTTGGAAGGGTGTCTTTATGGCAGGGTCTTCCCAAACGTTTGCAGATGGGAACATCATCTTAAATATTTTTAGCTTGTCTTGCCAAGACAAAGGATCCTTTGGCTTCTTCTGTGTTTGTGAGAGAAAAATAAATGAATCAGCGTCATTAGCCTGTGCAACATTCTGTACTGTCTGCACAAGCTTCTCATGTCCAATCGTTGGCGGATTGCAGCGACCAAACGTAAACACGGCGGTCCTGTGCTTAGGTTGGTTGTTTGCTAACTCAAATAAACGCATTATTAGATGTCGTCTTTGTGATAATCTTCATCATCTTCTTGTTCGAGGATTTCATCAATCGTGCTTTGCATAGTAGCCATGCTACCACCCAAATAACCATGATCACTATCCAATGCCATTGCAATGTGCGGAAGCCAATAAGATGTTGCTCTCGCTTCAATTTGACCACCAACATGCTCTACTATATAGCGGGCTTCTTCTAGGAGATCCTTTATCTGATCTTTAATATGACCAAGCTCCTCAGCAATCTCATCTGGTCTTGCGTTTATGCCTTCTTCAATAGCCTCTAAAGACTCCACTAGTTTTCTCATATCATTCATTGCTCTAATCCTTAAATGTCGTTATTTGTGATTCGATATTCCCTATCTAAAACTTTACGTAAATTAGGGGCGAGATCTTCGCCCTGCTGAAACCCACGCCACCAGACAGCACCCGGGTCATATATCCAACATTGGTAGTAATTTGGATTCGAAAGTTTTCTTGTGATACTCGCATCGTTCCCCGTAGCACCGCCAGTTATGGAATAATAATCCTCAATGTGTTTGTCAACATTATCAAACCATTTCTTTAGGTGATATTTCAATACTGCTTGGGCTTCTTCTTCAGAATGAAGCCCTGATTTAATCCCTTCCCATCTATCCTCATAGCGCTCACGAGTCTCAACTGCCCAAAGACGGTCACGAGAGTTTATTTTATCGATAACATCGCTATCGTAGTCAAGTGCTGATGCGGTTTCCATCAATTTTCTCATATCATTCATTCTATTATCCTCGCTGTATAGCAGCTTTCTTTTCTTGTCCGCGACTAAACGCAGATATACCTATTATAGCACCAAAGCTGAGATGAAACAAGGCCCCGCCTTCTAATGTAATTGGATGCCATTCTTTCTTACCTAAATTCAATTGCGCTAATGCTACCTTCCTAACTTCTGGATCCTCAAACAACCGTATCTCTGCTAGTGCTGCTGTGTCTATATTGCTATTATTGTATGCTGTATAAATAGGCATACCCATAAAATCAAACAAACAGATAGTCAAATAAACATAGGCGGCTATCGGTCTCCAGTACTTCTTATACTTGGCTTCTAGGTGTTTGTGAACGTGATAGGATTCGTCTACCTGTCCGTTCTCTGCACCGCACTTCTCACATGCCATGCTACTTCTCCTCAGTTGTCCTTGCTATTTGTATTTATCAATGTCTCAGGAAATAAAGACAAAAAGAAAGCCCCGTCGGGAGAATCGGGGCTCTCTACCTCTTAGCACATCAAAGATGTGTCGGTCCTAAGAAATTCTATTATGCGTGTCTAAACGTAATAATTATAGTTGCGGTACCAGTTGTACCATCTACACCACCAACTGTAGCATTAGCTTGTCTAGCAGTGCCACCGTTAAGCAAACGCCCATCAGCAATGTAAGTGCCTATTATCTCTGGATCATTTTCTGTTGCTGCCATATAACTCGCAGCACCGTTTGTTGTATCACCGACCGTTAATGTAACCGCTGTATCTGTTGCTACTGTAATATCTACTAGTGTACTTAGAATCGTGCAGTTAGCTGGAATACCTGTCGCTGCACCTATTGTGAGTGTACCCGGAACGGCCAGGGAGATTGTTTCAGTAATAGTATCAACGTTACCAGTTAAACCGACGCCCGCTGCTACTGCATTATCAACATATAGCTTATTCGGAATGTCATCGTCGGCCGTAACGTTATCTTCGTAGTTGCCTGAACCTGCTGTGACCGATAACACGCCTGTGCCATTCATCAAGAAGCCGATATCTATATTAGCTTCAGCACCAGTACCTGTTGTAATGTAAGGAGCAACACCAGTTGCACCTGCCTGGAATGCCAACCCATTGACCGCTGTAGAACCGTTTAAAAATTCTACAATCTCTGCGCCCGCACCATCTAGTATCCTTGTATCACCTGTGCCATTTGCACTTAGGTCTAGGTTACCGTTTGTGTTTGTAACTGTGACTGCGTTGCCATTAATATTAATGTTGTCAACGTCTAAATCACCAGTAATATTAGCAGCCGCTGTCAATGACCACGTTGTGCCGTTATACGTATAGCTTGCATCAGTAACTAATAGCCCGCCAGTTGATGTGTATACAACACGACCAGCAGCCAAGTCAGTAACAGTTAACGTGCTGCCAGTGTTCATGGTAATATCTAAACCATTTTGGAATGTAGCAACCGTGTCAGTTACAGTAAGTACAACCGTGCCGTCTGCTGTAAATGTCAACGTACCGTTTGTGCCACTATCACTTACTGCTAAGGTTGTGTTAAGCTCTGTAATACTAGTGGCAGAAGTACCGGCATTCATGTATGTCTTTAACTTGGATGCTGTGACTGCATAGTTACCTACACCTTCTGTTCCGCCTGCTACTGAGTGATACAATAATATTTCATCAGCATCATCAACATCGTCTGTCGTTAGATTTGTCTGACCAACAATGTCAATACCAATTGTTGGATTGCCTGCAACGCCGTCACCATTTACTATACTAATGCCCTCGTCACCAGCCACAGCTGATGCTGTAAGGGTGCGGGAAGCATACGTGTCGTTCGCAGTGCGGGTAAGTATTCCGTCCGCTGTAGCAGTAACAATATCTCTGTCAGCTAAGAAGTTAGCAACCGTGATTTGTGATTCTGTAGTTCCACCATCTTGGAAAATAAGCGTGTCTGCAGTTGCAATAGTAGTCGCAGTTGTTAATTCGCTAAAGTCTAAGTCAAGTGCGTTGCCATTCTTTACAAGACCATTACCAGCAATCAAGTCTGTTGATGTGCTGAAAAGTGCAAAAACTAGATTAGATGAATTAAGCGTTAGTGGGTCGGGACCTTGTAGTACCCAGCCGCTGTTTTGGTTCGCTGTACCTTCCTCAACGAACGTAAACGCACCAGCAGTTACTTCGTTGTTGGCATCAAAATCTGATGCTCTATCCCACGTCGTGGTTGTTGCCGTAACAACATAGATACCATTTTGAGTCTGTGTCGATTGATTTTTAACAAGTACCCGATTACCCTGTGCTAGTGTTACACCATCTATTGCTGCAGGTGCAGATGTAAACTGACCTGTACCACCTGCTCCGCTACCAGCAGAGTAAGCTGCACCAGAAAGAACGCCGGTCGTTGCTGCTCTAACCGATTCCTTAGGATCTAAACCAGCAGACCTATCGTCTACGTATTGCTTTGTCGCTGCATCAGTTGCTGCTACTGGATCTAATATTTGCAGATGTGCAAGGGTTGATCCATCCGTTGTAAAACGGAAATCGGATGCGCCTGTATTATATACTAAACGTCCGCCAGCTTTGCCAAGCTGTACGTCGGCGCCGATACCCGCTAAACCATAATTTTTAGTTGTCATTCATGTGTCCTCAATGCTTCTTCTTCTTATATTTATCTTAACACTGCGTTTTTCTTAGACGTATGTCACGAGCACCCTTGCTTCACCCTGCGTAGCGCCTGGGAAGGCGAAATATGCGTATATGTCTGTGTCAACCGCGCTGGAATAAACATAATCTGTCGTAGCATTATAAGTACCAACAACTGTTAGGTCGTGTAAATTATCATCAATTAATCGTGCATTATCACCAGCATCACCAATCGTAAGTGTTGGTGTACCGTCAAATATCGTTATAACCTCTATACTGACTAGTGTGACGCGAGAGTTAGCACTAATGTTACCAAGCAGGACAGGCGAACCAGTGTTGAAGTAAACCACTGCTTCAATTGTGTTTGCATCACTCTGTGCCGAATCGTTAGTAGCAATGAGTACCCAAGCTGAATCCCATAGGTATAATTCCCATTCACCGCTAGTACCTGTGCGAACAAAACATTGATCACCGCTTGCTGCACTCAACGCATTGCGGGCTGTTATGTCTGCAACCACGTATGTATTGCTGCTGGCACCAAGACCAACTGAGAGTGGCTCCCATTGATTCGTTGTACCATTCCATACAAGGGCATCACCGCCAACCGGGGCTGTGGTGCTTGTGTCAACATCAGTAAGTTGATCTATACTACCAAATTCTGCGGCATCATACGCGCGCCATTGTACACCATCGAATCCTAATCGTTGACCGACAGTAGCTCCAGTGACGTTAACATCAGTGAGAGAGTTTAGTAGCCCTGTAAGACCTACGGCTGCAAGCCCTTGCACATAGGCTGCTGATACTTTACTGTTAACCCAGCCCGTGCCAGAGTAACGTAAGAATTGATCTTGGACAAGAGGATATGCAAATGAGACGTCAATGAGACTATTGAGACCGAGACTGCTAGGAACTCGGCTACCTGGTTCCCATTTTAATGTGAGCGTATTGTATACAAGCGAGTCACCATTTATTGGTGGTCTACTTACAACATCTACATCAGTTAGTGAGGTTAGTGCTGTGCTTGAACCTGTTGCTGGTTGCCAAAACAAATTACCGGCACCATCAGTTTTTAAAACATCTCCAGCTAACCCACCAGAGGCTCCAGCTATCTTATCAAACGTAACAGCAGCATCTGCAAGGTCTTGCGTCTTAACCTCGCGGTCTAGGATGTTGTCAGTGCGTATTCTAGTTAGGGCCATTGAGAGTTATTATCCCGCAGCAATTACAAAGTAGTTTGCACCATCGCTGTAAAGTGTGACGTATCCATATGCAGTGTTTATCGTATAATTAGCAGCACCGTCTATAGTTTCGGCTCCTGCAGTTTCAATTGTGATGTTAAACGTGTTAGCATCCCCCGCCTCATCCTTTACTGTGATCGAGTCACCAGCAGTCATGTTACCAATGGCTGCTAAGTTAACAGTAACAGCGGAACCGGCGTTTGTTACACCGACGACGCGGTCAGTGGGACTAGCATTAACTGTTGCTGCTCCGTCTTGCTTGTATCCGTGGTTATATGAAAAAGTAAGAGTGTCGCCTGTTAATGCAGGATTAGAAATTTCAATTCGACCTGAACCAGTTACGGCATAAAATTCTATAGGATCAGCATTGGGATCGACCATCAATGTACGACCAGAACCTAAGTTAGAAAATGTCTTAGAAGCAGCACTTATTGTAATGCTTGTTGGTCCTTCAGTTAGTGTGACTCCTGTCCCTTCAGAAAGACTTCGCATGTTAAATATTTGCGTTGCACCCGATGTTACTTTTTCTTTGTACACACTTGCGCTGCCAGGTCCCGTATACAGGTTAATCATGTTAACTGGGCTTGCTGGTGTTTCGCCTGTATCAATAATACCCACAACTTCAATAGCAACACCAAGACCCGGGGTTCCTGTGAAGGTTATGTCAGTCGCTAATCCTACTGGTGTTATGATATAAGAGTTTACACTTTGTTTAACACCATCAAGTGTTACAATTAGGGCGGCAGCACTAGGGGTTACCCAAGGCAATGTCCATGTCATCTGTGAGTTGTCACCTACAGCCGTATATACTTTAATGTCAGTTGGGTTGCTTGCTTGTAAACCAACAAATTCAATTTCGTCCGGAGAATTGACAGCCGAAGCCATAATAACCTGTGTGGTCGAATCAGTGACAGTTCCTAAACTATAAGCAGCTTGATCTTGCTTAACACCGTTTATAGTAATAATTAGCGATTGTTTTGTAGCCACTGCCCACGGAAGAATAAAGCTTTGACCACCAGTACCAACTAATGGACCATAAACCTCAATACTATCGAATCCAGCGTTGATGTTAGCATTTTCATCTGGATCATACGCTTCAAATGCTTTTAGATTATCACTCCAGCGTAGGTGCCAGTTTGTAGACACACTATCAGACACCACAAACGGTGGTGCGTATTGATTCGCTAATGTATTACCTGCTCTAATTCGTGCCATGTTATTTAGTCCTTCAGACCTAGTGGATCACTCTTATGTTTACGCATCCATTTTTGCAACTCGATTAATTCTTTGCGGGCATCACCCATAAGCTTTTGTAGGAATTCCGGATCATTACTGTTGCGGGACTGTAGACCTATTTCCAATCTCATAATAACACTTTCAACGGATATTCTGACCATATGCTCTATGCCTTCAGCATACGGTACCTTATTAACTAGTTTACGACCAATGTCTGTTGCTGCCCTACCTATAATGCCTTCTTCCATTGGAACAACACCGTGTTGTAACATATTACGTATGATACTTAATCTTTTTACATAAGGATCATCTTTAAAAGCACGAACATAAACACGCATAGCGTCTCTTAATAAATCTATAAAATTCTCAGGAGCCCCAGGAAATTTTGCAAATTGCTGTAAGGCTCCTACTACTTCTTCATTATCATCTGTTTGGTTTAATAGATTAATAATATCTCCAACAACGCCTTGTGCAGCCTTAATCTCATCGGCGCGCATTTCTAGTCCAGCTAATCCTCCCGCGCCGATTTCGTTAATCCGTTCGATGGTCTCCATCAATTTTCTCATGTCGTTCATTTTTATTTTTCCTTCAGATCTAGTGGGTCACTCTTATTTTTTACGCAACCATTTCTGCAAGTCTATTAATTCCTTGCGGGCATCACCCATAAGCTTTTGTAGGAACTCTGGGTCATTGCTATTACGAGCCTTCATACCTAATTCCATTTTCATAATAAGCTGATCGACAGTTAAGTGGACTACCGCATCGGCGCCCTCAACATATGGAACCTTACCAAGCGCCTTACGAACAATATTTGTTGCTGGTCTGCCTGTAATGCCTTCTTCCGTTGTTTCTTCACTGAGTGCTGCAATCTCTTCCATCAACTTTCTCATGTCGTTCATTTTTATTTTCCTTATAAACTCAATAGCACACGATCTATGTGACCAAGTGCTGTTCTTGTATCTAGGTTGCTTGGCTCTGGGATATAGCTACGGTCTAGTATTGCGCGTAGGTATACGAAGTTGCCAACAAACGTAAATGCTTGCGTACCAGTGTCACCAGTATCGCCTGTTGGAGATAACACGTTAACAGGGAATGAGATCATAGGATCCATTGCGCTAGTATTAGCCCTTGTATTCAAGTTGATATCAAACCAATCAGTCTCAGTTGGATCAGTAGCAAGCGTTCCTTGGATACCAAAGCTTCCAGTGAAATTGCTATACACAACCTGCACAGTGTGAATACCATCCGTCATGCCGTAATAACTGTCGGCGCGAATAGCATCACCAGTGAGGTTATGATTGAGACCAGTGTTGGTCATCATCAGTATTGTTTTTCTTGCTGCTGAATTCATAACTTATCCTAATCCTAAATCTGATTTTTTATCGAAGTGTGTTTCTGGGTGATCTTCATTTTGATCACCAACCGAAAGCGTATGAACAGTATAACTATCTCCAGCACCAAAATGACCTAGTCCTAAATAATCTCCAGATCCGTGATGGCTATCCAATACATTAATTGCTGCGACTGCATCTTCCATAGAAATAAACGCGCCGAGAACCTCGCTGTCTTCATAATCATAATTGCGCGCAACAACATATACAACCTGGCCAACAGCTTCATCTAACTCTTGCTCGTTGGATTCGATAGCTTCAATTAACTTTCTCATGTCATTCATAACTTATCCTCGTCTTGATCCGCCAATGTGTCCTCTCGAATCAGCAACATCAGGATCAATCTTCGCCCCTTTACGAAGCTGGCTTTTAACCCATCTTTCGATTTTCTTTTGGTCCGATTCCTCCAACGCATAATATCCTGTCGGTTCGCCGCTATATCCCTCGTCTCCAAGTTCGCCGCCAAACGCTAAACTAAGACATTCTTCAAAGCCCTCTTGTCTAATATAGTTTACAGTGAACTCGTCCTCTACAAACTTATCTAAAATTATTTGTGCCCATTCTTTAGGATCACGTTGTTCTTCAATTTGTGCAATCGCCTCCATCAACTTTCTCATGTCATTCATAAATTCTCCTTAACCTAAGTCGCCAGTCTTTTTCCATTTGCGGTAGGCTTCTTCAGCTTCAGATACTTCGCCTGCGCCTCCACTTGCGCTAGAATTGAATCCGTAATCAAACCCCGCATAAAAAACCTCAAAGTCCTCGCGAAGGGTTGAATAATCAGCGGCCTTCTTCCATTTCACTACACCAGCCTCTTAATAGGTTCGACATCTTCAGCGCGGGCAAGAACTACATTCATTAAATCCCTAGCCTTCGTTGAGTTGGTTGAAATACCGAAAGACGCACACATCTCTGCAAAACGCCTAACTAACTCATCTAACGCCTCACTATCGAAATCACTAACTTCGTTAAGCTGTTCGATGGTCTCCATTCCCTCTGTTACTGGGGTACGAACTCGGGTAATGATTTCCTTTTCTATAAACGAAAAACTTTCAACATCCCAACCAGCAGCCTCAATGGCAGCTTTAATTTTTGCGCCGATCTTTTTCTGTTCGGCTGCTGTTGGTACAGGGCCAATAGTGTACGCTCCGTTGCTGTAATAGCTGGGGGCAGCGTCTTTTTTACGAATGCCGATTAGTTTGTATCTGCGCCCGCCACTAACTGCGTCTGAAAAGGCCATTGTGTTGTTGAACTTGTATTGGTTCAAAATGCTCTTTGCAATTTGATTTGGGGTTTTGCGTTTGGTCTCGTAACCCTCTTCAATCTTACCTAGAGTCTCCATTAACTTTCTCATGTCATTCATCTTTCATTACCTCTAAATGCTTTGGATGGCTAACACACAAGGCTCGCAAAGCCTCCATGGTTTGCCCTCGTAGCCGCCATCCTTTCCAAGATAGTCGACGTGTTTCTCTAAGATGCGGCCACAACCTGTACAAGTGCCGTCTGCCTTCATAGTTGCAATCTTATATGTTACTGGATTGTACATGCGCCCTTCTTTAGGCTCCACATACTGAGGTTTGGGACCTTCATTAATTTTGTTAACTTTTTCCATTAACTTTCTCATGTCATTCATCTTTCATTACCTCTACGACGCAACCCCCGCCTACAAGCTCGGATACAACCTGTTCTAAGGCTTCGACTATTTCTGGTGTAAATTTTGGTGCAGCGGTTCCGCTGTCCTTTACTAGCTGGGATACCTTTACAACAAGGTTTTCTTCTACAATGTTAGCCATCACTAACTCCTATCTATGTTACTTCTATTATTTATCAAAGACCACAGAAGTATAAGACAAAAGGAACCCCGAGCTAGTCGGGGTTAATGATGGAGGAACTTATTCTGGAGAGGGCATGTAGTGTGGAGACCAGCCGGCGGCTTTCTCCCACTCCCTTCTCTTTTTATTATATCCTAGTTCTTTATCGAGATAAACAAACATTTGGGTAGCAACTTCCCGTAAATCAACCATATCAGTTACAATCTGTCCGCCGGTCATGCGAATGAAGTGTTCGATTTGTAAATTGACGAGACCACCTTCGTTGTCACCAGCTTGGCGGAAATCTCCGCGGTAGCCGAGGATGCGTTTGCCTTGAGCCGCTGCATAACCAATCTCACCACACGTACCACTGTCAGGATCAGTCCCATCCAGTACCGCTATCATAGCATCTGCTGTGTTGATGGCTTCAGTGTTCCTGCGCCCAATCTCAGCATTGATTTCCCTCCACGCGATTACACGGTTGAGGTCATGTGCCATTTCTGTAACTTTCTCAATTTCATCCTTTGGAGCCAATGCCCACGGATCAAGAATCGTGTACCCAATGTCTTCAATCATAGGCAGCATAACCTGCTCGTAAAAATAACGGGTCGCCTCCGAGAATCCGAACGGGCTAGCGATATAAAGTTTTGGGTAAAGACTATTCTGGTTTGCCATCGGTCTCATCTTCCTCTAACAATTCCTCAACTGTGGTCGATGCTTTGGCAGCGTTGGCTGCGGTGTATGTAATCTGCAACTCACCGTCTGAGGTGCTGATTCTAGCGCGACCGCCTTCCTTCAATTCGCCAAAGAGAATCTCTTTTGACAACGGCTTCTTGATCTTTTCCTGTATGAGGCGAGCCATTGGGCGCGCTCCCATCTTAGGATCATAACCGTTTGTAGCAAGCCAGTCTCTAGCACGTGCCAAACAAGTAACAACAATCTTCTTGTCTGCAAGCATCTCATTCAGCTCGTCAACATGCCTGCTTACAATCAACTTCATCTCAGCCATAGTCAACTTCTCAAAGGTAATTGTACCGTCGAGGCGATTGCGGAACTCAGGTGGGAAGAAGTCCTTGATAGCCTTAGCATCTTCACCAGTACGCTCTTGCGCACCGAAACCAATTACAAGCTTCTCAGACTCAGCAGCACCGAGGTTGGAAGTCATTATAATGATCGTGTTAGTGAAGTCAACTGTCTTGCCTGTTGAGGAAGTGAGACGACCGTCGTCCATGATCTGCAATAGAACCTGCGTGACCTCAGGAGCAGCCTTCTCGATTTCGTCTAGCAGCAATACGCAATTAGGATTGTTCTCAACCTCAGCAATAAGCTGACCAGAACCAGCCTGACCTTCACCATGACCAACATATCCTGGAGGAGCACCAATCAATTTTGAGACGCTATGTTTCTCTTGGTATTCGCTCATATCAAAACGCACAAGCTTCGTACCCAATGCCAGCGCAAGCTGTTTAGCCAAATATGTTTTACCAACACCAGTCGGTCCTACAGCAAGGTATGAGCCGATGGGCTTGTTGGTGTCACGTAGACCTGACTTGGAAATAACAATAGCCTCAACTAGCGTGTCAATAGCTTTGTCCTGACCGTATACATTATCCTTGATCTTGGAATCCAAATTACCAATAGCATCGTTCTCTTTTATGTCGATCATGCTAATAGGAATCTTAGCCATCTTCGATACCGCAGCAATAATCCTATCGAGGTCAACGCCTTCCACTTCGTCTAGCTTTGCCCTCGCGCCAGCAGCATCCATAATGTCAATCGACTTGTCTGGTAGATACTTGTTCTTCAAATAACGCACAGAGAAATCTACAGCATAGTCAAGTGCATCAAGGTCGTATGTAACACCGTGGAACTTGGCATAGTGTTTTGCAAGGCCGCGCAGGATGCGCTTCGTGTTGGGAACGCTAGGCTCAGTGATCTCATACTTTTGGAAGCGGCGCTTCAGTGCCTTGTCTTTTTCAAAGTGTGTCTCAAACTCATCGAAGGTTGTCGCACCAATACAACGCAACGTACCCTTAGCCAGCAACGGCTTTAGCAGGTTACCTGCATCCATGCTGCCGCTTGAGGTTGCGCCCGCGCCCATAATCATATGTATCTCATCAATAAAGAGAATCACGTTACCTTTCTTCTCAATCTCCTTCAACACACCCTTCAGCCTTTCCTCAAAGTCGCCCCTGTACTTTGTACCAGCAACAAGCGCGCCAATGTCAAGACTGTATACTTCCTTCGCAGCAAGTGCCTTAGGCACTTCACCGTTTTCAATTTTACGTGCTAGACCTTCAGCCAAGCATGTCTTACCTACGCCAGGATGCCCAACGTAAACAATGTTATTTTTCTTGCGCCGAGCCAACACTTCAATAGTGTCGTTGATCTCGTCCTCACGTCCAATCACAGGGTCAATCAAACCTTCACGCGATGACTTGTTGAGGTTCACACAAAACTCATCTAGGAATGTATCTTCTGGAACGGTGCCGGCTTCTCCATCGTGCTTGCGTAGATACTGAACCAGCTTGTCTTTGCTAATGCTGTTCTTCTTCAAAAAGTAATATGCGTGACTGTTCTCCTCACTGAGGATACTAAGTAGCAAACCGATTGGTGTAACTTCTGCACGACCAGCAAACATAAAGTTGGTTACTGAACGCTGCACAACTCTTGCAAATGCTGTCGTATGCAATGGACCTTGGTAGTCGCTCTTTTTTTGATCTGGGACACGTAGGAACTCGGCGTTAAGATGATTCTCAACTTCGTTGCGTATAATGTTGGGGCGCCCTCCGATCTCTGCAAGGATCTTTTGCGTTCCTTTGTCAACTAACAATGCCCACAATAAGTGTTCAATAGTTAGATATTCATGAAAATTCTCCGTAGCATTGATCGTAGCCATTGCTAGGATATCATTAATATTACCGTTGTTATTAGCCATCGTTGCCCCTTAAATAGTTATTTCTGACCTGTGTCCAATTCTCATTATACACTCTTTATCTTCCGTTGTCAAGTCCTCAGGGATGGTAATTCCGACCTGTATAAGCAGATCGCCGCGCCTATTTATCTCTGGATTAGGCATCCCTTTACCACCCAATTTCAATGCCTGACCGTGTTGGATACCAGGAGGTATGGTGACTGTTAGCTCACTCCCATCTATGTGACGCTTGATTTTTATCTTTGTTCCCAGCATTGCTTCTATAGCAGAGATGTTTATACCAAAGAGTAAATCATCGTTTGCTCTTTTATATCTTTCATGGGGAAGTACGTTCAAAATAACTACCATGTCCTCATCAATTAGAAACTTGGTTCCGTGGCGAACACCTGCGGGCATAGTGAATCGTTTTTCATCTTTAGTTCCTTCAAAGAGGACCGCTTGTTTGCCATCAAACGCCTCAGCTAATGTAACTGCATAATTGACATATCTTCTTTGTTGTTGTTGCGCCTGCTGTCTATGCAAGTCCTGGAAGAAGGAATGGATATCTCCGAATGGATCACCGCGTGTAAATCCAAACGGACTTCCTTGGGATGGTTGGCGACCACCATTAGCTAACGAGTAATCGTATTGCTGGCGCCTTCCTTTATCTTTGAGGGTGTTATATGCTTCTTGAAGGTTCTGGAACTGTTCAGTAGCATCCTCTTCCTTACTTACGTCAGGATGGTATTTACGGGCAAGCTTTCTATAATTTTTCTTGATGTCCTCGTCTGTTGCATCTTGCTTAACTCCGAGTACCTCATAATAATTTTTCACGCTTGCTCCCTACTTATTTGGTTCTCCCTCAACCACTGTTGTAGATTCGTTAGGGAAAAGTCTTCTGTAATACAACATTACTTCTTTCTGTTCGCTAATGTAACGAATGATTTCTTGCATATTCAAAGACAAATTTTCATAACCCTTGTCTGTTAGTATGAAGAACGCGAACTCACCTGGATTGTCCGCGAGAAAATTCTCTAGCTGTTCTCTGTTAAGCACTGTCCACTTGACTTCTCGCATAACCATTTGTGGTGGAGGAGCTGGGTGACCGACAACTAATTCTTTAACAGGCTCGGCATCAACCTTTATTGTACTACCAAAGCAACCAGAAAGCAAGCTCAAGATGAAAAGTATTAGTACGTATCTCATTCGCTCTTCTCCTCAGCAGGCTTTACGTAATACGAATCTGGATTAGATATCTCTTCCATCTTGCGCATTACTTCCGCTGTACCTTTGTTTACTCTGTTCTCAATCAAACCTGGCTTACGTACTGCAAGATTGCCTAGGTCATGCTTAGATAGTAACACGGCTAGTGCGCCAGTTTCCTTGCGTATAGTAGCAAGGTTGCGATTCAATTCTTCTTGAGCCTGTGCTTGCTTCTTAATTTGTTCCTCAAGGAATTCGTACTGCCTTTTTACAGTAGCAACTTGCACAGTCAACACAGCCTTCTCCTGATTTAGGTCAGCAATTTGCCCTTGGGAATATTTGAAGTATACCGCGAATGATCCAGCCATTATTAACATTGCTGCTCCCATTGCGATAGCTATTTTTGATCCAATACCTAGACCGCCCAGAAATCCAAACATGCTATCTTATCTCCTACGAACGACTACAGACCTTTCTTCTCCAGCTTTGTTAATAAAGTAATAATCCTCTATAGCTGATACGTCCCACGACTCACCTAGCATTGCGCGTAAGGCTGTCAACTGTGGAGAAGTATTTAATAAGTCTATGTGTGCTTCTGTGATTTGTAGCTTCTCAACTAAGTGATCTGTAATGTCAAAATCAACCAAGTCAAATTCTACTTTGCCAAATACACGACCGAAGGTAATTTTATCCTCGTTAATTGTAAGTGTATCTAGTCTGCTGTCCTTAAAGTATCCTTCCATTGTGTTATCGAATTCTGCTTTAGGAACGTACTCGTCTTCTTGTGCTATGACCACTTGCTGTAAGCGTGGATCATATAAATCGTATAGTTCGGGAACTAGGTATGGTTGTACTTTCCAATCCATTCCACCTGAGACATTCTCAATGTCTTTGACCATGTCAAACAACTTCATCCAAAAGTTTGGTTGACGTTTGAATTCAATGAACACCAAGTAGTATCCTTCCTCATTAGGATTAGGACTTACCTCGCTATCAAGAAAGTCTATAACACTCTTGTCTAGGAACTCGTCTAAGTCAATAGCAGGAAGTTCATCGCGGCAGAAGAACGCAACTACAATTACTTCTTCCGTAGTTCCTGTCTTCGGCTCAAACTCGTCAATCGAAATCAACGGCAGTACCATCCCTTCTAGTTCTTCAAAACGTAAGCCCATTAAAATATATCCTCTTCGCCTGTGTCCCTAGCTTCTTCACTAGCGTCAACGTCTTCATCACCGTCAATAAATTCTTGATCGAGATTCTCGTCCCATGCTGCGTTGATATCCTCAACGTCAACTTCCTCATCACCCACTTCAATAATACCATCATAGGTATCATCCACAAAGCGGCGCGGCATATCTATTGTTACCAACCAAACTGGATGCTCAAGCATCTTAGCTTTCTTAGGTTGGCTGTCCGTGTCAATTGCATCCTCAGGACCTTTGAGGTTCTTAGGCTCAACGAACGTTTCCTTTTGATAGGATACTTTACAACCGTACTTGAGCAAGCGTAGACCACCCGCTGGATCAGGCATCATCTTCATAGGATACATCCATGTAGTAGTGAACCAGTAACGACTAATGTCAGGTCCTTCTACTAACTCACCATTCATCCAGTTTTGGTATGCATATAGGTTAGCGTTGTCTAAGGTCTTCTCGAATTCGAGGAGCATGTCGAGGGACGTTTCATGTCCCGACAACCGCTGTAACAATGCAAAAACTTCGCTTACTTTCTTTGTCATCTTATATCCCTATTAACTATTACTATTTACCAGAATTCAGTTTGCGTTGGTACTTAATTAGTCTCTTGTTATGTATTTATCGTATTCCTAATATCTTTCATATGCTTGACAAACATAGATGTATGTGTTACAATATTAGATAGGTAATAAAGGAATTGTTAAGATGAGTGAAGATTATATAAAAGATTCAGACATGATTTTTAAAGCTCTTACTTCAGGTGGGTTCACCAGTTCAGCGGAAGCCGAACAAGCATTGGTTATGCTTTGCGTTTGAGAGCTATGGCTGCTCGCGCTATAGATCAAAAGAATGACTGAGACTTAAAGGGATACTGTGAACTATGACTAGAGCATAGCTACTATTGCGCCTTCGCTCCTAAAATTAACGATAAGGGTCTTATAGTAATAAGGTGCCTCATCCTCGTTCTCGCCAAAGCCCCGACCGTAACCATCAACTAAGACAAGCTTGGCGCCGCTTTTTGATGTTTTAAAGTCTTGGACCTTTTCAGGATACTTAGCAGCATACGTGTTCAATCTCTCAACAAGTTCCGTAGGACCGAAACTAGTCTCCATCTCATAAAAGCCTCGACCACTGTGTCCAGTCTTGCCTTTACCAAGTATCTTGCGGAATTCTTTTACGGCTGATTTCTTAATCATTGTAGACCACCACTTCAACGCAGCCCAACAACTGACGGTAGATAACGGCTTGGCCGTCCAACCGTTGCGGGATAAGTTTTAGGCCATTGCCTAAGTTAGTTTCAATGTCTGGCCAATCGCCAGCGCGGAGGCCTAGCTCCGATGCCTCAGCATGGAAGCGGTGAGGGGAAGTTTCTTGGAACATACTGCGATCTGCGAACATTGTTTACACCTTTTGTTTCAGTATCTATATTATACTAAAAGATGAAGGAAAAGTCAAATCTAAATGTTCAACGAAATCAATGACTTACAATTATTTTGGGAATCCTATATAAATCAATAGGTTACGTTAGTCGTATACAAGACTGTCGATAACAGTATAGCGGATATTAAAGGCATTCATCAGCAACTGTACCTCAGCAAGACATTGTTCTCTAGCCCCGCCTATAATGTAGCAATTGTTATACTTGCGCAACTGATCCACTGCTACCCAACCAACGCTTAGGGCATCGTCTATAAGTGTCTCAGGCTCACTGTTGATAGAGTC
>Ga0208305_10000034_pt1 | contig 79537 bp, 83 predicted proteins | sample ColrivemetaGS741_FD_187605 | JGI IMG/M metagenome (GOLD analysis project Ga0208305, IMG submission 187605) | Estuarine microbial communities from the Columbia River estuary - Flood tide ETM metaG S.741 (SPAdes) (version 2) | ecosystem: Environmental > Aquatic > Marine > Intertidal zone >... | reverse complement strand
TCGTTGGGTGCCAGGTAATTTAGATCCTTCCGAACGATGGCTAGAATTACAAGAAGGTGGAAGGTTCGTCTGGGGAAGAAATCTGCTGGAGGTCGAGGCCATACCGGCCAAGGTGGTTGAAAATCCGCCTGAACCTATAACCGTTGCACTCGATAGCACTTTGAAATTTGCCGACCCAACTGAGTGTGTAGCTGAAGGAACTTTGGAAAAAGTCTACCTTAAGCTTGACAAGGCAATGGAGAATGGCGGCGGCAGTTACACTGTTAAACTCGACGAGTACGACGAGACTTTACCGGTGTACGCAAGCGTCAAAAAAGACAGCGAGGGAATTGAAAGTAGGTCCGCTTCGGTTATGCTGCCAACAGGAACAACTTGGCACGGCTTGAAGCTATCCCGCATCACAACAGAGTGGTTTTTGCCGCCAGATACAGACTCCAGCTATTCTAGAACGATAAACTTCCTGCAATCACCCCAAGAATTACAGAATGTGCTAACCAGATTGGGGTTCAATGCTCCGTTGGACCCTGACTATTCTGAGCTGTCCGATACATACAATAGCTGTGGCGGTGGGATGTCTATACGGAAAATTCCAGGGGGTTCGTCTCTCATTTGCGGTTGGGGATGCTAAGGCCCCCATCTACAAATGTATTTATAACACGTTGTGTGTTATATTTATAATGACAGTAAGTTAATGATATATGACGCGATATTTGGCGCCTCCCGGGGAGCCATTTTTCTGGCTCAGTAAGTACTATAAAGGCACATGCGCCTGCCAGAGTAGCCGGAGCGCGGCATAGCCAACCAACAACGCCGTCAGCACCCGCAATAGATGCGGTGACAAATAGCGCATGCCAAACAGGCTGCCGAATTGCCCGCCCACCAAAACAGCGCCAAGCAGCAGGCCATATTGCAACGCAGGCTCGGCTAGCGAATGTACACCTGATTTCAATATTTGACCCAGCAAGCCCGCGGCCGAGTTGATCAATATATACAGCGACGCGAAGGCGGCGATACGGCGCGCTTCTGCCCAGCGGATCAGGTGTAGCACGGGCGCCATGAATATGCCCCCGCCAATGCCCGACAGACCCGCGAGCAAGCCCACCCCGCCCGAAAGCGTGAGCAACACTGGCTTTGAAACTGCACGCGGTGTCATCTTATCCGCTTGGAGAAAGAGGGCGATGGCCGACGCCAACAAAGTGCCCCCCAAAATCGTCAGAAACACGACTTGTTTCAGCGGCACCAGCCCGCCTGCAAAGGCAAGCGGCGCAGATACCATCAGCAAAGGCAGAACTTGCGGCCATGACACCAAGCCCGCACGCACAAAGCGAATGCTGCCGCCGGTAACGACGATGATATTGCACACAAGCGCAATCACCGGGATCAACCGATAATCCACGCCCCATAAGGCAAGAAGTGCCGTGTAAGTCGACCCCCCGCCAAAGCCGACGGACGCGTAAACAAACGCCACAAGAGCGAAGAGGCTGGCCAGCCAGATCATCTTCGCGCCTCCTTCATCTCCGTATCAAAATGCGCCGTGGCAATGCTTGTATTTCTGCCCTGAACCGCATGGGCATGGGTCGTTGCGGCGCAGATCGGGGTTTCCTGCAAACGGGTCGCTGCCACCAGGGCCCGCAGCTGGCCGCGGGATTTTGGTTGTGACCAAGCCAAGAGCTGCAGCATCGCTGTCGGCACTATTATCTTCGCCGGTAAACGGGTCGATATGCGTCGTCAGAAAATCGGGTAATTCAGGCAAATCTTGCGGGACCAATTCTTCCTCGGCGCGGAAATCATTGGTGGCGATGGTCCTAGTTACACCTTCGCGAATGGCCGACAGCATGCGTTCAAACAGGCCAAAGGCCTCTTGCTTATACTCGTTGACCGGATTTTTCTGCGCATAAGCGCGCAGGTAAATCACCTGACGCAGGGCATCGAGCGTCGACAAATGCTCTTTCCAATGATGGTCGAGCGTTTGCAGCAAGATGCTCTTTTCGACCTGACGCCAGATGGATTCGTCCAGCTTGGCGCCTTTCTCCGCAAATCGGGCGCTAGCCAATTCGGCTATGCGGTCTTCGATCATTTCGGGTCCCAGGCCGTCTTCCTGCAGCCAGCTATCGATATCGGGCGCAAGGCCCAGCACCATAGCGCATTTTAGCTTCAGGCCCTCCACATCCCATTGCTCGGGATAAGTGCCTTCGGGGCAATGGTCGCTAACGATATTGTTTACCGTATCGTTGAGCATATCTTCAATAATGTCACCGACGGCTTCTGCGTCCATGATGTCGCTGCGTTGGTCATAAATAACCTTGCGCTGATCATTCATGACATTGTCATATTCGACCAGCTGCTTGCGGATATCATAGTTGCGCGCTTCCACCTTTTTCTGCGCGGTTTCGATGGCTTTCGACAGCCATTTGCCGCCAATCGCCTCACCGTCTTCAAGGCTGGAATTCATCATTTTGGAGAACAGAGTTTCGGACCCAAAGATACGCAACAGATCATCGTCGAGCGACAGATAGAAACGGGAAAGACCCGGATCGCCCTGACGCCCCGAACGGCCGCGCAGCTGGTTATCAATGCGGCGGCTTTCATGGCGTTCGGTCGCAAGAACGAACAATCCGCCCGCTTCGATAACTTTCGCTTTTTCGGCAGCAATTTCGGCCTGCAAAGCCGCAATCGCAGCATCGCGTTCTGCTCCTTCAGGCATGTCGCCCAATTCATCATGCAACCGGAATTCAAAGTTACCGCCGAGCTGAATATCGGTTCCGCGACCCGCCATGTTGGTGGCGATGGTAACGCTGCCTAAACGTCCGGCCTGCGCAACAATATGCGCCTCGCTTTCGTGGAAGCGGGCGTTCAAAACGCTATGCTTTACGCCTTCTTTTTCTAAGAATTCCGCCAGCAATTCGGATTTTTCAATCGATACCGTGCCGACCAGAACGGGCTGACCGCGGTCATTGGCCTCTTTGATGGTCTTGGCGATCGCACTGAATTTATCCTGCGTGTTTTTGTAGAATTGATCGTTCTCATCCACGCGCTGAACGGGCAAATTGGTTGGTATCTCAACGACATTGAGCTTGTAGATTTCATGAAACTCACCGGCTTCGGTCGCTGCGGTGCCCGTCATCCCCGACAATTTGGGGTACATGCGGAAATAATTTTGGAAAGTGATGGTCGCCAGCGTCTGGTTTTCAGGCTCAATATCCACGCCTTCTTTGGCTTCGACGGCTTGGTGCAAGCCGTTGGACCAGCGACGCCCGTCCATCATGCGTCCTGTGAATTCGTCGATGATGATGACCTTGCCATCCTTGACGATGTAATCAATGTCGCGCTTGAACATCACATTGGCTTTGAGCGCCTGATCAAGATGGTGCACGACCAAGGTATTCTCATAATCATACAGATTAGAACCGGTCAGCAAGCCAGCGCCCTCAAGCAGGCGTTCCACCTTTTCAGTGCCATCTTCGGTCAGCGTGACATTGCGGCTCTTTTCGTCCTTGTCATAATCGCCCTCGTCCAACTGAAGCACGATGGCGTGGACCTGCATATAGAGTTCCGATTTATCGTCGGTCGGGCCCGAAATAATCAAGGGCGTCCGTGCTTCATCGACCAAAATTGAATCGACTTCATCGACAATGGCGAAGTTGAATGGGCGCTGCACCATTTGCGCGCGCTCATATTTCATATTGTCGCGCAGATAATCGAAACCAAGTTCGTTGTTCGTCGCATAGGTAATGTCGCACGCATACGCTTCGCGGCGTTCATTTTCCGCGATGTTTGGCACGACAACACCCGTGGTCAGGCCAAGGAAACCGTAAATTTTACCCATCCATTCCGCGTCACGGCGGGCCAGATAGTCGTTGACGGTCACAACATGGACGCCCTTGCCTTCAATCGCGTTGAGATAGCAGGCCAATGTTTCGGTTAAGGTTTTACCTTCACCGGTGCGCATTTCGGCGATTTCGCCGCGATGCAAAACAACGCCGCCGACCATCTGCACATCAAAATGTCGCATGCCCATCACGCGCTTTGACGCTTCGCGCACCGTGGCAAACGCCTCAGGCAGGATATCGTCAAGCGTTTCGCCTGCAGCCAAGCGGTCACGGAAAATCTGCGTTTGGCCCTTTAGACGATCATCGTCCATGGCGGCGATATCGCCTTCGAGCGCGTTGATCTTATCAACGATCTTCATAATCGATTTGACGTAACGGTCGTTTGACGACCCGAAAATGGCTTTGGCAATTCCGCCGAGCATGGATAATTCCTTCAAAATATTTGGGAGACGCGCACAGATGGCGCGCATTAGGTAGCTGTAGATCGCACCCAAAAGGGTGCATAAAGCCTAAGCTAAAATGATATCATGCCGGCCAACCGGCGTATCTGGCGCTATGACAGATGGATTTGCTGCACCCCAAGCGGGGGAAAGTGACGCCCGCACCTGCGCGGTCTCACGGACCACCGGTTCAGAAGCGGCAACAGCCTCAAATGCGGCGGCAGCAACATAAGCTTGCGTAACCGCCATATCCACTGACGCAGACGCGGAGGAAACCGGACGCGCCGCCTCCGCAGCGGAAAATCCGCTCATCATCGCCAGTAAATAAATCAATAAACGCATATTTTGCCCTATCAGGTGCTGCGACGCATATAGGGACACAAAACCCCTGCGTCTATCCCGAAGCGCGTTGTGTGGCGTGGATTGCCGGTTGCGCCAATTGCGGCCAACAGATAAACGAGATGAAGCATTTCATAGCTCTTCTTAATTACTCGAAAATATTACAAGGTTTCAGATACTTGTCCAGCACTTCTCCACTCGCCGTTCCTTTCCCCCTCGTGCCCGAAATTGCAGGCGCGACGCCGCGTGTTGCGTGTGCGCGGTATAAGGAATGGGACCGCTGTGATCTGAGCTATGTAACGTTTGACGCAGGCACAACGGTCGCAGGCGTGACGACGCAAAATCTGTGCTGTTCAGCCGAGGTTGACCTGTGCCGTGCGCATTTGCCGCATGGCCGTGCGCGTGCGCTGGTGGTGAATGCGGGCAATAGCAACGCCTTCACTGGGCAGCGGGGCAAGGATGCGGTGGACGCAATTACGGGCCAAGTGGCGGCGCATTTGAACTGCGACTTAACCGAGATATTCGTGTCTTCAACCGGCGTCATTGGCGTGCCTTTACCCATCGATAAGGCGCAAGCCGGTCTTCAAGCAGTTTTTAACGCGGCACCATGCAGCTGGGAAGATGTCACACATGGCATCGGCACCACCGACACCTTTGCCAAGGGCGCAACGGCGAGCGCGATGGTTGAAGGTCATAAGGTGCAGATTGTCGGCATTATTAAGGGTTCGGGCATGATCGCGCCGGACATGGCGACGATGCTGGGATATATCTTCACTGATGCCGCCGTCGACGCGGCTTTCTTGCAGCAGCTTTTGTCCGCCGCCAATCAATCCAGCTTTAGCTGCATTACCGTGGACAGCGACACATCGACCAGCGACACCGTACTCGCCTTTGCCACAGGCAAAGCAGGCAATGCGCCATTGACCTCTTTCGATGATGTCGGCGCAGACGCCTTTGCAGCGGCGTTAAGCGATGTCTGTCGCCAATTGGCGCATCTCGTGGTGCGGGATGGCGAAGGAGCGCAGAAGTTTATTGAAATTCAGGTTAGCGGCGCAACGAACGACGACAGTGCGCGGCGCATTGGGTTAGCGATTGCCAATTCACCCTTGGTCAAAACTGCGATTGCAGGTGAGGATGCCAATTGGGGCCGCGTGGTCATGGCGGTTGGTAAAGCCGGTGAACCTGCAAACCGCGACACGCTCTCGATCCGCTTTGGCGCCACGTTGGTCGCGCAAAATGGTTTGGCGGTGGCCGATTATGACGAGGCGCCGGTCGCGCGTCACCTCAAGCAAAAAGAAATAGAGATCGGCGTTGATCTTGGCCTTGGGTCGGGGCACGCCACGGTGTGGACGTGCGACCTGACCCACGGCTATATCAGCATCAACGCCGATTATCGCAGTTAAAGCGCGGCTTCGAGCCAGCTTTTCAATTGTGCCTTGGGCGCGGCGCCGACCTTGGTATCCGCAATTTCCCCGTCCTTGAACAGGATCATCGTTGGAATTCCGCGCACGCCATATTTTGCAGGCGTATCAGGATGATCATCAATGTTCAGCTTCACAATCTCGACCTGACCAGCCAATTCTTCACTGATTTCTTCGAGGCTTGGGCCAATCATCTTACATGGGCCACACCATTCGGCCCAGAAATCGACCAATACGGGCTTGCCTGATGACAGAACGGTTGCGGCGAAATCATTGTCGCCAACATTTTTGGTAGCCATGTGAATCTCCTTTGTTTCTTCCCATCTATTGCCGCTTCCAAAGGCTGACAAGGACCATGCGCAATAGTTTTACTTATCCGGTCAAGAGGCAGGGTAATAAGGTGCCAAGATATCCTCGGAAAGCGTGATGAAGCGCGGCGCGTACGTGAACAAGAGCGATACTTCTATGCGCGCGGCGGGGAAGATTGTCTGCAATGCTGCACGATAATGCGCCATTTGCCGCAAATATGCGGCAGGCACGCCGTTTTCATCCTGCGGCACTTGCCGGCCCGTCTTGAAATCGATGGCGCGCACCAAATCTGGTTCAACCAGCAAACGGTCAATCCGTCCGTTGATGACCGTTTCGCCAACGACAGCGACCAATGGCACCTCGGCGCGCGCGGCGGGGCCAAAAAACGCGGTCCATTGCGGGTCACCGACGATAGCGCGCACCTCGGCCATCAGCTGCGCCGGATCAATGTCATGATCAGGCGTCTGCGCAGCCAAATATTGCTCCGCCTTTTGCAGGGATGCATCGTCAGTGATGCGTTCCAATAGCGCATGGATCAGCTTGCCGCGGACCGCCGCCTTGCGCATGGCCGCAATCGCCGGTGTATCACCATAATCATCGTCATCCACACGCGATGGGACTAACGGACGCGGGGGGCGTTGCTCCGCTGGTGCTGGCGTGAAAAGCCATGACGGCAGGCTATGGGACGCCTTGGTTGGTGCAGGCTGCGTCATACTGCCCTCTGGCGGTGTCAAGGAAGCGCCCTGAAGCCCGACATGGCGCATCACCCTGCCCCAGCGCGGATCGTCCTCCCAATCACACCCGAGCGCCACCATGCCCCGCTGCAGCAGCGTGCACCAGCTTTCGGCTGGCGGCTCACCCTTGCGGCTAATGCCCAAGGACCCGGCCATGATAAGCCGTTCCTCGGCCCGTGTAATCGCGACGTAGAGCAAGCGTTTATGCTCTTGCAGCTCGCGGATTTTTTGCATGTCGACAATGTCTTGCAACCGCCCTGATTTTTCGGCCTTGCGGATGGGCAATAACGGCGTGCGCTGCCCCTCATCCATTAACAGCTCGACCGAATGGTCCGGTTTCTTGGTCGGGTCAGATGTGACGTCCGCCAATATAACCACCGGCGCCTGCAAGCCCTTGGCACCATGGACGGTCATGATCCTGACCTCTTGGCTGCTGCTATCGCCCTCGCGTTTGATTTCGGTGTCGCCGCGGTCAAACCATGCAATGAATTTCTGTAAGCCGCCGCCCTGCTGCTGTTCAAATTGTAGCGCGGCATTCAGCATTTCTTCGATGGGTACCAAAACCTCACTGCCCAAGCGCGCGGTGAATTTACGCCGCGCCCCGATAGGTCCGGACAAGATTTGCTCAAGGAAATGATAGACCGTATTAAAATCGGCCATGGACAGCATGTCCCGCAGCGGCGCAATTTGTTGGTCAAGCTCTGGCCGGTCGCGAATATGCTGCCAAAGGCTGCCCGTGCGGTCGCCGACATAGCCATATTGCAGCAAACTATCCTGCGACCAACCAATGATAGGAGAGACCAGCAAACAGGCGAGGCTAAAATCATCATTGGGCTGCAGCACGAATTTGATCGCGGCCAGCAAATCTTGCACCACCAAAGGTTGCAACAACCGAAGCCGGTCGACGCCTGCAACAGGCACATCGCGCTTATGCAATTGCGCCACCAGCATCGACGCCATGTCGCCACGGCTGCGCAACAGGAACATGATATCGCCGGGTTCAAGCGGGCGATTTTTGCTAACCAGCCAGGGTTTCGCGTCTATCAGTCCCTTGACATGATCCGCCAATTTTTCGGCCAGCGCGCGTTTTTCGTCGCTAAACCAATCCTCTTCTTCGTCTGCGCCGCTGTCCTCTTGCCCGTCGGGCTTGGCGGATATGGGTTCAAAGAGCTCGACCATGCCGACAGCCGGCTTATCGCTATAATGCGGGGCGATTTCACCGTTTAAGCCAAAGCTTTCAGGGCCGGATACTGCGATAACGGCATTCACGAAATCAAGGATGGGCGGCGTCGAACGGAAGCTTTGCGATAAAGTCAGCTGGTTTAACGTGGATCCCGATTTACCGATCCGCTCGGCAAAATATACCCCTGCAGCTTCATAACGTTCGGGGGCGGTACCCTGAAATCCGTAAATGGCCTGTTTGAAATCGCCCACAGAGAACAAGGTTCGGCTCTTATCGGGTTTTACACCCAATCCGCTGTAAAAATCATCGCTGAGCGCGCTGATGATATCCCATTGCGCGGCATTGGTATCCTGCGCCTCATCGACCAATATATGATCAATCTGTCGATCAAGCTTAAACCGCACCCAATCCGCCATTTGACCATTTTGCAGCAACGCCGCCGTGCGCCGGATCATGTCGTCAAAATCGACCGCGCCAAGTGCGTGTTTCGCCTTGCCATATTGGGCCGCAAATTCCTTGCCCACCAACAAAGCCCGCGCCAGCCTATCGGCATATTGGGCGCGCATCATTTGCCCCATCAACTGGTTGGTCCAATCGAACATCTTCGATGCGAGCGCCTTATAGTCGTCGTTTAGCGGGGTATAGTTCTGGGACGCATTCAGAACCTCACCCTTGGCAGTTGACCAGCAGCGATGCAGCTCCGTGAATGAAGCAGCCCGTTCGGCAGGCGAACGTGACAGCCAGTTCTGAAGCACCGCTGCGCGCTTGCCTCCCCGGCTATCAACACTGTTATTGCCCCATGTAAGATTGGCGTCGATGACGGATTGCAGATCTGCGCGCGGGATCTGTGCGTCGGCGAACGCGGCCGCCAACATATCTTCCACAGAACCCGAAAAGCGGACATCTGCCAAGCGCCGCGCCCAGACCACAGCCCCTGCATCATCCGGGATCGCGGCCATCACATCGGGCGCAGCCGCCGTGCGGTGCAAGAAGCGCAAGGCCCCCTCCTCACCCATGTTCAGGCTCAATTCTTGCAAATTGGAAATGATGTTGAGATCGCCGCGCGCTTCGGCATCTAGGACCAAGCTGGTAAGCGCCGTATCTAGCAACTCGCGTTGTTCGCGACCTTCAATTGGCTTGAAACCAGGGACGAGGCCAGCCTCTTCGGGAAAGCTGCCGAGAAGCGATTGGCAGAAGCTATGGATCGTCAAAATCTGCAAGCCGCCGCCGGGTGCGTCCAATACTTTGGCAAACAATTGCCGCGCTTTCTTGCGCGCTTCGGGGCCTGCATCGGCACCAATCGCCTCAAGGTCATGGAACAGAAACCCGTCGTCCATCTGCACCCAAGTCGCCAGCAACTGATTAATGCGGTCGGCCATTTCGGACGCGCCAGCCTTGGTAAAGGTGATGCACAGCAAATTTTCCGGCTCGACGTCATTTTCTAACAACAGCCGAATGACGCGCGCCGTGAGCACTTGCGTTTTACCCGTCCCTGCCGACGCGCTCAGCCAGATATTGTCGCGCGGCACAACCGCACTGCTTTGCGCGGCAATTAAGGGGTGCAGATTTTTGGGTTCCGCACTCATACCGCATCCTCGATGATTGCCTGACGCCCATTCCATTCCTGCAAGCGCATCAACTGGTCATAATCGCCATAAAGAGCGAATTCGGGGTGCAGCTTTGCGGTAAAGGGCGCGTCGCCCAATATCCAGTCGCTGATTGCGGCTTCTGCTTGCGCGACAGCAAAGGCGACGAAGTCGTCAGGATGCATCTTTTTGTCAGCTTCGCGGGGGCTTGTGGGATGAAAAATATGTCCAAAAACTTCTTTTTTCTTGGCAAGGCTCCAATATTCAAAATGGCTCGCTTTGCCGGATACGCCCTTGATAGCAAGCTGTTCCGCCATATAACCAATAAGACCCAATTGCAGAGCGAAGCCGGCCTTAACTTGCTTGGCCGATGGCGGCGTGCCGGTTTTATAGTCAATGATAACCAAGTCGCCATCGGCCGTCCGGTCAATACGGTCGACCCGTCCCTTGACGGCGATGCCTTTGATTTGGACGGTGCCGGGCTGTTCCGCCACGGCGACTTCGCGGCCTTTTTCGTTGATTAATCGTTGGGTTTCGTCGGCCACCCAGCGCAAGCCAGCGGCAATGCGCGGTTGCCATAAAGCGCGCAGCAGCGGGTCCGTAGCCTTCTGCGCCAACAATGCATCGGCACGGGCTACAAGCATATCGACCGCGCATTGGTCGTGTGTGAACCATTTCTCCAATATGTCGTGGACCAGACTGCCGCGCCACGCGTAGCTAGGTTCGGCATCGACCTTTTCCAACACCGGAAGGCCAAGGATGCGCTTGGCGTAAAAGGAATAAGGGTCAGATTTCAGTTGATCAAAATCGGTCACGGACAAGGAAACCAAGCGCTGCTCGGCATTTGGCATCAGCTGCGGCCGCGTGGCGAAAGGCTCCTTCACCGCAGGATAATCGAGCGCATCTGCCCATTCTAATAAGGCATCATCAGCCTCAAGCGCCGCACCCGCCAGCGCCTTAATCCGCAAGAGAAAGCGTGACGCCACCGTTGGCCCGCCACGGTCGCGTCGCGCACGCGTGAGCAACACCTCTTGCGCGCCCAATGCGGTCGCCAGATCATGCGCCGACAGGCCAATATTCCGATCCAATGTCGGTAACTTGAAATGCCGCCTTATCGCCGGCGCCAACCAAGGATCAGGTTGCGCAATTTGCGGCCAAGTACCTTCGTTCAGACCGGAACAAATCAGCATGTCTGCCTGTTGCAGGCGCGCCTCCAACAAACCGTAAATCGCAACGCGCGGGTGCCCACCATAAGGCGGACGGACAACGGCCCCGGAGAAAATTTCTTTGAACGTCGCAACCAAGCCTGCCGCATCGGCACCGCCAAATGTCGACAGATCGCTAGCGGTAACATCCTCCCAGCTCCGCGTCAGTTCGCGGCCACTTGCGCCACGCCATACGCCACCATCGGTAAGCGCCGTTGCAACATCGCGTAGCGAGGCAAGTATATCCTCAAATGGCTGACCATCGGCGCTCTCTAACGGTGACAACAGATGGGCAAAACCAGTCCACCACGCGATCAGCGCTTCATTCGGCTTACGCGCGGCCTGTAACCGTCGCGTGATCGCCGAAAGCCCAATGCCGCTGGCGGTGCCCCGCAAAGCAAGATCAAGCTGCCGCACATGGTCCAACCAGTCGAGCCTTTCCGTGCCCGCAAACACCAAGGGATGCTTGGCGATTGCCAATATGCTCGACGCGGAAAAGTGGTTCGAAATGGCATCTACAAGCGCCAGCGCCAGCGTGCCCGGCGGTGTTTGCAGCAAGGGTATGCCCGCGCTGTCATCGACATCTATGCCCCATCTATGCAACTGCCCCGCCACACGCACGGCCAATTCGCGATCGGGCGTGATGAGAGCGACGCGTTTTCCGGCAATCTCCAATGCGCCCCGGATGCGCACGGCGATGGCCTTTGCCTCTTGGGCGCTATCGTCAGCTTCCAGCCATTTGACATGTGGCAGGCTTTTGCGGGGCGGCGGCAGCTCTTGCCAATATATGCTATGTTCCGGCAGGCAGAATATCTCTGAAATCGCAGCGGATTCTGACTCCGGCTGCGCGGTTGGAAGCGAGTCAATCTCGCTGCGGTCAATGCCCATAAGTTCAAGCAAATGCTTCAAGTGAAACTGGGGATGGACCTCAACATTGCGACGCCGTGCAAAGCCGGGGCTGTCATCGGACGGCTGCGATAGGTCATCCCAACGCGCGTCCGGCAATTCTAGATCAACGCCTGGCAATATGACCTGCCCATTCGGCAGACGGGCAACCCGGCGCAGCAAGCGGGCCACAGCCTTTGCAGAGGTTGTGATCCCCACCGCTATAATCGGAGCCGTATCGGCATGTTGCGACAAACGCTGCTCAAGCGCCGCGAGCAAATGGTTCCGACGTTCGGCGGGGCCCATTAATTTACGCGCGGTCAACGCCGCCCGATATGCCGGCAATATCTCCAAAAGCCGCGCATAAGCGCTTTGCCAATGTCCGGCCAAATCGGCCTCAATTTTGATATCTGCGAATTGCGTGAAGTCGATCAGATCAACCTCAAGCGCATCGATTAAGTCTGCCAATTTGCGCGCCAGTCGTAACGCTTCGGCAGGCGAAAGAGCGGCGTCACCAGACCGGTGGTCTTGTACAAGCTTAGCCAAAAGCATCAGCCGCTCAAACGGCGCAATGACGGGCCATATCGCGCTGCCCATATCGATGGGGTCAAGCATCGGCCCCAAAGCTTCGTCCAATTGCATGTCACCAACGGCAACCATGCGCGGCAACAGCATACCCGGCGCCGCCAGCCGGACAAAGGCCTCGGTCATGGCCTTGATTGCGCGGTTATTCGGTAAAAGCAGGATATTGTTGCTAATCGCAAGCGGGTCAGCACCCGCCGATTTTATTATCCACTGCGCGGTGACATCGCATAGGTCATTGCCCAGCGGCACATTGAAAACATGCGCTCGCGGGGCCGAACCTTCATTATGCATCTTGTTCCGCCAACTTCTCTTCCGTTGCCGCAATGGCGGCTGGATAACCAACGTCAAACCACAAGCCGTCATGGACCATGCCGATGCAACGGCCTTGGGCTATTGCGCGATCCCAAAATTTATTGGTTGAAAACACATCCGCGGGCGGATCAACAATGAGGCGCTTCGACAGCATCTGAATGCCCGTCCACACATAAGACGCAGGGGTTTCCCCTTGGCGGCGCGACAGGCGGCCGTCTGCATCCATGTTAAAGTCACCAATGCCTTGGCTGTTATACGCGGTCTCTAGCGGGATGAGGAGCATGAGAACGTCCATGCGGGCATCATCCCAATGCGCCATCAGCTGCGAAAGCGCATTTTCGCCTCCGTTGGTCCACCAATTGTCCGCATTGACGCAAATAAAAGGATCATCCGGAATAAGCGGCAGCGCGCGCACCAACCCGCCGCCGGTATCGCGCAGCAAATCCCGCTCGTCCGATATACGCACATCCAAGTCCGCCGCAGACACAGTCAAATGTTGCTCAACCTGTTCCGCACAATAATGCACGTTCACGACAATTTTGCCGACACCTGCATCGCGCAAATGGTCGAGCACATGATCCAGCAATGCAATGCCGCCGACTTCGATCAGAGGCTTTGGCCGATTGGCGGTCAGGGGCATCATGCGCGTTCCCTTCCCCGCCGCCATGATCATCGCTGTATCCACATGCTTAGCCATCGATGTTTAATTCCGCCGGCATATCATTGCGCACGTCTGACGGGATATGCGTGTCGAACCAGCGTTTGATCGGTGCAAGGTCGGGATGCGCTAAATCACGCTCCAACAGTCCCCACATGCGCGGCAAGAAGGACAAATAACGTGCCTTGCCATCGCGTTTCCATAGCCGGGTAAATATGCCGATAATCTTGGTGTTCCGCTGCGCGCCCAATAAGGCATAATGCGCCGCAAAATCAGTGTCGGGTTTTGCCGTATCATTATAATATGCCAGCATTTCCGCCTCAAGCGCTGGCGATACGTCGCGCCGTGCATCTTGCAGCAAGGACACCAGATCATAGGCCGGATGACCGACCAGAGCGTCCTGAAAATCAATGATGCCCTGCTGCCCATCATCCAGCAGCATGATATTTTCCGCATGATAATCGCGCAGCACGGTGACCTTTTGATACTCCGCCAGCGGGGCCAGAGCTTCGGTCCAGACTTGGTCAAATTCGCGGGCATCAAATGATAGCCCCATGGCGGGCATATACCATTCCGAAAGCAACTGCACTTCGCGCATATAGGTTGCCATGTCATAGGGCTGCGCCTGCACCGCTGGCGTCTTTACCAAGCGGACAATCGCATCAATCGCTGCGCGATAGACTGCGGCCTCATCTTCGGGATGCTCGTCCAGATGCTCCCGCATCCGCCGATCGCCAAAATCCTCAATCAACAATAGACCACGGGTCAGGTCCGTTGCAAAAATTTCGGGTGCGCGAAATTGATGCCCGTTCAAATATTGCGCAATATGAAGAAATGGGCGCGGATCCTCATGCGGTGGCGGCGCATCCATCAAAATCGCCTTGCCGCGCGTGGCGGACTCGACGCGGAAATAACGACGAAAGGACGCATCACCCGCAACGGGCAACACTTGCGCGCCTTCCCAGCCATGCAACTTCAAAAATTCGTCCAAGCCGGCGGGCGGCGCCATGTTACCTAATTGTGTCATCATTATCCATTTTCAAAGTCAATATGCGGCTTCCGTCAGCTTGCGGCGCGATGTCGATAACATGGCTTGGCACCACATAGGCTGCACCAAAGCGCTCGGCCCACTCGACCAGCGTGATGCGTTCACTACGTTCGTCCGCCAGCCCCAGTTCATCGAGTTCGTTAGCATTGTCCAAGCGATACAAATCGACATGGGCAACGGCAACCAAAACATCCGGTGGATCATAGCTGTGGACGATGGCGTAAGACGGGCTGGCGACTTCGCCTTTAAAACCGAGGCCTGCCAATATGCCTGCGCATAACACCGTTTTGCCCGCACCGAGCGGGCCGTTAATCGCGACCCAATCTGATGCCTTTAGATTTTGGGCCAGCGCCTGACCAAAGGCGCGCATATCCGCGTCGGTTGCAATCTTCATTTCTTTGGTAGCGCCATGGTGATTTTCGTTCCCGCACCTTGTGCAGAATGAAAATGAAAAGTGCCAGCATGCAATGCAATTTTTTTCAGGGCCAAGGGAAAAGCAAGCATTCGCGCGGCACCTATAACGAAAAAGCCCGCCACGTTTCCGCAGCAGGCTTTCTTTTCATCACACAGTGACGGGTGATTAATAGCGATAATGGTCTGGCTTGAACGGACCTTCTGGCGATACGCCAATATATCCAGCCTGCTTATCGGTCAGCTTGGTCAACTTTACGCCGAGCTTTTCAAGATGCAGCGTCGCGACCTTCTCGTCGAGATGCTTTGGCAGAACATAGACTTGGTTCTTATAATTGTCGCCATTGGTCCAAAGCTCGATTTGAGCGAGCACTTGGTTGGTGAAGCTTGCAGACATCACAAAGCTTGGATGTCCGGTTGCACAACCCAAATTAACCAAGCGGCCCTTTGCAAGGACGATGATCTGCTTTCCGTCCGGGAACTGAACGAGATCGGTTCCTGGCTTCACTTCGGTCCAGCTATAATTTGAGAGCGCAGAGATTTGAATTTCACTGTCAAAGTGACCGATATTGCACACGATGCTCATGGGTTTCATGTTCTTCATATGCTCGGCGGTAATAACATCGGCATTGCCGGTCGCTGTGCAGAAGATATCTGCGCGTTCTACGGCTTCTTCCATTGTCACAACTTCAAAGCCTTCCATCGCGGCCTGCAATGCGCAGATCGGATCGACTTCGGTGACCATCACACGCGCGCCGCCATTGCGGAGCGATTGCGCCGATCCCTTACCGACGTCGCCAAAACCGGCAACGCATGCGACCTTACCAGCGAGCATGACGTCGGTGGCGCGACGAATGGCGTCGACGAGCGATTCCTTGCAGCCGTACAGATTGTCGAACTTCGACTTTGTAACGCTGTCATTGACGTTGATGGCCGGGAAAGGCAGATCGCCCTTCTTCGCGATTTCGTACAAGCGATGAACGCCGGTGGTGGTTTCCTCCGAAACGCCCTTCAAATTTTTGACCGTTTGCGTGAGATAGCCAGGCTTTTTAGCAACAAACGCCTTCAAAGCGCGCTGGAATTCGACTTCTTCTTCATTCTGTGGTTCGCCAAAGCTTTCACCACGCTCAAGCCGTGCGCCCCACAAAGCGAACATCGTGGCATCGCCGCCATCGTCTAGGATGATGTTCGCGGTGGTTTCATCCCCCCAATCGAAGATACGGCCGACATAATCCCAATAATCGGCAAGGCTTTCGCCTTTTACGGCAAACACAGGAATATCCTGCGCGGCAATCGCGGCTGCGGCATGGTCTTGTGTTGAGAAAATATTGCAGGTGGCCCAACGCACGTCGGCACCCAGCGCCGTCAGCGTTTCGATAAGCACGGCGGTCTGAATCGTCATGTGCAACGACCCGACGATGCGCGCGCCCTTCAATGGCTGTGACGCGCCAAATTCGTCGCGTAACGCCATAAGGCCGGGCATTTCGGTTTCGGCAATATTGATTTCTTTACGGCCAAAATCGGCCTCGCCGATATCGGCAATGACATAATCGTTGAAAGCCACGGGCTCATTCTCCGGGAGGTTTTAGATGATGGGAGCCCTTAACGGCGGATTTGCCGGAAATCAAATATAAAGATTGCTTTATATGTTTGATTATCATGCAATCCACGATCAAGCGCGGCACCTTATCCTTGGCCGCAGAAATTGGTCCATCCATCAACGGCCGCTTGACTTGGCACATTTGGTCCCAGATGAAGCATCAACTCTCTCACTTGCTAAAGGACATTTCTTATGAGCATCTCTGTTGGCGACAAAATCCCAGACGTAAAATTGGTCAAGGCAACGGCCGAAGGCCCGCAACCGGTACAGTCCGCGGAATATTTCGCAGGACGCCGTATTGCATTATTCTCGGTCCCCGGTGCCTTCACGCCAACATGCTCGGCGCGTCACCTTCCAGGTTTTGTGGAAAAGTCTGCGGAACTCGCTGCTAAAGGCATTGACGAAATCGCCTGCACCGCCGTCAATGATGCCTTTGTTTTGGGCGCATGGAACAAGTCGGGTGGTTCGGATGCCATCACGATGCTGGCAGATGGCAATGGCGATTTCGCGGCTGCGCTGGGGCTGGAAATGGACGGCAGCGCATTTGGCATGGGCAAGCGCGGACAACGTTTCTCGCTCGTTGTCAACAATGGCATCGTGGAGCATGTCAATGTCGAAGCGCCTGGTGATTTCAACGTCAGCTCGGCAGAATATATGCTTGGACAGCTCTAATCTATTGCTAGATCTGCATAAGCTAAACGTAAAAGGGAGGGGGCACTCTCCCTTTTTTGTTGCCAAATTTGCAAAATTCGGTGATGCGTGATCATGCTTAGTAATCACACTCAAAACATCATTAATCAACTTGTTACCGAGTATGAAGCTTCGGTAAAAAGGCTTCAATCCGCACTTGCCGCTTATTTAAAAGACAGAATTCCGCCAAGTGCTGATCAGCGCGCCCGCAATGACTTCTGCTATCCCGAACTCGTCATCACTTATTCGGGCAAGACGCGCGAGACCAAATCGAACCTCGCTTTTGGTAAGCTTGAAAAGGTCGGGACATACCGGACCACCTTTACCAAGCCCGATCTTTTTGCCGATTATATTGGTGCGCAGCTCGATCTATTGGACGAGCAATATGAACTCGAGATTTCGGTTGGCCGCAGTCGCCAAGAAATCCCCTTCCCTTATGTGCTCGATGGTTCCGCCGATCTTGAGCTTGGAAGTGTCAGCCCAAATGAACTTGCACGTCATTTCCCCACGACGGAGCTGGCCGATATTGGCGACGAAATCGCCGACGGCTTGTTGCGAGTAAAGGGCAATAGCAATTCGCCTCTCGCTTTATTTGATGGACTACGGACAGATTTTTCATTGGCCCGCTTGCGCCATTATACAGGCGCGCCGGCCGAACATGTGCAGCATTATATCCTGTTCACCAACTACCACCGTTATGTCGATGAATTTGTAAGCTGGGCCTGTACGCAAGTCGGCAATGGTCGCTATACGGCTTTGTCCGGTGCAGGTGGCCTGTACGTCGACAAGCCTACCGATAACGCAGCCCAGCTTATCGCCGACAGCACATGGCGCAGACATCAAATGCCCGCTTATCATCTCATCGCGCCTGACCGTTCGGGTATCACCTTAGTGAATATCGGTGTCGGTCCGTCCAACGCCAAAACGATTTGTGATCATTTGGCCGTGCTTCGGCCTGAGGCTTGGTTGATGATCGGGCATTGCGGCGGCCTTCGCGAAACACAGCGGATTGGTGACTATGTCCTTGCCCATGCTTATTTGCGCGATGACCATATTTTAGACGACGTCCTGCCGCCCGAAATCCCCATCCCGCCCATCGCCGAAGTGCAACAGGCCTTGGCGAGCGCGGCAGAAGATGTTTCAGGCGCGAGCGGCGCGGACCTTAAAAAGCGGATGCGCACGGGCACTGTTGTCACCACCGACGATCGAAACTGGGAATTGCGTTATTCCGCCTCGGCGTTGCGTTTCTCCCAAAGCCGCGCCATCGCCATCGACATGGAGTCCGCGACCATAGCAGCGCAAGGCTATCGGTTCCGCGTGCCTTACGGGACATTATTATGTGTTTCGGACAAACCGCTGCACGGCGAGATTAAATTGCCGGGTCAAGCAAACCGTTTTTACGAAGAGGCGATTGCCGCACATTTGCAAATCGGTATTCAAACATGCGAACTGCTGCGGGATGCTGGAAATAGTTTGCATAGTCGCAAGTTACGGGCATTCAACGAACCGCCATTCCGATAAGCACGCAGGAACGAACGCGACGCAACAAAATATTCATCATTGCATTACAACCAAAGGAGGAACGGCTTATGCCAAAAAAGCCCACAGAAGCTGGTGTATTCAACACGTTGTTGAACAGTTTACGTAGTTTGACCGATGCCCTTACTGGTAAAGCGCGTTCGGCGGCCGAGACGGCATCTACCACCGCCAAGTCAGCGGTAGATTCCGCCTCCAGCGCCGCCGCCACGGCAGGCACAGCCATTAAGGACAATCCCGGAAAGTCGGCTGCCGTAGCTGGCGCAGTTATCGCCACAGCCGCGGCCGCCGTTGCCGGCAAAAAGGTATATGATCGCAAGTCCGCAAACGGCGCAAAGCCTGCGGGCAAGAAACCCGCCGCCAAAAAAGCAGCCGTCAAAAAGCCTGCTGCGAAGAAACCGGCTGTAAAGAAACCGGCTGCGAAAAAGCCAGCGGCCAAACCTGCTGCAAAACCAGTCGCTACCGCGAAGCCTGTTGCGAAACCTGCTGCAAAGACCGCCGCGAAACCCGCGGCCAAACCTGCTACGAAACCCGCGGCCAAACCTGCTACGAAGCCAGCAGCGAAGCCTGCTGCGGTTGCAAAGCCAGCGGCGAAAAAGCCAACAGCGAAGAAGTCTGCGCCAGCAAAGCCCAAAGCCAAGCCGGCCAAATAAACCAATTAATATAAACTGCCCCGCCCGAAAAGGCGGGGCGGTTTTATCTACCAGCCCTTTTTGACGCCCTTATTTTGGGCCTTGAGCCATTTCATTAACGGCGCAAAATATTCCAACATTGGCTTACCAGACATTTCGCGTGTGCCGGTAAAGGCTTGCAACGCCTCTGGCCAAGGTTTCGACGCACCCATTTCAAGCATTGCGTTCAGCCGTGTTCCGACTTCTTTGTTGCCATAGAAAGAGCAACGGTGCAGCGGCCCCTTCCAGCCCGAAATGTCGCAGGCGGCTTTATAAAATTGGAACTGCAAAATGCGTGCGAGAAAATAGCGGGTATAGGGCGTGTTGCCGGGAATATGATATTTGGCGCCAGCATCAAAACGGTCGGCCGGACGTTCCACAGGTGGAACAATGCCCTGATATTGCAGGCGCAAATCAGTCCAGCCTTTGTTATAATTGGCCGGCGTGATTGATCCGTTGAACACGCCCCAACGCCATTTATCGATAAGCAAGCCAAAGGGCAAAAACGCCACCTTGTCCATCGCTTGACGCAGCAACAGGCCGTTATCCTTGTCGGCACCGGGGACCTTAGCGGGATCCAGCAAGCCAATCTGAACGAGATAATTTGGCGTGATCGACAAAGCGATGGCATCGCCAATCGCCTCATGGAAACCATCATTGGCGCCATTCAAATAGAAATAAGGCTGCTTGTTATAAGCGCGCTGATAATAATTATGGCCAAGCTCATGGTGGATGGTCACAAAATCAGTGCTATTGACCTTGATGCACATTTTGATGCGCAAATCATCGACATTATCAATATCCCAGGCCGAAGCGTGGCAGACGACTTCGCGATCGGCAGGCTTGATGAACTGTGCGCGATCCCAAAAGGTTTTAGGCAGCGGGGCAAAACCAAGCGATGAGAAAAAGCCTTCGCCAATCTTAACCATATCTTTTTCGGCTTTGCCGCGATTGGGGCTAAAATCCGTCAATTCGGTTTGTTTATACCCCTTGGCCACCAGCAATTCGCCAATGTCATACCCAATGTCGCCAGCCCCTGCAGGCGCGACAAGGTCATAGATATTGCCCCATTCCTGCGCCCACATATTGCCAAGCAAATCGGCACGAATGGGTCCGGTCTTGGACTGGACCGCATCGCCATATTTTTTGTTCAGCTGTGTGCGGACATAGGTGTGCAACTCGTCATATAATGGCTTTACCTCAAGCCATAATTTGTCGGTCAATTTGGCAAAATCATCCGCGGGCATGTCATAGCCCGACCGCCACATGGCCCCCACATCGGCATAGCCCAGTTCCGCTGCGCCTTTATTGGCGATCTCTACCATGCGGCTGTAATCCGCCCCCATCGGCGCGCCAACATTATCATGCCAGCTTACCCACATCTCCTTCAATTCTTCAGGATTGCGGTTCGTCCCCATTTCGGCCTCAATGTCCGAACCGTTGATTTCCTTACCGCGCAAAGTGCCCCGGCCCTTGCCATAAGCGGATTGCAATTTGGTGGAGATGGTAGCGAGCTCCGCCGCGGCGCCCGGCGTTGTCGGCGCGGGCAGCACAATACCCCCGCGCAGAATATCCAACTTACGTTTTGTATCATAAGACAGGCCAGGGATCGCTTGATAGCGGGCCGCTTCGAGTGCGTAACCAACGGCTTTTTCTGTTCCAATCTCACCATAACGCGCGGCGACAGAATCTGTATCATCGGTCAGGTACGTAGAATTAATCCACGCCACGCGCCCAGCTTCAACAGAAAAATCAAACAGATCCTTCTCAGCGCGGACAACAAACGCATCGGCATCAGATACCGTGGGTGCGGCGCCTTTTGATGGAGCATCCTGCGCCATAGCCAGACTGGGGATGGAAAGCGTGGCGAAAGCCAAAGCGGCAATCGATATAAAATTTTTCATGTTAAGGTCCTGACAGAAATGAGGGGGCGATCGTGAAACTTCCGGTGTTCTGCGTCAAGTACTGCGACTTTTCCAACTTCGAATGGCCAAGCCGATGAGCACTCCGAAGAATGTCACCAAAAACAATATCAATTTTATCGGCCGCGCCGTGGCGGCAACGCCGGACAACATATCATGCCCACCCGTAAACGCTGCCTGAATAAGCTGGCTAAGGGTCTCCGCATAATCGGCGATTGCAAATCCCACCGCTGCGACAATGATGATTTTACCAAGCCGCATTAGCATCGAGAGCGAGGACGCGGCAAACATCCGTCCCCCCGCAAAAGCGCCCCATGCATAAACCGCGATAAAGAGGAGGTCCAATTCCATGCTGTAGATGGCGAGATCCATTACATCCGATGCTACCCAACTCGCATGAATGATATCAACGCGGGCCGCACTGCCCGCGGCCTGATGGTCGCTTATGCCCAATGGCGCGGCTTCGGTGACCAACCAGACGTTCATAACGATCTGCGCAGCAAGCAACAAAATGCCGGACAGCCAGAACGTCCAGAAACGCCGTTCCACTGCCGTTTCCTTGCGCATTTTTACCTGGACTCCAGAGACGTCGCCAACGCACCTGACAGGGCATCCTCGCGCGTCAGATGATAAGTTGTATAGTCATGTTCTTGCCCACCATGATGGCGCTTATGCTCGAGCACTAATTTCCCGCCCAATCGCTCCACCGCGGTGCGGGAGCGAAAATTATTTGCACCCACTTGAAACACAATGACACGCACAAATTGGAATATATGGCGTAGCATCAGCGCCTTCACCTCACGGTTTATACCCGTCCGCCAATATGCGGTCGCAAAGAATGTCCAACCGATTTCTATTTCGGCCGTTGTCGGATCAAAATTGGCAAAGCGCGTGCTGCCGATGATGGCATCGGTCGCCTTGTCCAAAATGGCAAAGGCACCCTGCGACGCAAGGGCATCTGCGAAGAAGCCGTCAAACACTTCCTTTTTGTACCGATCCCGAAAAGGGTGCATCGCCCAAATTTCTGGGTCGGAAGCCACGCCATAAAGCGCGTCATAATCCGTCGCCAGTAATGGCCGCAGCATCACGCGTTGGCCAATCAAAACAGGCTGTATGTCGAAAGGGGCAGGCGTCACCAGCGGTCACCCGTCAGTGCCGCGACAAAAGCTTGCCCAAGCTCCGCTTTGGTTACCGCGCTCATATGGTTGCCCGGCACAGTGAATAGTTTTCCATTTTGCAAAAGCGCGGCAAGGTCTGCCGCAGAGCCATTATCATCATCTTGTTCACCGCATATAACCGCAACCGGCAAGGTCCAGCGGGCAATCTCGGCCGCTGGGGTGTCAACGAACGTATCCAAGACATACCGCAACGCCACCGGATCACCGCCTGTGGTTTTCAGGAACGCCTCCGCCATCCATGCGGCCGATCCCTTTTCATGCTGCCCCAAATTGTCAAAGACGTTGCGGAAATGCGCCCCACGATTTCCGGTCTGGGTCAGGCCTTCCAACCCCATGCCTGAGATGACGGCCTTTCCCGGCGCTGCGCCACGCGCCAGCATCCGCGATACCGTCCGTCCGCCGAGCGAATACCCGCCAAGATCATAATTCGTGATGCCCAAATGCGCCAACAACGCAAACTGGTCATCGGCCAAAATATCCCGCGGATAATGCGCCGGATCATGCGGATTGGCGCTCAAACCATGCGCGCGCAGATCTGGCATGATGACGCGGTATCCCGCATTGGCCAATGCGGCAGCGTGGCCATATTTAATCCAGTTGGTGTCCGCTTCGGACATAAACCCATGGATCAGCAACAAAGGCCGCCCCTGCCCCGTTTCGCGCCACGCGATCTCGACGCCGTCAATGGCTTGGAAACTATCTCGCGCAATCATCAGTCATACTTCGCCTTGTGGAATTTACTCTTGCTCTATTGCCATGCGCGTTTGGGTCAGGAAAGTTTTTTCGGGTGAAGACAAATAGCATGATCGATTGCCTTGCATATAATAAGCATAGCTATTATGTGCAAGGCATGAGCGATGATCTTGGCTTTCTTTTGGGTGATGCGGCACGCTTGCTGCGCCGGTCGTTTGACGAGCGGGCACGCATCCTGGGCGTCACCCGTCCCCAATGGCGCGTGCTTGCCTTGTTGAAGCGTTTTGATGGCAGCACGCAGGTAACCGTTGCGGACATGTTGGATGTAGAACCCATTACGCTCGGCCGAATGGTTGACCGGCTGCAGGATGCGGGTTTGGTAGAGCGCCGCGCAGATCCCGCAGACCGGCGCAGTTGGCGCTTACATCTTACGCCCGACGGCGAGCGAAAGATTGAAGCTTTGCGTCCAACCGCCCTTGCGCTTTTTGACGATGCATTGGCTGGATTGGATGCAGCCCAACGTTTGGAGCTGGAAGCCATGTTAAATGTCATTCGCGCTAATCTGACCCGCAAACCACTTGAGGTACCACATGGCTAATGCCGACCCACAAATGGACGTCAAATCAGACGCTCCGGCCAAACCACGCCGTTTGGCTCGCTTGGCGCTGCTCGGCTCGGTTCCGTTGCTGCTGATAGGCGGAGCCACTGCTTATTATATTGCGAATGACCATTATGTGTCGACCGACAACGCCTATGTTCAACAGGACAAGGTATCGATTTCGGCGGAGGTTGGCGGACGCATTATCGATGTGGCTGTGCATGAAAATGATGTGGTCAATGCAGGCGACCTTCTGTTCCGGATTGACCCTGCGCCCTACCGCATTGCCATTGAGCAAGCCGATGCAGCCATTGCGGCTGCGCAAGTGCGCGTATCGTCACTGCAAACCGAATATCAAACCACGGGCGTAGATATCGAAAGTGCGCGTGAAGACGTCGCGTTTTACGAGAAGGAATATCAACGGCAATCCGCGCTCATGCAGGCTGGTTTTACAACGCGTGCGCGTTTGCAGGCGGCCGAACACGCTTTGTCCGATGCACGTAGCCGCGTTGCATCAGCCCAAGCCAACGCAACGAAAGCACGCGCGGCACTTGCCACTGGCTCTGCAGCACCTGGGGTTAACCCAGCAATAAAGGCGGGTCAGGCGCAACGCGAACAAGCACTTTTGAACCTTGCGCGCACCGAAGTGCGTGCACCTGTGTCCGGCGTGGTAAGTCAGGCCGACCGTTTACAGCCCGGTCAGATGATGGTTCAGGGTCTACCCGGCGTGACCATTGTTGCCAGCAATAGAAGCTGGATTGAGGCGAATTTCAAAGAAACCGACCTTGCGCATATGCGGGTGGGTCAGCCGGCGGAAATCACCTTCGATGCCTATCCGGAGTTAAAAGTCCGCGGTAAAGTGTCGAGTATTGGCGCTGGCACCGGATCAGAATTTTCGGTGCTGCCGGCGCAAAACGCCAATGGCAATTGGGTGAAGGTGACACAACGCGTACCCGTGCGGATTGCCATTACCGACAAGCCAAAGCGTGCAATGATTGCGGGACTGTCGGCACATGTCCGCATCGACACCGATAGATAATCCGCTCGATCAACCGGCCTATCCGGTCAAGAACAAAGCGCTGCTAACGCTTGCCGTCATGGGGGCGACGATTATACAGATATTGGATTCGACAATTGCCAATGTCGCCATCCCACATATGCAAACCAGCCTTGGTGCGACGATGGATACCATCACTTGGGTCCTTACAAGCTACATCGTGGCCAGCGCCGTTGCGATGCCTATCACGGGTTGGCTGGCCGATAGAATGGGTTCCCGCAATCTGTTTCTGGGCGCGGTAGCCGGATTTATCGTCGCATCAATGCTATGTGGTATCGCGACAAGCCTATCTGAAATGGTCGCATTCCGCATATTCCAAGGGGTGTGTGCAGCGTTCATCGGTCCGCTTTCCCAAACCATCATGCTGGATATCAATAAGCCGTCGGAGGCACCGCGCGCGATGTCTATCTGGGGCATGGGGATCATGATAGCGCCTATATTGGGCCCGATGATTGGCGGGTGGCTAACCGAAAACTACAATTGGCGCTGGGTATTTTATATCAACTTGCCGATTGGAATTCCGACCTTGGCAATATTGTGGTGGCTATTGCCCTCGCGCCCGATCAACCGCCGTGAACTCGATCGCTTTGGCTTTGCTATGCTGGCGATTGGCTTGGCAACCCTACAGTTGCTCATGGATCGCGGACAGCAAGAGGATTGGCTGCAAAGTTGGGAAATCATTATCGAGCTGCTTATCGTTTTGGCGGCACTTTGGATGTTTGCGGTCCATCAAATGACAACGCGCCGCCCTATGTTCGAGCGGCTGTTACTCACCGACCGCAATTTCTTCATTTCGCTGAACATGATGTTGTTGGTGGGCATGATGATGTTCGGCATCTTCGCGTTGCTGCCTCCGATGCTCCAGAATCTTTATGGGTATAGCGTCTACGACACCGGGGTGCTGTTGGCGCCGCGCGGCGTTGGCATATTGCTTGCCATGTTTATCGCGGCAAAATTGACCAATAAAGTTGATCCGCGTGTCGTGATTTGTGTCGGTTTTCTCATGACCGCTGCATCGATGTGGATCATGACCGACTGGTCCTTGAACATGGATTGGCATTTAATTGTCTACACCGGCCTTTTCCAAGGCTTTGGCATGGGTTTTGTTTTCATCCCGCTCAATGGGGTTGCCTTTTCCACGCTGCCGATGCGGATGCGGACGGACGGGTCAAGCCTGCTATATTTGTTCCGAAACCTGGGCGGCAGCTTTGGGATATCTGTCATGACGACAATGCTCGCGCGTAACATGCAGACGAGCCATGAAGATCTCGCATCGCATGTCACCGCCTCCTCAATGAACGCAATTGACCCGTCAACGGCAGACCGATTGGGGATTTTAGGCGAAAGCGCGATGCAAATGCTGAATTTGGAAATCAATCGACAGGCCGCGATGATCGCTTATCTCGACGACTTCAAACTGATGATGATCATATTGATCATCATCAGCCCATTGGTGTTCTTTTTGAAGCCGGGCAAAGCAGCGCCGGGGCAGCAACCGCCTATGGCGGACTGACACCGGTTAAGGGCGCTTTGTCAGTCCTTTTTGTTCCATGCGCCATAGCGCCATGTCAATCCGGTCCTGACCGAAAAATGGTTCGCCGTCGAAAACGAGAGTTGGCACGCCCCAATGCCCTGCAGCTTCTAACTTTGCTTGGTTGGCAGCGATTTCCGCATCTAGACCTGCCGCATCGTTAAGCGCTTCGGCATCTAGCTCTGCCAAATCTAATCCCGCGCGCGAAGCTGCACCGTCGAGATGCTCGCCCTCGTGCCAATTCTCCGCCCCGCCCCAAATGAGCCGCGAAACTTCGTCGCAAAAGGCCAGGCTTTTGCTCCGCCGCGCTGCGGCTTGGCCCAATCGGGTCAGGCGAAAAATATAAGGCTGCTCTTCTGCGATCTTGCGGGTTTGCACGTCCTGCACAATCGGGTCAGGCCTTGGCGGACCAAAGGGCACGCCATGGAACTGCGCCACACGGAACATATCTGTAAAGGTATAACGCAGCCAATTAGGATGGCTGCGTTCAAAGAAATCAGGTTCGCGGATGGCGAGCGGATAGACCGGACGCAGATTAATCGTCAGGTCATATTCTTCCGCAAGTGCGCGATACCGCCGCGTGGCAAGATAGCTATACGGGCTGCGAAACGACCAGAAAACATCGGCTTGCAGCCCCATAACTCAACCCTTTTTCAAATGCCGACGCCCAAGCAGCTCGGCAATCTGCACCGCGTTCAGCGCAGCGCCCTTGCGCAAATTATCCGACACACACCAGAAGGCAAGGCCATTATCGACGGTCGGGTCTTCGCGCACGCGGCTGATATAGGTTGCATCGTCGCCTGCGGCTTCGACCGGTGTCGTATAGCCGCCATCCTCGCGCTTATCGATCAGCATGATGCCAGGGGCCTCACGCAAGATACTCTGCGCGGTTTCTGCCGACATTTCGCGCTCATATTCGATATTCACCGCTTCGCTGTGGCCGACAAATACAGGCACGCGAACGCAGGTCGCCGTCAGCTTGATTTTCGGGTCAAGGATCTTCTTGACCTCAACCATCATCTTCCATTCTTCTTTGGTATAGCCATCGTCAAGAAAGCTATCGATATGCGGGATGACGTTGAACGCAATTTGCTTCGTAAACTTCTTAGCATCGGCACTGTCACCGACAAATATGTTGCGGCTCTGTTCGAACAGTTCGTCCATGCCCTCTTTGCCTGCGCCCGACACCGACTGATAGGTCGATACGACAACGCGGGTGATCTTTGCGTAATCATGTAGGGGCTTCAACGCGACAACCAATTGGGCGGTTGAGCAATTGGGGTTCGCGATGATATTCTTGCGCTTGTAGGTATCGATGGCGTCTGGGTTGACCTCGGGCACAATCAAAGGAATGTCAGGGTCCATCCGGAAAAGCGAGCTGTTATCAATCACCACACAGCCAGCAGCAGCGGCAATGGGGGCGTATTTCATCGTCGCTTCCGAACCGATGGCGAAAATCGCCATATCCCAGCCGGTCCAGTCGAAATTCTCGATATTCTGGATCCTGAGCATCTTATCGGTATCGCCGTATTCGATTTCGACACCTTGGCTGCGCGATGATGCCAGAACAGCAATTTCATCGGCAGGGAATGCGCGTTCGGCCAAGATGTTGACAACTTCGCGGCCGACATTGCCGGTCGCGCCAGCAACTACGATACGGTACCCCATATTCACTTTCCTTTTCGGCAATAAAAAAGCCGGGCTCTTTTTGGGAGCCCGGCTTTTTGTGTTCGGTTAGAAACGCAGCGCGGCTCCTGCCTTATTCGGCAGCCTCGGTGGTTTTAATAGAGCGCGGATCACGGCGTTCAGCGATACGTGCCTTCTTACCGGTCAAACCACGCAGATAATAAAGCTTCGCACGACGCACGACGCCCTTACGGACGACTTCGATGCTGTCGATATTGGGGCTGTATAGCGGGAATACGCGCTCAACGCCCTCACCGAACGACATTTTGCGTACAGTGAAGTTGGAGCCCATGCCCTTGTTTGAACGCGCGATGCACACGCCTTCATAATTCTGAATACGCGTGCGCTCACCTTCGATGACCTTCACGCCCACCTTTACGGTGTCACCTGCACGGAATGCAGGAATTTTTTTGTTTTCTGACAAAGCTGCAATAGCTTCGGCTTCGAGTGTTTGGATGAGGTTCATGCCCCATTTAATCCTTATTCTTTTGTTGCACGTCAGAGGCAGGCTGAACCCGGGCGTCTTTGTAACGCCCCCAAAGGTCCGGTCTGCGTAACCGAGTGATTTCCTCTGCCTGTTGTTTCCGCCAAGCAGCTATTTTCGCATGATCCCCCGATCGCAACACTTCAGGGATCATACGCCCTTCCCAATCATTGGGTCGGGTATAGTGCGGATATTCAAGCAATCCTTGTTCAAAGGACTCTTCGTCACCGCTGGAAGAGGCGCCCATTACGCCGGGAAGCAGCCGAATGCAAGCGTCTAACAGCATCAAAGCGCCGATTTCGCCCCCGGATAATATGATATCCCCCATGGAAACTTGTTCTATTTCGGGATGGGCATCGAAAAGGCGCTCGTCAAAGCCTTCAAATCGGCCGCACAGCACCGTTACGCCGGGACCAGCCGCAAGTTCACGGACGCGCGCTTGCGTGATGGGCTTGCCGCGCGGGGTCATCGCAAGAATTGGGGATTCAGGCTGCGCTGTCGACGCGTGGACAACCGCAGCCGACAGAATATCCGCCCGCAATACCATCCCTGCCCCGCCGCCTGCTGGCGTGTCATCGACAGTGCGATGCTTATCGCTTGCAAAGTCGCGAATCTGAATGGGCGCGCAAGACCATTTCCCCTCCTCCAGCGCACGGCCAGCCAAGGAAATCCCCAGCGGTCCGGGGAACATTTCAGGATAGAGCGTAAGTATTTGCGCGTGGAAGGTCATATCACAAATGCGGCATCAATGAGAATACGCCCGTCCGCGCCTGCCACCCATTCGGGCACGGCATCGACGGTCATGGGGACCATGAACTTTTTGCCAGGCTTGCCTTCAACAGAGGGCATTTGGATTTCCAGCACATCGCTTGCGCCGAAATTTTCGACAGCTACGCAAATACCGAGGTCGCTGCCATCGGTGGACACGCATGGGAGGCCCAACAGGTCGCTATAATAATATTCGCCCTCACCCAATTCGGGCAAAGCCTCCCGCGGAACGGTGAGCAGCGTACTGCGCAGCTTTTCTGCGGCATTGCGGTCGTTGATTTCAACAAAGCGGGCAATTGCGCCATCTTTGGTCGGGCGTAGCGACTTAACCGTCAACGAGCCGTCATTGAACGTCTTATAATGTTTCAAGCTGTCCAAACTATCTGCAAACAGCTTGAGACGAACTTCGCCCGTCACGCCGTGCGCGCCAGAAACGGCGGCAAGCGTGACGGTGTTGTCAGCCAAAGCTTAGCCCTCGGCCTTTTCTTCAGTTGCTTCTTCTGCGGTAGGAGCAGCTTCTTCAGCAGCAGGCGCTTCTTCGGCAGCAGGTGCTTCTTCAGCGGCAGCAGGTGCTTCTTCAGCGGCAGCTTCAGCCGGTGCAGCTTCTTCGGCAGCAGGCGCTTCTTCCGCAACTACTTCTGGCTCTGGCTCAGGTGCTGGAGCAGCAGCTGCTGCTGCGGCCGCTTCTTCAGCTTCAGCAAGCTTGTTTGCCTTGTCTTCCGCACGATCCTTAGCTTTTTGGCCTGGTTCGCCCTTATTCGGGTTATTTCTGGCCTTACGCTCTTTGACGCCAGCGACATCAAGGAAGCGCGCTACGCGGTCCGATGGCTGTGCACCAGCGGCAAGCCAATGCTTCGCGCGCTCAGTGTCGAGGATTACGCGCTCTGCACTATCCTTAGGTGCCTGTGGGTTGTAGCTACCGATACGCTCGATGAACTTACCATCGCGCGGTGCACGGGCGTCAGCCACGACGATTTTATAATAAGGGCGCTTTTTCGAACCGCCCCGCGACAAACGCATTGATAATGCCATAAAACTAACTCACCTTTCTTAAAATACTTAAATAAAACAGTATATTATTTCTTCTTATTCAAAAGCCTTGCGAGGTCAGGTGGCATTCCGCCACCGCCGCCCATTCCGGGAAATCCGCCCATGCCGGGTGGCATCGCACCGGGGGGAAGGCCGTGCATCCCCTCCATCGCGCCGCCCAAATCGCCGCCGCCCATACCGCCTTTGCCGCCACCAAATAACGCAGCAAGGCCCTTGAGCCCGCCCATTTTGCGGATGCGCTTCATGGCACTGGCCATTTCTTGGTGCATTTTAATCAGCTTGTTGACGTCCTGCACCGTCATGCCAGAGCCTTTGGCAATGCGGATCTTGCGCTTGGCGTTCAACAATTCTGGCTTGGCGCGCTCTTTCGGTGTCATCGAACCAATGATGGCATCCATATGCACCAGCAATTTATCGTTCATGCCGCTGGCGTCCATCGCCTGCTTGGCCTTTTTCATGCCGGGCATCATGCCAGCCAATGCGCCCAGGCCGCCCATCTTGGTCATCTGGCGGAATTGGGTGCGCAGATCGTCCATGTCGAACTGGCCCTTGGCCATTTTGGCCGCGAGTTTCTCCGCGTCCTCTTTTTCGACCATTTCGGACGCGCGTTCGACCAAGCCGACCACGTCGCCCATGCCCAATATGCGGCCAGCCACACGGCTTGGATTAAATGCCTCAATGGCATCCAGCTTTTCACCGACACCGGCAAATTTAATCGGCTTGCCGGTAATGGCGCGCATCGACAATGCCGCACCGCCGCGGGCATCCCCGTCCATTCGCGTGAGCACAATACCTGTCAGATCAACGCGCTCGCCAAAACTTTTGGCAACATTTACCGCATCTTGACCCGTGAGCGAGTCCACGACCAACAATATTTCCTGCGGCACAGCAACCGTCGCTACCGCCTGCATTTCGTCCATCAATTGCTGATCAACGTGCAAGCGACCCGCGGTGTCGAGGATGAGAACATCAAAGCCCTGCAGCTTTGCCGCCTGCAAAGCGCGCTTGGCAATGTCGACGGGCATTTGCCCCTGCACAATCGGAAGCGTCGCGACATCGGTCTGCGTGCCCAGCGTGCCCAATTGCTCCTGCGCTGCCGGACGATTAACGTCGAGCGACGCCATCAGGACTTTCTTGCCCTGCTTCGTCTTCAACAATTTCGCAATTTTTGCGGTCGTGGTGGTCTTACCCGAACCTTGCAGACCGACCATCATGATGATGGCAGGTGGCGCAACAGCCAAATTCAGGTCGCTTTGTTCCGCGCCCAACATGTCCACCAGCGCGTCGTTAACGATTTTGACGACTTGCTGGCCGGGCGTGACGGATTTTAGGACCTGCGCGCCAACGGCTTGCTCGGTTACCTTGTCGATAAAGTCGCGGACAACGGGCAAGGCAACGTCGGCCTCAAGCAAGGCAACGCGCACTTCGCGCATCGCTTCACGCACGTCAGCTTCGTTCAACGCACCGCGACCGCGCAGGCGATCAAACACCCCTCCTAACCGGTCGCTCAGCTTGTCAAACATCGACATTCCTTACCAAATCACCCCATTTGGGGCATAAACGAACAAAAAGCCGGTGAGCGAATCTTCGCCGACCAGCTTGGAAATTATGGATTTCCAACAAATTATAAATGGCACCACTCGTGCCTTGGTGGGCCGCTTACCAACAGATTTCGCAAAAGGCAAATCATTCCGTGTAATGAAGCCGCCGATATCCGGCGCCATAAGCGGTGGACACTCTGGCCCACAGCCCCTAAATCGCCGACGATGGCAAAAGGCGAATTTCATAAGATGCATGGGCTGGGCAATGACTTTGTCATTATCGATGCGCGCGTCTGTGCAATAGACATGCCGCCAGCTCGTGCGCGGGCCATTGCCGACCGTAAATATGGAATTGGCTGTGATCAGCTCATCCTGTTGGCGCATTCCAACATTGCCGATCTCAATATGCACATATTTAACGCAGACGGCAGCGAAGTTGAAGCATGCGGCAATGCCTCGCGTTGTGTGGTGGCCTTGCTGAAACAAGATCTAAAAATCGAAACAAAGGGCGGGATTATTTCGGGGCAATTGTCCGGCAACGCTGTGACCGTTTCGATGGGCGAAGCCAAGTTTGCATGGCAAGACATTCCGCTCGCTTTTGCCATGGACAGTGCTGCCCTGCCCTTGGCGTGGGAGGAATTGCAAAACCCCATGACGGTCAACATGGGTAACCCGCATGCCGTGTTTTTTGTGGACGACGTCGATGCTGTGGACCTCGCGCGACTTGGTCCTATCATTGAGCATGACGCCGCCTTTCCAGAACGCGTGAATATCAATGTCGCGTCCATCGACGGCAACGAAATCTATTTAACAGTATGGGAACGCGGCGCTGGCCTGACGGGCGCCTGTGGCACGGGGGCCTGTGCCACCGCCGTTGCCGCTATACGGCAAGGCAAGGTCCAATCCCCTGTTGTCGTACACCAAAAGGGGGGCAGCTTGACCATCGCATGGACAGCGGGGCAGCCCGTGATCATGACGGGAAGCGCGACCTATGTCTTTACCGGCCACGCCGACTGGGACGACTTTGGATGAACGCCCCGCTGCAGAAACCTGAGATCATCAGCATGGGTTGCCGCCTGAACCTAGCGGAAAGCAACGCCTTGGCCGAGCAACTTGCTGGGCATGACGATATCGTCATTATCAATAGCTGCGCTGTGACCAATGAATCGGTCCGCCAAACCCGCCAAGCCATTCGCCAAGCGCATAAACGCCGCCCCGATGCAAAAGTGTGGGTAACCGGCTGCGCGGCGCAAGTTGAACCTGAAACCTTCGAAAGTATGCCCGAAGTCACGGGCATATTCGGCAATCATGAAAAACAAAATGCGGCTTTGCTGCGCGAGATAATCGAACGCCCTGACCGCCCAGTTGTCGTTTCGGACATCATGACCATCGCGCAAACCGCGCCGCATTTGGTCACCGCTTATTCTGGCAAGACGCGCGCCTTTGTTGAGGTGCAAAATGGCTGCGACCATCGCTGCACCTTTTGCATCATTCCCTATGGACGGGGAAACAGCCGCTCAGTCCCCGCAGGGAGTGTAATCGAACATATTCAAAAGCTGGTGGACAGTGGTTTTCAAGAGGTGGTGCTGACAGGTGTCGATGTCACCAGCTATGGCCATGATTTGCCGGGGCAGCCCAATTTGGGATCATTGGTCGAGCGCATCTTAAAGCTTGTGCCAGACCTTCCGCGCCTGCGTCTTTCATCCATCGACGGCGTAGAAATTGACGCGCGGCTGTTTGACCTACTGACCGGCGAAACGCGCGTCATGCCTCATATCCATCTGTCATTGCAGGCAGGCGACAATATGATCCTGAAGCGGATGAAACGGCGCCATAGCCGTGAACTGGCGATTGACCTCGTTGCGCGCCTAAAAGCAAAACGCCCAGATATTACGATTGGCGCGGACATCATCGCCGGTTTCCCGACAGAGGATGACGCCATGTTTGCCAACAGTGTCGACCTCGTGCGCCAATGCAATATCGTCCATGGGCATATCTTTCCGTATTCGCCAAAAAAAGGCACGCCAGCAGCGCGGATGCCGCAATTGCCGCCGCAGATTGTTAAAGCCCGCGCCAAGGCACTACGCGATGCCGTCGCGACCGAAAAATCTGCTTGGATGAAGGCGCTTATCGGCACTGCGCAAAATGTTGCCGTCGAAAGCGGCGGATATGCAGGTCATGCGGAAAATTTCGCGTATCTGAAGCTTGATACAAAAATGCCCGAAGGCCGGATAGTTTCGGCCCGCATTACCCATATCCAAGACGAAGTTTTACAGGCAGAGGTTATCGAATGAGCGAAAATGCTGGGTGGACGAACCGCTTGTTCGGCGGCCTTAAGAAAACATCAGGTAAACTGACCGAGAATATTGCCGGACTTGTTACCAAGGCGAAGCTGGACGCAAGCGATCTTGACGAGATTGAGGATGCGTTGATTGCCTCTGACCTCGGCCCTGCCATGGCATCGCAAATTCGTGAGAAGATTGCAGGGGGCCGCTTTGACAAGGGCATTGATGCCAATGGTATAAGGCAGATCGTTGAGGATGAAATTGCCTCCGTCCTTGCGCCAGTCGCGTCCCCGTTGGAAATTGATGCTTTCCCGCGCCCTCAAGTCATTTTGGTTATTGGCGTCAATGGCTCCGGAAAAACAACGACGATTGCAAAGCTCGCCAATCTGTTCCTGGAACAAGATTATGGCGTCATGCTGGCCGCGGGCGATACATTCCGCGCTGCTGCCATTGGCCAATTGAAAATTTGGGCGGAACGTATTGGCGTGCCGATAGTCACGGGTCCCGAAGGCGGTGATGCCGCAGGCGTAGTGTTCGACGCGGTCAAAAAGGCAACGGCCGAAGGCATCGATGTCCTGATCGTCGATACCGCAGGCCGGTTACAAAATAAACGCGAGTTGATGGACGAACTTGCCAAAATCCGCCGTGTGTTGGGCCGCCTGAACCCAGCCGCACCGCATAATGTTGTACTCGTGCTGGACGCAACCACGGGTCAAAATGCGTTGTCACAGATTGAGACTTTTAAGGAGGTCGCTGACGTAACCGGACTTGTCATGACAAAATTGGACGGCAGCGCGCGCGGCGGCATATTGGTCGCGGCGGCAAAGCAATTCGGCCTGCCCATCCACGCCATTGGTGTCGGTGAGGCTATTGATGATTTGCGGCCATTCAACCCGCAAGATGTCGCCCGCGCAATTAGCGGGGGTTCGTTGTGAGCCAAACCACGCAACCAACAAAGCCATCGGGCACGCTAAACTTTGTCCTCGATTTCGGGCCATTGCTGTTATTCTTTGTCGCGTCAAAATTGGGCAGTTCCGACGCGGACCCCAAACAAGGCGCAATTGTCGGCACTGCGGCATTCATGGCGGCGATCATCGTCGCGGTCATCGTGTCTAAGCTCAAATTAGGTAAGATTTCCCCCATGCTAAAGCTGACGGCAGCATTGGGCGTTTTCTTTGGCGCGTTGACCATATGGTTTCACGATGAACGCTTTATCCAGATTAAGCCGACAATCATTTACGCGTTTTTCGCGGCTCTGTTATTGGGTGGCTGGTTGCGCGGCAAAGCGATGCTCAAATATGTGCTAGAGGCGGCTTATCAGGGCCTTAGCGAGACCGGCTGGTTGAAGCTGTCATTGCACTGGGGCCTATTCTTCTTGGCGCTCGCGGGATTGAACGAGATTTTCCGTCGGCCCGAATGGTTTTCATTTGAGACTTGGCTATCGATTAAAGTGTGGGGCGTGACCGCGCTCACTTTCTTATTTGCCTTGGCCAATATCCCCATGCTGATGCGGCATGGGCTGAAGCTTGGCGATGATGCGGAGACCCCGCCGCAGGGATAAACAATGTTATGGGGGCGCGCGTGACGCGCCCTAACAATGATCTGATGCCACAGACGCAGAAATTATGTGACAAGCGGCTATCACCCCGATAGTCAGCATAGCATCAGGGGCAATACCACCTGAATGCCTACAGGAGGAAAAAATGGCGAAGTTTTTTGGAAATCTACATCTGGTGCTGGTCGCAGGGCTCGTGCTGGCATTAGCACTGATGTTCACTTTGCACGGCGACGGTGTCACGGCGCAAGCCATCACGCGCTGGCTACACACATTTTTCGGGATCGTCTGGATCGGATTGCTGTATTATTTCAATTTCGTACAAATCCCCACCATGCCGAAAGTGCCTGCTGAGCTAAAGCCAGGCATTTCGAAGCATATCGCGCCATCGGCACTGTTCTTCTTTCGCTGGGGTGCAGCACTGACCGTATTGCTTGGCCTCATCATTGCGGTTCAAGCCGGCTACGCGCATCAAGCATTTACGCTGCAAGATCCGTACAAGCTTATTGGCGTTGGCATGTGGCTTGCGGTCATCATGGCGTTCAACGTGTGGTTCATCATTTGGCCAAACCAAAAGAAAGCACTTGGCATCGTTGAAGCGGATGACGCGACAAAGGCGAAAGCAGCTACGACAGCGATGATGACATCGCGTCTTAACACATTGTTGTCGATCCCAATGCTGTACACGATGGTCAGCTTTAACGGCGGCTAAGTCCGGCTATCTGGAATTCAAAGAAGGGGTGGCAAATGCCGCCCCTTTTTTTTATCCCAAGAGGTCGTGCTTTTTCAACGTGTGGCGCAATTGGTCATAGCTGAGATTAAGCGCCTTAGCGGTCTGCCGCTGGTTGTAACGACACTTTGCCAGAGCTTGCTCCAACACAGATTTTTCAAACTTCTCCGTTGCCTCGCGGAAATCCGTTACATCCACTGCTTGGCTAGGGTCCGTTGTATATTGCGCCTCGGCAACAACATGTTGATGTTGACTGTCGGCTTGTACCTGCGCCGGTGCAGAAGCTGCCACCCCGCCGCGCCATGGGCTGTCAAACGGATCAAATTGAATATAGTCGACTGGCTGCGCTGGGTCGGCCCACCGATATACCGCGCGCTCCACAACATTGCGCAGTTCACGCACATTGCCCGGCCAGATATGATTTTCCAAAGCGCGGGTTGCAACTTCGCCAAATCCGGGCCAGCCTTCCCAACCCAATTCCGCCGCCATCTTACGTCCATAATATTCGGACAACACCTCAATATCACCTTCACGCACACGCAGCGGCGGCAATGTGATGACCTCAAAGCAAAGTCGGTCCAGCAAATCGGCGCGAAACCGTCCCTTGTCGACCATATGGGGCAGATGCTCATTGGTGGCAGCTACGATACGCACATCTACGCGCATCGGCCGCGATGAACCAATCCGCGTCACCTCGCCATATTCCACTGCACGCAAAAGGCGCTCCTGTGCGCCCATGCTTAAGGTGCCCAATTCATCAAGGAACAAAGTTCCGCCATCGGCCTCTTCAAAGCGCCCCTCGCGCGCCCGTGTCGCACCGGTAAAGGCCCCTGCCTCATGGCCGAATAACTCCGCCTCAATCAGCGTCTCCGGCAAAGCCGCGCAATTTATGGTGACCAAAGGCCCGTCCCAGCGTGCACTCAGGCGGTGCAGGCGCTCGGCAATCAACTCCTTGCCGGTTCCGCGCTCGCCGACCACCAATATAGGACGATTGAGCGGCGCAGCACGGCTTGCGCGCTCCACAGCGTCCAAAAATGCCGTTGATTGGCCAATAAATTGCACATTGTCTCGATCCATTTTCAAATATTGGCATATTTCACCATAGAGTGGCAATAATTACCAGCACCCGACCTATGTAAATTTTGAGAAACGGCGGAAATGCGGCAAAAACGCAAATTGGCACGGTCCCTGCAGAGTGTCTTGCAAGCCAGCAAACACTGGCAAACAATATTGGGAATAAAAAATGCGCCAAGATATCGAAACCAGTGATTATCTAAACGAGCAAGACAGCCGTCTTTGGCTGGCGGTTGCTGTGTCCCTCATGATGATCTTTACGAGCTATGCCGTATCAGTTCTAAACCATCATAACGCTGGCGAGATCAGCGCACATACCCAACCGAATAGGTCAATCGTTGTCAGCTATCTAGCCTGACTTCGATAACCTGCGACCGGCGTGCCCCAGCTCCCCCTCCCGCTTCCAAAGGCACCCGGTCGCGACTTTTTTGAATGAAGTTACCAATATACATTATCGGAGTTACCCTATGGGCATATTTTCACGAACCCGCGATATCATCGCTGCCAATGTGACCGACCTTCTCGATAAGTCACAGGACCCCGCCAAAATGATCCGCATGATCATTTTGGAAATGGAAGAAACGCTGGTTGAGGTTCGGGCCTCTGCCGCCCGCACGATTGCCGACCAGAAAGAGCTGCGCCGCCACATCGACAAGTTGAACACGCTTGAAACCGACTGGACCGACAAAGCGCATCTGGCGCTTTCAAAGGACCGTGAAGATCTTGCGAAAGCGGCTTTATTGGAAAAGCGCAAGGCGACCGATATGAAAGAACAATTGACCGCAGAGGTTGATGTTCTGAACGATGCGCTGAAGGCGTCCGAGCAGGATATTCACAAGCTGCAGAAAAAGCTCGCCGACGCCCGCAGTCGCCAAAATGCGTTGATGACACGTTTGGAAAGCGCCGAAAACCAGGTCAAGCTGCGCACCATGTACAATGGCGACAAGGTCCGTGAGGCATTTTCGCGCTTTGATGTTCTCGAACGCCGTGTTGATGAAGCGCAAGGATATGCTGACGCACTATCTATCGGATCCGAAGCGCCGCGCACTTTGGGCGACGAAATCGCTGCGCTTGAGAGCTTCGATGTCGTCGACGCCGAATTGGAAGAGATGAAAAAGGCCATGCAGGCCGACCTGAAGAAGGAGGCTTAAACCGTGAACTTTGGTTCCGAAATCATTGTGATACCCGCCATATTTATCGGCCTGCCTTGGCTTATCCTGCATTATGTCACGCGCTGGAAAACCGCTGCAACGCTGACTAATGATGATGAGCGGATGCTTGGCGATATGCACGAATTGGCACGCCGGTTGGAAGATCGCCTCGACACCGTTGAACGGTTGGTGGCGCAGGAAAATCCCAATTGGCAACCGCGCCGCATCGAACTCGATTCACCCGATTTTAACCCAGAAAATGTACGTAGGCCGGAAAGGAACCGCTGATATGTCAGGGAAACATACAAAATTCTATCTCGATAAGCAAAATGCCAAATGGAAAGGCGTCTGCGCGGGCTTAGCCGATTACACGGGGATCGATGCAATTTGGTTCAGGCTTGGTGTAATTGCCCTTACTATCGGACAGGGCTGGCCGGCTCTTCTTTACATAGCTGCAGCTTGGATGGCCGATCAAAAGCCAATCCATCTCTACACCGACGACCGGGAAGAGCAGAAATTCTGGCAAGGGGTGCGGCAATCGCCTGCCCGCACCACCCGCGATATTCGCTCACGTTTTCGGGAAATCGACCATCGCTTGGCCGAAATGGAAACTTATTATGTCAGCAACAATAAGCAGCTGGCAGAAGAAATCGAAAGCCTGCGGTAATATAGGAGGCATGATATGGATCCCGATAAACTCGCGATGATAACCGCCCTTGGCCCCATGATCGGTATCGGCGTTGTTGCGATTTCCGCAGGCTGGGTGCTGACAACATGGATGCGTATAAAAAACGGTTACCCGCTCGATGGCACTTGGGGTCAGCCAGTATATCCCAAGAATGACCAGCAAGCCATTGAACGGGTCAAGCTGTTAAGCCAAGAAAACGCCCAGTTGCGAGCGGAAATCGGGTCAATAAAAGATCGGCTTGCTAATGTTGAGAAGATCGTTGTCGACGACAGTCATAGGCTGAGATCAGAAATAGAGGCCCTTCGCGGGCCAAGCAATTAAGCGATTTAAAGACTGCGCATTTGAGAATTTGAGGAGGAAATAATGGGTCCGTTTGAAATGGTCGTTGCGATCATCCTAATCATCACCGTCGGAAAGATTGTCCAAACAAAACAAAAGGCCAAGCATGGCATTGTTGAGGATCAGGACTTTATGGGCACCAAAACACACCGTTTGTTGAACGGTGCGGAAACCCAGAAGATGCAGGACGAGATCAAAGCATTGAAGGAACGTATTCAGGTTCTTGAGCGCATCGCGACAGACAACAACAATGCCAATGATTTAAACCGTCAGATTGAGGAACTGCGCGGCCAATAATGGCGCGCGGATTGAAAGGCAGGAACCATGGAACAGGATCCTAATTTCTATATCATTATCGGTGCTTTTGCGGTGCTGTCCGTCGGCATTGTCGCTTCGCTCGGGTTACGCGGATGGCGCGACTGGATTGCGCTGAAGCATGCCGAATTGGACCTTGCCCGCCGAAGCAACGATGCGCCTGTGCCGTCAGCTACATCGCGTATCGAAGTCGCTGACTTAAAAGAACGCGTCAAAAAGCTTGAGGCTATTGCCGCAGGGATTGATATCTGACCCCTGCGGCCATATGCGGGCCCGATGACCACACTTTCCGACATTCAAGAAGAATATGAATTTCTCGAGGCCGACGACCGTTATCGTTTGTTGATCGATCTTGGTCGCGAACTGGCGCTTATGCCCGATGCGCTAAAAACCGATGCGACATTGGTCAGGGGCTGTTCGGCGAGTGTCTGGGTGTATCCCGTGACCGACAACGGGCAACTGTCCTTTATGGCGGACAGCAATGCCGCAATCACCAAGGGCATCATCGCGCTTGTACTCAAAACGGTAGACGGCAAAAACGCTGCCGAAATTCTGGGTACGGATATCGAAAATGCCCTCGCCCCGTTTGACCTGAAAAACCAACTCAGTTCAAACCGAACGCAGGGCATTCCCAATATGATTGCACTTATCCGCGAAACCGCCGCGCGTTATGCCAACTGAGCTGGTCTAACACCCAGCCACATCGCAAATGCGGGTAAGCGTGGCATAAGCAACCGATCAAACAGCCATAAAGCCAGCAGCGAAATCGCAAGTAACGGCAGCAATATGGCCATCACAGCGATAATCACGACAACACCGCGTATCTTTTGCGGCACAGCGGGGGCGATGGGCGCCCCAAGCGCATCAGCCGGTTTGCGCCGGCGCCACATGATAAAGCCCGATATCACCAAAGTGATCAAGCCCAATGCGGTGAGAACGCCGATCAGCTGATTAATCCAGCCAAAAAGCTGCCCCTCATGCCAAGCAATTCCATAATTCACAGCTTGGTCAATGACATGCTTATCGGCGAAACCCGTGCGTGACATCTCCTTGCCCGTCGCAACATCGAAGGTAATACTGCGGTTTAGCGGCCTGTTTTGCGCCTCCGACTTAATCGTCCACGCCATGGGTGTCGGTGGGCCAAAACGCTCTGGTGCACCCGGCGGTTTCACGAAAACAGGATGCGGTAGATTTTCCAATTTCGCATTAGCCACCATGTCGGCGAGGCCAACCAGCGGCACGCCAGCAGCCTGCATTTTCATCATCGCATCATGATCATGCTCGGCATGTGGGGCATGGACTCCAGTTTTCCAGTCTTGAGCGCCTTGAACAAGGCCAAGCTCCGCCCTTGCCACGCGAAAGGCATCGCCCCAGACACTCGCCCAGGGCAATCCTGTCGTCAGCAAAACAAGCGCGAGCCCGGAAACCCAGAAACCCGTCACCGCATGAAGGTCGCGCAGGAACAGGCGCTTACCCCGCTTCAATCTGGGCCAAAGGACGCCGCTGAACCCCTGCCCCCGCGGCCACCACATATACAGGCCGGTCAGGATCATCACGATGGCCCAACAGGCCGCCAATTCGACAATCCAATCGCCAACCCTACCGATCAAAAGCGAACCATGGATACGCGAGACCGTTGCGGAAATGCGACTTTCTGGGTCCACACTCCCTAAAACCTCTCCTTGCGGCGATACATAAACGTCACGCATGGAGCGGCCATCGGCTAACCCTACATGAATTACTGCGGCATCCCCTTCCTGCGCGGGCAACCGGTACCCGTGAAACTGCGCACCTGGATTTGCATCCATGACCGCGGCCAGCTGCGCATTGGGAGACACCGCTCCGCGGGTAGAAAGATTGCTAAAAGCGCGCTCCTCCCAACGGTCCAATTGCGGTTTGAACAAATAGATTGCGCCGGTTGTCGCCAGCACAAGAATAAGCGGCATGACGAACAACGACGCATAAAAATGCCAGCGCCAAATTGTGCGATAGAATGACGTATTTTCCATTCTAGCAACTCCCACACACGGTTTTAAGGCTGCCCGTATTGGCTTGTTCCGTAGGCGTAATGATGAACGATAAGCACGCCGCAGTGGCGCGCAAAATAGACAAAAATGTCATGATGTTTTCCTAAATCTAAACGAGAAATGAGCCGCGCAGCAGCCCGTTGGTTTAGATGTAAGAAGGTGGCCCAATGGCCGGCGGCGGCGGTGCAGCGAGGCCAGAGCCTATCGATACTTCGCGTTTGGCAAAAACCGGCGCGACCAGCGCCACTGGGGGTATCGCAATTTGCAGAGCATTAGCAGGAAAATCCGCTGCGATTGCAGCACCTGCAAAAGCACAAGGTTGGTGTTCAACAGATTTGCCTTTTGAGGGATCTTCCTTGTGCAGCTTGCCGGATTTGTCCATCCAGACGGTCTGGGTGTCCATACCTGCGCAGATGGTGAGCGCAAAACCACGTTCCGATGACGGCATATAGCCGGATGGAATGACGACGCGCATGGACAGTGCCATCAGTATAAATACTGCGGCAAATTTCCGTAAAGGCGTCACAGCGAGACTCACACGCGCCCTATAGGCTCGCAGCTGGGGTCGAACAAGAGGCTAGCCTCTCCACGCGCGGCGTTCTTCCGCAACGCGCAGGACGTCATAGGCCGCTTGGCCAGCCTGAAACGCCTTGGCGGCATCGGCATTGCCGGGGTTCACATCAGGATGCGTTTCCTTGGCAATTTTGCGCCACGCTTTTTTAGCGTCTTCAAACGTGGAATCGCTTTCGAGGCCTAAAATATCCAACGCATGCATTTCATCACGACTGCGGCTGCCGTCACCAGAGCCTGCCCAGCCATAATGCGCGGATTCCTTATAGCCTGAAAAATCACGCCGTTCATTGGCTTCCCGTTCGTCAGCCTCTTCTTTGGTCAGCCCCTCAAAATAGTCATAACCGCGATTATACTCGCCCGCATGCTCTTCACAGAACATCCAACGGTCAGGATTATTGGGAGATTTTGGCGCGGGGCAGTCTCCAGCCTTATTGCAGCCATATCGATCACACAGGCGCACTTGCTGGGCCTCGCTGCTACTGCCGTAGCCGCGCCAGCGGGGAAAACCCCAGTCATTTCGTCGTGTAGATCGGACCATGCCGCCGACTTAGCGACGGCATGGAAATTTTGCTAGGGGCGTAAACGCAATTATGCGCCGGACAGCGCGCCGCCCATCATCGGATTGGCAAAGAATGTCGAATAAAGCAGCGCCGCAACGATGCCAGACATGATAAGCGCGAGAACAACATAAATGAGCACAATAGCCACCGTAAAGCCGGCAATCTTTTCCTTTGGAACGCCCATTACCGGATTTAGCCCACAATAAATCAGGTACACCACATAGACAATCGCCGCAAAGCCAAGCACTGCCCCCAAAAAGGGTATCCAGCTTAGTAGCGCTACGACCCAGCTCGGCGTGCTGGCGTATGTCATCAACTTCATGGCCTGCACTTTGTCCGAAGTGCCGTTAAAGCTTGGAGAGACGAGCTTAACCATCGTTCCCATTACAAACAACGACACAAGCGACACAATGAGGCTCAAGATGGCCATGCCCGCGATAGCCATAAGGTTCAACGGCATGCCGTCACCAAAGCCCATCATGTCCGCAGCTGAGATACCCAAAAGCCCCGTAAACAATATTGTGGAGACCAGAGGTATCAGTGCCAAAGGCATTGCGTAACCCGTGAACAGCCCCCCGATCGTCGCAGGCTCCGATGCAATGACATTCCATTCATCCGTCGGCTTCAAAATGATATTCTTGGCGCGTTCCACAATCGACATTGACTTAGCCCTCCAGAATTGGCTTGCGACGGAACAGAACATATTGGTGCCAATAAGTAAATATTGACGTTTGCGTTAACGTAGAAGGAAATATGCAACCCGTTTCCGGGATTGGCCGCGAGATGTGCGCGCATGGGGTAAAAAGCCAGAGGGTCTGTAAGCCGGGTTCTGTCCTCCGCTTCGGCCGAAACCGAGGCGGATGTGCGACCATTCATCTAGGCGACGCATTGCTGCGGCACTCATGCAACCAACCCGGGCGACTGGCAGGAGGATGCCATATGCCGCCCCTATTCGGTTTTGCTCCCGGTGGGGTTTGCCCTGCCGTTTCTGTTACCAGAAACGCGGTGCGCTCTTACCGCACCGTTTCGACCTGGCCGCATCGAAATGCGGTGGACTATTTTCTGTGGCACTTTCCCTAAAATTGCTTTCGCCGGACGTTATCCGGCACCGTTCCTCGCTGGAGCCCGGACTTTCCTCCCCTTAGCAGTTACCCGCTAAGCGGCGGTCGCCCAACCCTCTGGCAGACGTCAGATAACAGAATTGCCCTCAACCGCCAAGAGCAAGCTGTGTAAGATGGCCCGCGATTCACCGTCGATCGCACCGTCGATGTTCGTAGGCCGAAACCGTCGCTGAAATGCAACTGTCGCCGCTTTGCCATCGGCTATGCCATAGCCATAACGTTCCAGTGCCGACAGAAACGTAGCGTCAGACCAACCGGGATCGACCAGATTTTCAGTTGGCCGCTTTACGGCAAGCCCAAGCTTTGCCAGCGCTTCCCAATCAAACAGCTCGCCCGGATCTTCTTTGCGAGCCGGGGCCACATCGCTGTGTCCGACAACGTTACGTGGATGTATGCCATAGGTCCGGACCAATTCTGCGACCAATCGCGTCACGGTGTCCATCTGCGCCTCAGGAAAGGGACGATAGCCAAATTCATGACCGGGATTGACGATCTCAATGCCAATGCTGGCACTATTGCAGTCGGTAACGCCCCGCCAATAAGATAATCCGGCATGTTGGGCGCGTTGCTCTTCGCGCACCATGTAGACCAATTGCCCATCTTCATCGACCACATAATGCGCGGAAACCTTAGACGCTGGGTTCGCGAGCCAATCAATGGCTGCGGCGCCGGATTGCATACCGGTATAATGCAGCACGATCATGCTAATGGGCAGGCTACGTTCGCCAAAATTGGGTGATGGGTTCCAGATCATAGTCATGACTGAACCATAGGTAAGTCAGGCGCGACGTGCAACATCAGGCCTGCACACGCTTTACGCTGCATCCCTGCTATGCGGCCCACTTAACCTTCCGTGCGGATGAGCGCGCCAATCACCAGATTTTCGGCATCAGGCTCGGCCAGTTGCAACATACCTCCATTTTGAACGGTCAGTGTACGCGCCATCCATGCCGCCGCGGTGCGCGGATCCAGAGCTGCAGGGTCAAGTTGCCCTGCCAATGCGTCCCGGATAGCGGGCTCCATGAGGATTTTAGGCCCGCTTGCGCGAATAACTATTTCCTGTTCACCGGCATGCGCTTCGGCACCCACAGACAATGTTCCGCCGCGTATCAACGCGTCATTGGCCAATAAAACGAGATTCAGTAGTATTTTCACCGCGCGTTTTGGCATCATCTGCGCAGGTACGGCCCAATCAAGGACCGTCCGCCCATGTGACGTTACCATTGGCTCAATCACCAATTTTGCATCATTTGGATCAACTTCGGAGCCAAATCCGCCAGCCGCACCAAAGGCCAAGCGGAAAAACTTCAACCGGTCAGCAGCTGCCTTTGCGCTTTCCGCAAGCAAATCCATGCATCGTTGCCGCATTTCGGGATCATGCTCATCCGCCAAGAGCTCAAGGCCGTTATTCATCGCGCCAACGGGGCTTAACAGATCATGGCAAAGGCGCGAGCACAACAGGCTGGCAAAATCGATTTCGGTTTCGGACATTATAAAAAATTCCTGACGTCATCTGGCGGGTTAGCGCCGCTCATGGACCGAGTTGGCGGGCGTTTCAACCCTCGACTATTAATGCCACGGGGGTAAATCCGTTCACCTGCGCACCTGTAACCACAGGCTGCCATGCGGTGATCGCACCAGCGGCAATAATCAGCCAAAACCGCCCGTCTGGCGCGGCTTGCGCGACGTCAGTTGCAGATGGCACAGCAACGCCATTGGGGTGCGAGTGGAAATATCCCAACACAGGAATTCCGCCACTTCGCACGTCCCTGCCTGCTGAGAACAAGGCGGCAGGATCGATTTCAAAATACCGAGTAGGATCGGCCGCGACATTCTGCGAAAGCTGCACCGCGGCGACACGATCTCCCTCCCCGCGCAGTAAACCGCAGCATTCATGCGTCCCCGCACTTTCCGCCCAGTCCAAAAGTTGTCGCCAGTCGCCGCTTGATAAATGCAAAGCCATAACCCATGTCTACGGTATGGTTGGGGATATTACCACATTTACAGGCGTTTTGGGTGCCGGACGACTGGATAGCGCGCTTGCTGCTGCATTGCCGCAATATTCGCGCGCGCGCATTCAGGCTTTGATCGCGGATGCCGCGCTGCGCATCAATGGTCAGGTCTTTGTCGACGCCGGCAGCAAGAAAATGTCGGGCCAGAATTTCGAACTTAACGTCCCTGCCCCGATACCCGACACAGCGATGGCACAGAAGATAGCGCTGGATGTGGTGTTTGAAGATGATCATTTGATCATCGTCAACAAGCCTGCTGGACTCGTCGTGCATCCTGCGGCGGGACATAATGATGGGACGCTTGTTAACGCGCTGCTGCACCATTGCCAGGACCAATTGTCGGGCATTGGCGGGGTCCAGCGCCCCGGCATCGTCCATCGCATTGACAAGGATACTTCGGGCCTTTTGGTCGTCGCCAAAAGCGATGCCGCGCATGAGGGCCTCGCGAAACTTTTCGCCGCGCATGACATAGAGCGTAAATATATTGCGATTGTAAACGGTATTCCCGCGCCGCCAGCCGGCACAGTTCGCACGCAAATTGGCCGGTCCACCACAAATCGCAAGAAAATGGCGGTGCTGCCCGAAACAAAAGGCCGCCATGCCGTCACGCATTACCGAATGATCGAGGCCTTTGCCAAAACAGCGATGGTAGAATGCACGCTGGAGACAGGCCGCACGCATCAGGTCCGCGTACACATGGCGCATATTGGCCATCCGCTTATTGGCGATGGCGTCTATTCTAATCGACAAAACCACTACAAAATCGGTCCAAATCAGGCCAAATTCGACCGGCAAGCATTGCATGCCGCCTCTTTGGGGTTTATTCATCCCATTACCGGCGAAACTTTACGGTTTGAATGCGGTATACCAGAAGACATGCAGCTTCTGTTAAGCAAGATTCAATTATAAAAGTTTTGAAGGGAACGCTTTACCATCGGGTGCTTGATGAGGCCCGGCGGAAGGCACAATGAAAAGAGGAAAACATGTCTGTTAAAAAGAATGTTCCGGCTACGATACCTGCCCTTGGGGGGGACGCGAGCCTTAATCGTTACCTGAGCGAAATCCGGAAATTTCCGGTACTCAAGCCTGAGCAAGAATATATGCTTGCCAAGCGCTTGCAAGAACATGGCGATGCCAAAGCAGCTGAACAGCTGGTCACGTCGCATCTCCGACTCGTATCAAAAATCGCAATGGGCTATCGCGGCTACGGCCTGCCGGTGTCCGAGCTGATTTCCGAAGGGAATATCGGATTGATGCAGGGCGTAAAGAAATTCGACCCCGATCGTGGCTTCCGCCTCGCGACATACGCGATGTGGTGGATTCGCGCCTCGATGCAGGAATTTATCCTGCGCAGCTGGAGCCTCGTCAAAATCGGCACCACTGCGGCGCAGAAGAAGCTTTTTTTCAACCTGCGCCGTATGAAAAACAATCTGCAGGCTTTTGAAGACGGCGACCTGAACCAGGAAGCGTTGCAGAAAATCGCAACCGACCTCGGCGTTTCCGAAGAAGAAGTGAACAACATGAACCGCCGCATGGCGATGGGCGGCGATACATCGCTTAACGTGCCCATGCGCGAGGATGGCGATGGCCAATGGCAGGATTGGTTAGTCGATGACACGCCATTGCAGGATGAACGCGTTGCTGACGCGCAAGAAGGCGACATGCGCCATGCGTTATTGTCCGAAGCGATGGACAGTCTGAATGAGCGCGAGAAGCACATTCTGACGCAGCGTCGCTTGATCGAAGAGCCGCTAACGCTCGAAGAACTTAGCCAGACCTATAGCGTCAGCCGAGAGCGCGTGCGTCAGATTGAAGTGCGGGCTTTTGAAAAGCTGCAAAAGGCGATGTTGCGCATTGCTGGCGAGAAACGTCTACTTCTCACGCACTAAAGAGGTTTAGCCCTCTCGGTAAAAAGAGATGACGGGCGGAAAGCACTGCGCTAGTTTTTGCGCATGAAAAAAACCAAGCGTTCGCTTTCCACCCGTATTCTTCGTTCCAGCTTTAAGGGCGCCGTCTATTTCATTGGCGGCACAATCGCGCTTACGGCCGCTTATGCGGTGATACCCGTGCCGACGACCTTGACGATGTTGGTCGATAGCAATGGCGCGAAACGCGACTGGACGCCGCTTTCCGACATTTCGCCAAACCTTATACGTGCCGTTATCGCCGCAGAGGATGGCAAATTTTGTAGCCATGACGGATTTGACCGCGAAGCCATCGAAAAGGCGCTAACCCGCAACATAAAGGGTGGCCGGATGCGCGGTGGCTCCACCATAAGCCAGCAGACCGCCAAAAATGTATTCCTGTGGCAGGGATCTGGCTGGACCCGCTATTTGCGCAAGGTGCCTGAGGTGTATTTCACGTTCCTGATTGAAAAAATCTGGGGCAAGCGCCGGATCATGGAAGTGTACCTGAACGTCGCGGAGACCGGCATTGGCACTTATGGCGCAGAAGCCGGCGCACAGCGTTATTACAATAAATCCGCCAAGAACCTGACCCGGATAGAGGCCGCGCGATTGGCAGCCATCTTGCCTTTACCCAAAAAGCGGGCCGTCAACGGCGTGGGCGGTTTTACCCGCCGCTATGGCAACAGCATCTCCGCGCGCATTCGCGTCGTCAAACGTGACGGCCTGGATGCTTGCATTTACACATAAAAAAGGGCGGAGCCGAAGCCCCGCCCTATTTTAATAACCTAACTAAATGACTTAGAAGGCGACAGTAATCGTTCCGCTAACGGTGCGTGGTGCACCGATCTGGACGAAACCAGGGCCGCCATAAGTCGCAACGCCAGTTGTTCGGTTATATGTTGCACTCTGCGCCAAGCCACCGCCAAAACCGCCGACATAGAATTGGTCGAACAGGTTATAGACGTTAAGCTGGAAGCGGGTCTTATCGCTCACGCCCAAGAAGCCAAGGTTTACGCTCGCATCCAGGTTAACCAACCAATAAGCAGGCGCAGCGTCACCAAAGATTTCGGTCCGCGTTGTTGCTCCCAAAGTGCCGGTAGGAACCGCACCAGTTGGAATAAACGAACCTGTGTAAGTTGCCGCACCGGTATCGAAGACGTTCCGTGGGCCAGTGCGCTTTGCAGTAATGCCAAGTTCAACTGGGCCAACTTCACCGCGCACAGTTCCACCGAATGAATATTTCGGCGAACCACCTTCACGCTGGCCAGCAGTCGCAGCAAAAACCGGCGAACCGTCAGCGTTTTCACCGATGGCAACATTGTTCTTGATTTCCGACTTCATGTAAGAACCGAAGACATAAACGGCCAATTCAGGAATTGGGCGATATGAAACCGAGCCGTCGATACCGTATTTGTCGACATTGCCGAGGTTACGATACACATTCTGGTCCAGTTCTGGATCATAAGCCGAAGCCAAACGGTTCTGGAACTTCGTCAACCAACCCGAAAGCTGTGCCTGGATGTTACCCGAACGGTAACGCAAGCCAACATCAACGCTGTCTGTTGTTTCTGGAGCAGGACGCGCACGCGCGGTCGTGATCGGGAAGAAGAACGCGTTGTACAGGCTGTCTGTGCCTGGAACCGAAAGGCCCTGCGCAAAGCTTGCGAACATGCTGAATTCAGGCGTAAACTTGTAGTTGAAGCCCAAGTTTGGCAAAACCTTGTCATATTTGAATACGCGGTTTTGTGGACCAGCCTGCGTTGGGTTCAGCGTTGCGTTCAGCGTGTTCTGGTTGCCATCGCCGAAGCACTCAACAAAGCCGCCAGCTGAGCTGGTGAAGCAGTAATTGGTCAAGTCGCGCTTGAAGAATGGTGCACGAACACCAGCTGTCACGACAAGGTCGCTGTCCATGAATTCACCGCGATATTCGCCAGAGACCTGCTGCAAAATTGCATAAGACAGGCGGTTACGCTTTTGAAGCGTTACGCCGTTTGCAGCAATTTGCGGAGCGTTTACTGGGAAAACATCAAGTGGCTCACCATTGACATCCAACAAGCCAACTTCGCCTGTCTGACGGTGACGGGCACGGTCAAAGGTGTAAGCGAGACGGATTGAATGTGCATCACTGATTTCATAACGCAGCGAGCTGATGACGCCGTAACGATGTGTTTGGGTCTGGCTCGGGGCTATCATGGTAACCTGATCGAGGATGTCGCCGTCGCCGTTCAAATCCTTACCAAAGAATGGCGAACCCGACAGATATCCAGCCTGGCAGTTTACGCCAGCACCCGTTGCGACGGTCGTGCAGTTTGCGGTGCCGCCAGTCGGATCGATGTCGCGACGTGCTTCACGTGCCGTAACGGTGCCACCACCATTTGCCTTTACATATTGATAGCTAGGATCGACCGTCAGCGTCAGTTTTTCACCGAAAGTGAATTTTGATGATCCACGAATGCTACCGGTGTTGGACGGATTGTAACGACGATCGAATTCCGTACCGCAGCTTGTTGCCGCATCAGCAGTTCCGGCAACAGGTGTGACCGTTGTCGAGCAAGGGAAGTTGATCAGATATTCCCGCTCATCATTATTTGCTGGAAAACGGTTGCCACTACCCGAGCCGACAACACGGCCGGCGTCGTTGCGCAAAGGCAGCGAACCGAAGAAGTTGTTGCGGTTTTCGTTGTAGTTAGCTGCAATGGCAATGAAGTCGCCGTCGCTGCCGATGGGCTGATAGATCTTCGCGTTATACTGCTGCTTGTCGATAACGCCGTAATTGTTGAACGGATTGTCGTTGGTCGCTTTTGAAGCCGAGAAGAACGCGCGTGTACCGAACGATGTCAGATTGCCAGTGTTGACCATGCCAAAAAGACGTTCGAAGTTAAAGTCACCGATCGAGCCCGATACCTTAACGCCGAAATCTTCAGTTGGCGTCATTGTGCGGTAGTTGACGGTACCACCAACAGCCGATGCTGTAGGGCTGTCGACGTCGGTCGTGCCAAGGTTAACATTGACCTGTTCAATCAGTTCAGGGTCAAGCTGTTGGTTGGAGTAAATGGCATAGTTACCTGAGTCATTCAGCGGAATACCGTCGAATGTCAGCGAGATACGCGACGAGTCAAAGCCGCGAATGTTCAAAGTACCGCCGGATGAACCATAAGCATCGTTATTCTGGAAGTTAACGCCTGGAATAGCATTGATGGTGTCGAGGATTGTTTGACCTGGGTTCTGACGCTCGATAAATTCTTGCGTAAGAACGGCCTTCGCCTTGGTCGCGTCAGGTGCCTGAATTCCAGCTACGTCTTGCGTACGTGTGCCGGAGACAACAATTACTTCTTCTTCGAAATCGACTGAACCAGTCGACTGTGCGAAAGCAGCGCTTGAAAAGCTGCAAATGGTGAGTGCAACCGCACTTGCCGCAAGCTGGTAACGAATTTTCATTTTTAAAACCCCTTTGGTTTTCACATGCCAATTCATTGGCAATCAAACATTACGCTCGACTCGTCCGAATGAATTGGTCCGCGCCATCCCCTTGGGACCGGTAAATGACAGTAAAATGACACCCCGTCCCGCAGATGATTCGCCTTTAACCGACCGCGCCCAACACGCAATCTATTGCAGCGCAGCAAACTTTAGAAAACGGCCCGTTTTGATATTTTGTTAACCATTGTGGCTTGTTTGCCACAGTCAGGGAAAAACCGCCTATGCAGCGTCTTCTTTGCTGGCTTTGGCGGACTTGGCATAGACCAAGACAGGGGTTTTGCGTCCTTCGACAACGTCCTTGTCGACCACAACCTCGTCTACGCCGTCATAGGTTGGCAGATCGAACATCGTATCGAGCAAAATTGCCTCCAAAATGGACCGCAACCCACGCGCGCCCGTTTTGCGTTCAATCGCCTTCTTGGCAACGGCTTCCAACGCATCATCGGTGAAGCTTAGGCCAACTTCTTCCATTTCAAACAGCTTGCGATATTGCTTTACAAGCGCGTTCTTTGGCTCAGCCAGAATTTTCACCAAAGCCGCGATATCGAGGTCTTCCAGCGTAGCCGTGACCGGTAAGCGACCAACGAATTCTGGGATGAGGCCAAATTTCAACAAATCTTCAGGCTCAATCTGCTTGAGGATTTCGCCGGTACGGCGCTCGTCCGGGTCGGCGACATGGGCGCCAAAACCAATCGACTTGCTCTCGAGGCGGTTTGAAATGATCTTTTCAAGCCCCGCAAATGCGCCACCACAAATGAACAAGATGTTCGTCGTGTCGACCTGCAGAAACTCTTGCTGTGGATGCTTGCGGCCGCCTTGTGGTGGAACGCTGGCTGTTGTGCCTTCCATCAGCTTGAGCAAAGCCTGCTGCACGCCCTCCCCGCTGACATCGCGGGTGATAGAGGGATTCTCGGCCTTGCGGCTGATCTTGTCGATTTCGTCGATATAGACGATGCCGCGCTGCGCCTTCTCGACATTATAGTCGGAGGCCTGCAGCAGCTTAAGAATGATATTCTCGACATCTTCACCGACATAGCCGGCCTCGGTCAAGGTTGTGGCGTCCGCCATGGTGAACGGCACGTCAAACGTCTTGGCGAGCGTCTGCGCCAATAATGTCTTACCGCAACCGGTAGGGCCAACGAGCAGGATGTTGGACTTCGCAAGCTCGACATCCGCGCCTTTTGCGCCATGGTTCAAACGTTTGTAATGGTTATGGACTGCAACCGACAATACGCGCTTTGCCTGCGGCTGCCCAATGACATAGTCGTCCAATACTTCGCAGATTTCCTGCGGCGTTGGCACTTCGCCCTCTTTACGGCCGTTCAACGCGCCCTTTGTTTCTTCGCGAATGATATCGTTGCAAAGCTCCACACATTCATCACAGATGAACACCGTGGGACCAGCGATCAGTTTGCGCACTTCGTGCTGCGATTTTCCGCAGAAGGAGCAATAAAGAGTGCTTTTTGTATCTGAACCGCTCAACTTCGTCATAATATGTCCTGCTTGCACGCCAATTTAAACGCACCTTATTGAAGCAACATCCTAAAGATGCGTTCCGATTTGGCAATAGCCCAATGCGGGCTGTGCCATCACGGCAAATCCATGAAATTTATCGACGATAATATCAGCCTGCGTCAGCGTCTGCATTGGCTGGGCGCTTGTCGAATACTTCATCGACGATACCAAATGCCTTTGCTTCTTCTGCTTCAAGGAAGGTATCGCGGTCCATCGCTTTTTCGATATCCTTCAATGGCTTGCCGGTATATTTTGCATATAGGTCGTTCATACGCTTGCGAATACGCAAGATTTCATTCGCCTGAATCTGGATATCCGATGCCATGCCGCGTGCGCCGCCCGAAGGCTGATGCACCATGATGCGCGAATTCGTCAAAGCAACGCGCATGCCGGGCTCACCCGCCGCGAGCAGAAAACTACCCATGGAAGCCGCTTGCCCGATGCATACCGTACCCACTTTGGGACGGATATATTGCATCGTGTCGTGGATCGCCATGCCCGCAGTGACCACACCGCCGGGCGAGTTAATATACATCCAAATGTCTTTCTTCGGATTGTCCGATTCGAGAAACAATAGCTGCGCGGTAATCACGGAGGCCATATTGTCCTCCACTTCGCCGGTCACAAAAATGATCCGTTCGCGCAAAAGCCGCGAAAAAATGTCCCAGCTGCGCTCCCCACGGTTCGATTGCTCGATAACGACGGGGACCAATGCTTGGACGGGATCAAAAGGAACGTGCATGAAATACCTCTAAGAATTTATGTTTATTCGTCGACGCCTACATCGGCGCGGGCAAGCAAAGTTTCAAGCAAGAAAACGGTTTAGTCTGGGGATGAATTGCGGTGGTTGGTCGCACACCGCAACGGCATAAGGCGCAAAATCGGCTATTCCGCGCTCATTTGACGACTTAATCGGCGTTCATTTGTCCTGACCATCGTCACAATAGGTAACGGCAAGCCGCCCCGACCTTCGCAGATACAAAAAGGGGGACGCAACGCATCCCCCTTTTTGCCGCAATGCATGATGCAGCGATTATTTCTTAGGCGCAGCTTTTTTGGCCGGTGCCTTTTTGGCTGGCGCAGCTTCTGCGTCCTTTTTAGGAGCGGCCTTTTTCGCAGCGGGCTTGGCTTCCTTGGCAGGTGCCTCGTCTTTTGCAGCGGCCTTTTTGGCTGGTGCCTTTTTCTTGGCGGCAGGCTTTGCATCTGGCTCAGCTTCAATCGCTGCTTCCAGAACGTCCTTAGACACGGTCTTGTCCGTCACGGTTGCCTTTTCGAACAAGAAATCGACAACCTTGTCTTCAAACATTGGCGCACGCAATTGCGCGGCTGCCATTGGGTTTTCCTGCAGATATTGCACGAAACGCTGACGATCTTCAGGGCGATATTGCTGCGCAGCTTGCTGCACGAGCATATTCATTTCCTGCGGAGTCACTTCAACACCATTGGCTTGGCCAATTTCCGATAGGAGCAAGCCCAAACGCACGCGGCGAACGGCGATGTCGCGATATTCTTCACGCTCAGCTTCCATTTCTTTCTTCGCAGCTTCCGCATCTGCTTCGCGCGCAGCTTCCTGCTCCAACTGCGCCCAAATCTGAGAGAACTCAGCCTCGACCATCGAAGGCGGCACATCGAAATCATGACCAGCGGCCAACTGATCCAACAACTGGCGCTTCATATACGTCCGGGTCAGGCCATTGTGTTCTTGCTCAACCTGAACCTTCATCAGTTCGCGGAGCTTGTCGATGCCGTCGAGGCCGAACATCTTAGCAAGATTGTCATCGGCCTTCGCTTCGACGGGCTTGCGCACTTCGTTGACGACGATGTCAAAAGTGGCTGCCTTACCCTTAAGGTTTTCGGCATTATAATCGTCTGGGAAGGTTACGTTCAGAACCTTTTCGTCATTGGCTTTTACGCCAACCAACTGATCTTCAAAGCCGGGGATCAACTGACCAGAGCCAAGCTCAACCGCCATGCCTTCGCCCTTGCCGCCTTCGAAAGGCACGCCATCAACCTTGCCTTCAAAATCGATAACGACGCTGTCGCCCATTTTTGCGGAATATTTCTTATCCGCCGCTTCAAAGCTCTTTTGGCCTTCGGCAAGCTTCAATATCGATTCGTCGACTTGTGCGTCGCTGACTTCGACCGTCAGGCGCTCAAGCGTGATGCCATCGATAGAAGGCGCGGCAATCGCAGGCAGCACTTCCAGATGGAAATCGACAACCGCGTCTTTGCCCGGCGCATAATCATCGCCCAAATGGACATGCGGCTGAGTCGCTGGACGCAATTTATTGTCAGAAATCGCCTTTTGGACGCCTTCTTGGATCGAGCTGTTCAACGCGTCCTGAAGAAGCGAATCCTTATGCATCTTCTTGACCAGATTGGCGGGAACCTTGCCGGGACGGAAACCGGGCATACGCACTTGAGGCGCGATTTTCTTCACCTCGGCATCGATGCGGGATTCAACGTCCTTTGCGGTAATCGTCATGCGATAAGCGCGCTTCAGGCCTTCATTCTGTGTCTCGACGGTCTGCATTTTTTCTTCTCTATCTACGACAGGCCCGCTGGCCTGCCAAAAACTGTTAAATGGCTTTCGGGTTCAACGACAGCCCGGGATATCCCTTTTTCGTGGTGCGGGCGAAGGGACTCGAACCCCCACACCTTGCGATGCCAGAACCTAAATCTGGTGCGTCTACCAATTCCGCCACGCCCGCTTACGAAAAGCTGCCGTTTAACAAACGACGGGAGCCTCTAACGGGAAAGCCGCTGCGGGGCAAGGGGAGAAGCGGGGAAACCACCACCCCTTTACGCCGCCAGTTTACCCCAGAGCCTTTTTCAGCAAATCATTGATGATTTGCGGGTTAGCCTTGCCTTGCATGGCCTTCATGGTTTGGCCCACGAAGAAGCCGAACAATTTGTCCTTGCCGGATCGATATTCCGCAACCTTGTCTTCGTTCGCGGCCATGATTTTGGCGATCTCTGCCTCAATCGCGCCCGTGTCGTTGGTTTGCTTCAGGCCCTTTTCTTCCACGATGGCGGATGCGGCCATCATGTTTCCTTGGGTCGCGGTTTCGAGCATGATTTCGAACACTTGCTTGGCGATGCTGCCGCTGATGGTGCCATCGGCAACCAGACCAAGCAATTCTGCAGCTTGCTTTGGATTGATGGGGCTTTCATCCAAAGTCTTGCCCATCTTGTTCAGTGCACCGAACAATTCGGACATCAACCAATTGGAACCTTGCTTGGCATCGACGCCTTCGGCCAACAAATCTTCGAACCAGAATGCGGTTTCGGCCTCTGCGGTCAAAACGGCGGCATTATAGGCCGTCAGGCCCATCGCCTCATAACGTGCGCGTTTTGCATCGGGAAGTTCGGGCAAGGACGCGCGGCATTCCTCCAGAAACGCATCGTCGAGTTCTACCGGCAACAAATCGGGGTCGGGGAAATAGCGATAGTCATGCGCGTCTTCTTTTGACCGCATCGACCGCGTTTCTTGCTTATTTGGGTCAAACAGGCGGGTTTCCTGTACCACTGCGCCGCCGCTTTCGATCAGGTCCACCTGACGCTGCGCCTCATACTCAATCGCCTGCATCATGAAGCGGATCGAGTTGACGTTCTTGGTTTCGGTGCGCGTGCCCAATTCACCGCCCGGCTTACGCACAGATACGTTCACGTCGGCGCGCATCGAGCCTTGCTCCATATTCCCATCGCAAGAGCCGACGTAACGCAGGATCGACCGTAGTTTTTTAAGATATGCGCCGGCTTCCTGCGGGCTGCTGATATCTGGACGCGAGACGATTTCCATCAAGGCCACGCCCGAACGGTTCAAATCAACGAAAGACATCGTTGGATGCTGGTCATGCATCAATTTGCCCGCGTCTTGCTCAACATGGATACGTTCGATGCCGATTTTCTTGGTCGGGCTATCCGGGTCTTTTTCGTTCAGCGTAACCTCGATTTCACCCTCACCCACAATCGGGTGGTACAGTTGCGAAATCTGGTATCCCTGCGGCAAATCAGCGTAGAAATAATTCTTACGGTCAAAGCGCGACCAGCGGTTGATCTGTGCATTGATCGCCATGCCCGTGCGCACGGCCTGACGCAGGCATTCGCGGTTGGGCACGGGCAACATGCCCGGCATCGCCGCATCGACCAAGCTCACATGGCTGTTCGGTTCAGCACCAAAGCCGGTCGATGAACCTGAAAACAGCTTGGATTCGCTCGTGATTTGCGCATGAACCTCAAGGCCAATTACGACCTCCCATTCACCGGTGTTTCCTTGGATGCGGTAGTCAGTAGCCGACATCAAATTGGCCTTCTTCCATAGCAGCTGATAGCTGTAGTATCACTTCGTTCCTTGCAGCACTTTTTGCAGCTTTAATTACGTCTTGTTCATTGATTAGGGCGTCATTGATACTGCGAACTTCTATTGGCACCGTAAACCTAACTTCAAAAGAAGCGTCGATCATCTTTTCATTGTCGCTCATATTACCACCACTCTCCGGCTTCCGCCGTAAATCCTGAACGTTGTTCAATCGCGAGGCCCGCGTTGAGCACCGCTTGTTCATCGAGCGCCTTACCGATAATTTGCAAGCCCAAGGGCAAACCCTCTTTGCTCAGGCCGCCCGGAACTGACATCGCAGGCAGACCCGCCAATGAGGCAGGCACCGCAAACACGTCGTTCAGATACATCGACAATGGGTCAGCGTTTTTCTCACCTAATCCAAAAGCCGCGCTTGGGGCGGTTGGTGCGAGAATGAGATCACAACTTGCCCAGGCATTTTCAAAATCACGCGCGATCAAAGCGCGGACCTTTTGCGCCTGCGTATAATATGCGTCGTAGAAACCGGCGCTTAACACATAAGTGCCAATCATGATGCGGCGGCGGACTTCTTCGCCAAAGCCAGCAGCACGAGTCGCGGCATACATGTCTTGCAAGCCAGCGCCATCGGGCAAATCGCGCAGACCAAAGCGCACGCCATCATAACGCGCCAAGTTCGATGACGCTTCGGCAGGGGCGATGATATAATAAGCCGGCAGCGCATATTTGGTGTGCGGCAGGCTAATGTCGACGATTTCCGCGCCGGCATCTTTCAGCCAAGCGATGCCATTGTCCCACATTTTAGCAATATCTTCATCAATACCGTCCAGGCGATATTCCTTAGGGATACCGATACGCTTGCCCTTTAGGTCGCTGTTCAGGCCAGCTTCCCATGCGGGGACTGGTAAATCGAGCGATGTCGAATCCTTTGGATCAAAACCAGCCATCGCCTCCAACATGATTGCACAATCGCGCACGTCACGGGCCATGGGTCCAGCTTGATCCAAGGAGCTGGCAAACGCCACGACGCCCCAGCGGGAGCAGCGACCATAAGTCGGTTTGATACCGCTAATGCCGACAAAAGCCGCAGGTTGACGAATCGAGCCGCCAGTGTCGGTTCCGGTCGCCGCAGGGCAAAGCCGCGCCGCGATAGCCGACGACGAACCGCCTGACGATCCGCCGGGCGCCAATGCGGCCGTACTGCCATCATTGCGCCGCCATGGCGAGATAACATTGCCGAAATAACTGGTCTCGTTCGACGAGCCCATTGCGAATTGGTCCAAGTTGAGCTTGCCCAACATCCCTGCCCCGGCCTTCCAAAGGTTCGCGGACACGGTGGACTCATAGGTCGGCACAAAGCCTTCCAATATGTGGCTTGCGGCAGTTGTCTGCACGCCTTCGGTGCAGAACAAATCCTTCATCCCAATCGGCACGCCCGCCATTTTGCCGAGCGGCTTACCTGCCGCGCGGTCGGCATCAACAGCTTGCGCGGCCTCGATTGCTTTTTCCGGTGTTTCGACGATGAAAGCGTTCAAGGCTTTTGCGGCAGATACACGGGTGTTCAGCGACTCTGCGACTTCCACAGCTTTAAATTCACCCTTGGCAACACCATCGCGGATCGCGGCAACGCCGAGTTTTGAAAAATCAGTCATTATTCAATCACCTTCGGCACGCCAAAGAAGCTGCCTTCCTTGGCGGGTGCATTGGCAAGCACTTGGTCGCGCACATCGCCATCGGTCACAACATCCTCACGCAGACGCAGCTTATTGGGGATAACGGCGGTCATCGGCTCTATGCCGGTGACGTCAACCTCTCCCAATTGCTCCACCCAGGCCAAAATGCCATTGAGTTCGCCGACCATCTTGTCAGCCTCAGCATCGCTAATCGCGACACGCGAAAGCCGTGCGATTTTGTTCACGGTATCTTTATCTACAGACATAAGCCCGCCGCTAGCATTGCGCCCGCATCGCTTCAACGGAAAAGCTTGGGGCAAAGACCTAATCTTTCAGCCCCCATTCAATTTTACGATGCTATTTCCATCTAATCGGGTAAATCGCATCAAAATCTCGGGACATAAACTTGGCACGTAAATTTCTTTATATCGTCGCAACACTTACCTTTCTTGTCATAGCGGCGGGATTTGTCATCCGCATTTATGAAAGCGAGCTGACTGAGCTTGCCTTTGTTCCGACGGCCAAATTTGAACGGCAACCCGCCTTTGATCCGAGCAAATATGCGGGCAATGACATGTGGTTTGCGCGCCCCGGCAAAACAGGCAACCCCGCAGACTGGTCGCCAACGGGCGCGACCAAGCCCGAAATGCCTGGTTCTGCCGCGATATTCTTTGTGCATCCCACATCCTATATCGGTCGGGACCATTGGAATGCGCCGCTAAATGATGCAGAATCACAGGATCGCGCTCGAATGTTTCTGCGCGGCCTTGCCTCGCCGCTCGTCAGTGCAGGCGAAATGTGGGCGCCGCGATACCGTCAGGCTGCGATTGGCGCATTTCTGACTATCAAGCCGGAGGGTCAGCAAGCGCTGGATGCCGCCTATCAAGACGTGCTTTTGGCCTTTGATGAATTTGCCGCAAAGGTGCAAAAGGATCGCCCGATCATATTGGCGGGGCATAGCCAAGGCGCGCTGCACCTGACAAATTTGCTTAAGGACCGGGTGGCGGGGAAGCCAATCGCCAAGCGCATTGTCGCGGTCTATGCTGCTGGCTGGCCGATATCGATGACCGCTGATTTGCCACAAATGGGCTTACCCGCTTGCGCTGGCCGTGATGACACAGGCTGCATCATGGCATGGCAAAGTTTTGCCGAACCGGCCGAATATGACCGGATCGTCAAAGTCTATAACGCCACAACCGGATTTAACGGCACGCCGCGCAAGGGCACGCCGATGTTGTGCACAAACCCGCTCAACGGCGGCGCGAAGCCCGCGGCGTTGATGGAAGCCAATCTCGGCACTTTGAAACCGGACGATAAGCTCGAGACCGGCGCGCTTATTGTCGGCGCAGTTCCGGCGCGATGCGATGACAAGGGATTTCTGCTGATTGGTGATCCGCCGGAGATTGGCCCTTATGTCCTTCCCGGCAACAATTATCATGTCTATGATTTCCCCTTATTCTGGGCCAATGTGCGGGCAGATGCGACATGGCGCTTGAAGAAATATCTGCAGAAATGATTTTTGAATCGGTTGCCAGCTTCCGCGATCAACTACCTGATGGCGGTGTTTTAATCGGGCTCGATATCGGCAGCAAAACCATTGGCACGGCTTTTTGTGATGCTGGCTGGACCTTTGCCTCACCTGCGGACCTGATTAAGCGCGCGAAGTTTACGAAGGATAAATTCGAATTAAAGGCCGCGATCGCGACGCGGCCCACGCGCGGCATCGTCATTGGCCTGCCGCTCAACATGGATGGCAGCGAAAGTCCGCGCAGCCAGTCCAGCCGTGCCTTTGCGAGAAATATCGCGGATCTTGGCCTTCCGATTTTGTTACGCGACGAACGCTGGTCGACTCAAGCGGTCGAACGCGACATGATCGCTGCTGACATGAGCCGCGCCAAACGCGCCGAAAAAATCGACAGCGGCGCGGCGGCGTTCATCCTGCAAGGTGCGATCGATGCGCTGACCAGTGTGTGATGCTTACACGACGCCCTGCACCCTTCTTACAAAACATTTGAGTCTCACCCAAATCCCCGTTAAGGGCATCGCTTTAATGACATGGACATCATCTTTCGCAGCCGACAGCTTTCCAAGCGGGTCGGATGCCTTTCCGCACAAGCATTTGCTTGGCATCGCCGGTCTCCAGCCTTGGGAAATTCTCTACATTCTTAAAGAGGCGGAGCAATGGGTAAAGCTCAACCGCGCGGGCGCAGCAAAACACGCAGACACGCTGTCTGGCCTGACCATCATCAACGCCTTTTTTGAGAATTCTACCCGCACATTATTGTCATTCGAAATCGCGGGAAAGCGGCTCGGCGCCGATGTGGTGAATATGCACGCCGCGCAGTCGAGCGTGAAAAAAGGCGAAACCCTGATCGACACGGCGATGACACTCAACGCCATGCGTGCGGACGCCATTGTGATACGACACGGTAGTTCCGGCGCCGTGCAGCTTATCTCCAGCAAGGTTGACTGCCCTGTCCTCAACGCCGGTGACGGCAGCCACGAACACCCAACGCAAGCATTACTCGACGCGCTGACCATCATGCGCCGCAAGGGCAAGGTCGAAGGACAAACCGTCGTGATTTGCGGCGATGTCCTGCACAGCCGCGTTGCCCGATCGAACCTGTTTTGCCTCAAATCATTGGGTGCAGAAGTCCGCGTTGTCGCGCCCCCTGCCCTGATGCCAAGCGGCATCGAGGCATTTTGCGCCATTCCGTTCAGCAATTTCGATGCCGCATTGAATGGGGCGGATGTGATCATGATGCTGCGTCTGCAAAACGAACGGATGCAGGGCGATTTCATCCCATCGCCGCGTGAATATTTCCATCTATATGGCCTTGATGAGCGACGCTTGGCGTTGGCCAAACCGGACGCGCTTGTCATGCACCCTGGCCCGATGAACCGCGGCGTTGAAATCGCCAGCAGCGTTGCCGACCATGTCGACCGCTCCGCCATTACCGAGCAAGTAGAAATGGGCGTGGCGGTTCGGATGGCCTGTCTCGACATATTGACCCGCAAAGCGCGCGGTCAGGAGGGTTGGGCATGACCAACATGAGCATCCTAAATGGCAATGTCATCCTCCCCGGTGCAGATACGACAGCGCTATTGTCTTTGCATATTGCGGACGGCAAAATTGCCTCTGTTGGTACAGCAGTGCCAACGGCCGAACATATTGACGGCAGTGGGCTGATTGTCGCGCCGGGCATCATCGATTTGGGTGTTTTCAAAACCGACAAGCCGGCCTTCCGATTCGGCGGGATAACGCGGGCGGCCTTAATGCCCGATCAATCGCCTGTGCATGACGATCCAGCAACCGTAAGATTTGCCGCATTAAAGGGTAAGCCCGATCTATGGGTCCACCCGCTAGCCGCCGCGACCCAAGGCCTTGATGGCCTGCATATGGCGGAAATCGCATTGATGAAAGACGCCGGCGCAGTGGCGGTGGCGACAGGACGCAAATGGATAGCCGATAGCGGCGTCATGCTGCGCATCATGCATTATTGCGCCGCGTTAGACCTTCCCGTCATTGTGCATAATGAGGATACAGGCGTAGCCGGCCATGCCGTCGCAACGGCCGGTGAAACCGCCACTTTATTAGGCCTTTCCAGCGCGCCCGTTGTGGCCGAAACATTGGCTATCGCCCGCGACCTGTTATTGGCGGAAGAAAGCGGCGCGCGCGTGCATTTCCGGCAAGTCACCACCGCAGGCGGACTGGACCTGATCCGCGCGGCAAAGGCCAAAGGCCTGCGCGTCACTTGTGGCATTACACCAGCGCATCTGTTCCTGTCGGACAATGCCATCTCGGATTTCCGGACTTTTGCACGGCTATCGCCGCCGCTGCGGTCCGAAAGCGATCGATTGGCATGCATACAGGCCATTGCCGATGGTACGATTGACGTCATTGCATCCGGCCATGATCCGCGCGGTCCAGAAGACAAGCGTCTGCCCTTTTCCGAAAGCGCCCCTGGCATGGCTGGGGCAGAAACGTTGCTGGCGCTATCACTCAACCTCGTGCGCGATAATGTGTTTTCGATGGGGCGCATGTTTGAATTGCTCGCGTCGAACCCTGCGAAGATATTAGGATTAAACGCAGGTCAAATATGTGAAGGGCAAGAGGCCGACCTAATCCTGATCGACGTTGATGCGCCGTGGCAGGTCGATGGTAACCGCATGGCCGCACTGGCCGGCAACACACCCTTTGACCGCTTGCCGGTTCAGGGGCGCGTTCGACAGATGTTAAAGGGCGGCAAGCTTATTTAGGATCAGGCAGATATTGCCTTACTATACCGCGGCGCGTCTTCGGCAAAGCCGCCGCATTTAAACGGGCTCCAACCCGCCATCGGTCACCTTGCGATAAAAGCAGCTTTGTGCACCGGTGTGGCAAGTCGGGCCTTGCGGCCGCGCAATGATCCATAAGGCGTCTTGATCACAATCGATACGCATGTCGACAATATGCAAGACATTACCGCTGCTTTCGCCCTTTTGCCAAAGCCGCTGACGACTACGCGAGAAAAACACGGCGGTGCGGGTTTCCAGGCTTTTTGCAAGCGCTTCTGCATTCATATGCCCCACCATTAAAACGGCGCCATCGCCTTCATCCGTGATGACGGCAGTCACCAATCCATTGGCGTCATATTTGGGGTTAAGCGTCAATCCGCTCTCTCGTTCGTCGGTCATATCGGGTAGGTAACCCAAGCATCTTTGCCTCGCCAACATTTTCTTTGTTACAAACGCACGACAAGGGGGAGACAATTGTAACGGCCATGCCTATAGGCGACACAGCGAAGCGCAGCGGGATTCGATATATGCTGACCACCGACCCTTTTGATGACGACAAACTTCGCGAGGAGTGCGGAATTTTTGGTGTCTATGACACTGAAGGTGCCTCTGCGATGGTGGCTCTTGGCCTCCACGCGCTCCAACATCGCGGGCAAGAAGCTGCGGGTATCACCAGCTTTGACGACCATGATTTCCACACGCATCGGGCGATGGGCCATGTCGCGGGCAATTTTGACCGCGAAGAAATCATCGGCGGACTCGTCGGGCGATGCGCGATTGGCCATGTGCGTTATTCAACGACCGGCGAAACATCACTGCGCAATGTTCAGCCTTTATATGCAGATCTTGCAACGGGCGGATTCGCCGTTGCTCATAATGGCAATATTTCGAATGCGATGACCCTGCGCCGCGACCTTGTGCGTCGTGGTTCCATTTTCCAGTCAACATCGGACACAGAAGTGATCATTCATCTGGTCGCGACATCCGGTTACCGGACATTGCTCGACCGCTTGATTGACGCGTTGAAGCGCGTAGAGGGCGCCTATTCGCTACTATGCCTCACGACAGAGGGCATGATTGCCTGCCGTGACCCGTTGGGCATTCGGCCATTGGTCATGGGCAAGCTTGGCGACACTATCATCTTTGCCTCGGAAACCGTCGCACTCGATATCGTCGGCGCGGAATATATCCGTTCAGTGGAACCCGGCGAATTGGTTGTGGTACGCGGAACCGAAATCCAGTCGCACAAGCCGTTCATTCCCATTTCGCAACGGCCTTGTATCTTTGAGCATGTCTATTTCTCACGCCCTGACTCGATCGTTGAAGGCATTAGCGTCTATTCAGTCCGCAAGGCGATTGGCGCTGAACTCGCGCGGGAAAATGGCGTCGATGTAGATTATGTCATTCCAGTGCCCGATAGCGGCACACCCGCGGCCATTGGCTATGCCGAAGCGGCGAAAATCCCGTTTGAACTGGGCATCATCCGTTCGCATTATGTCGGCCGTACCTTCATTCAGCCGGGTGATGGCGTGCGCCATTTGGGCGTAAAGTTAAAGCATAATGCAAATCGAAATTTGGTAGCCGGCAAGCGCATTGTCCTTATCGACGATTCCATCGTGCGCGGTACCACGTCCCTTAAAATCGTGCAGATGATGCGCGAGGCGGGTGCCGCCGAAGTGCATATGCGTATTGCCAGCCCACCGACGATGAACAGCTGCTTTTACGGCGTGGATACGCCGGAGCGCTCCAAGCTGCTGGCAAGTCGGATGGACGTCGAAGAAATGCGCCAGTTTATTCAGGCCGATAGCCTCGCCTTTCTATCCATCGACGGTCTCTATCGCGCGCTCGGCGAAGATTCGCGCCATGCCGACACACCGCAATATTGTGATGCGTGCTTCACCGGCGATTATCCCACCACATTGACCGACCATGACGAGCATGAGGCCAGTGACCTCATGATGCTAGGCGAGCAAAAACTGGCATAACTATGACCAAAGCATTTGAAGGTAAGGTTGCGCTGGTAACTGGCGCAAGTCGCGGGATTGGTGCAGCAACGGCGAAAGCGTTGGCGGCGCAAGGCGCACATGTCATTTTGACCGCGCGCACAGCCAAAGACCTTGAGGCGGTTGAAGACGCAATTTTTACAGCCGGCGGCAGCGCAACCATTGCCCCGCTGGATTTAACCGACGGCGACAGCATATCACGCTTGGCCGTCGCCGTGACAGAGCGTTGGGGCAAGCTGGATATCTTGGTCTTAAACGCCGCCATGCTCGGTACTTTAAGTCCGGTTCCTGCGATTGATGGCGCCGAATTTGCGCGTTTGTTCACATTAAACGTCACGGCGCAGCAAGTGATGATCGCATCGTTCGATGCCTTATTGCGCAAAAGTGACGCCGGCCGACTGGTTGCGCTCACATCCTCCGTTGGCGCCAGCCCACGTGCGTTTTGGGGTGCATATGGCGCGTCAAAGGCGGCGCTGGAGAATTTGGTTCAATGCTATGGCGATGAGGTCAAAAACCTGTCGCAGGTGCGCACTGTTATCGTCGATCCGGGTCGCACACGCACCGCGATGCGGGCAAAGGCATATCCCGGCGAAGACCCGTCAACGGTCAAAGACCCTTCTGTTGTTGCAGATGCAATTTTACAGATGCTGCAGAGCGAATTTGCGACCGGACATCGTTTGGTGGTTGCAGGTTAAATCAGCACTGCTGCGCTGCCCTATCCCTTCACGACCGCATGAGCGTTTAACGCGCGTTCCCGCGCAGCTTTGTGACCTATGATCTTGCGGGGATAGTCCTTCGGACGCGCGCCATATTCATCGGGATCGTGGATATAAGGCTCTTGCAACGCCGCCAATTCAGGCACCCATTCCCGAATGTAACGCGCCGCATCGAATTTTTCTGACTGCGACAAGGGCGCCATGATGCGTACGAACATGTTGCTGTCGACGCCTGTTCCAGCCGTCCACTGCCAATTCACGCTGTTGCTGCCATAATCGGCATCAACCAAAGTATCCCAAAACCATTTTTCGCCTTCGCGCCAGTCGATCAGCAGATGCTTGATCAGAAAAGATGCCGCAATCATGCGCACGCGGTTATGCATCCATCCCGTCGCCCATAATTGCCGCATGCCAGCATCGACGATGGGATAGCCCGTCCGCCCCTTCGTCCAAGCCACAAAGTCCGCCTGAACCGCAGGATCAGACAGGTCACGCCAAGGGAAGATATCAAATGCCTCGCGCGCATTTTTTGCGCCATATTCGGGCATCTGGACAATGATATTTTGCGCATAATCGCGCCAGACCAGTTCTTTCAGGAACACATCCACCGAACCACCTTGATCCATGGTTGCATGCCAGCAAGCGGCAGGTGAAATCTCGCCAAAGTGCAAATGCGCAGACAGAAAGGACGAACCTTCGACCGACGGCAGGTTGCGTTTTTCGTCGTAAAATTTCGCCTTATCGACAAAGGTTGAGAGACGATTTTTTGCGCCTACCTCACCGGGCGTCCACATTTCATCCATAGCGCCCGACCAATTGGGCTTCGTCGGCAGCAAATTCCAAGCGGACAGACTATCGCTATCCGGCCAATTGTCTGGCGCGGCAATTTTTGTTGGAGCAGGATGTGGCACGGGCGGCGGCATATGCTGCCACAAAGCGCGCATGAATGGGGTGTAGATCTTATACTGCCCACCGCTGCCCGTGGTCACGCTGCCGGCGGGAAGCAGATAATTGCCGTCATGGCATATCAAGGCAGTGTCTTTGTGCAGTCGGCTCGCCACCGCCTTCTCAGCATTGCGCCACCAAGGTTCATAATGGCGGATACAATGAATGGCCGACGCATTGGTCTCTGCCGCCAAGGCCTCCAAAACCGCGTCTGATTTCCCTGCCCGCAGAAGCAGCTTTGAGCCTAATTTCTGCAAATCTGCATCCAACGCGGTCAGGCTATGGTGCAACCACCAACGTGATGCAGCGCCCATTTTGCGATGTTTCGGCGTATCATCGTCGAGGATATACACAGGAATAACCGGCGCACCGCTGGCCACCGCAGCTGCCAATGCAGGTTGATCCGAAATGCGCAAATCACGACGGAACCAGACTATAACCGGCGCGGTCATTGGCTCTCATCTCCGATCGGAAAGCTTGCAGAAAACCGGTCGCCAACCATCGGATCGACAAAGCGTTGGTCGGAGACTTTCAACGCCTTCCTATCGTCCTCACTTATGATCTGCGCGACGGGCATGCGCGACCAGAACAACAAAGGCGACTGCTCAGTTACATTTTCTGCAAAGGACCGCTTATCCGCGGCGCCCATGTAATGCGGGCGCACGCTATCATCGATGTGCACATCATCGAACGCGGTGTAGCTGCCCTGCCCGTAATATTGGTCGTCGCGCCAAAGCATTTCCCGCTTCCAGAAAAACAGAGGAACGGGGTTTGCCACGACGAGGGTGGGCACAATATCATGCTTTTGCCGCACGGCCGCCGCCGTCAATTGCTCTGCGCGGTTCGTTATCAGGCCATTGGCGAGAATATAGGCGCCGATGGCGGTGAAGCTCAACAAGGCTGGCGCGCGCCAGTTCGCATCCTGACGTTCACGCCGCCGTGAAATCCAAACCCCCGCAATCAACGCAGCCCACAACCAAATATCAATGATGAACAATGTATCGCCATAAAACCATTGGCTGGAAAAGGGTTCCAACAAGCGGATGCCATAGCTGTTGAACCAATCAAACAAGGGATGGCTGAAGCAGCCAATATGCGCCAAGACGAGCAGCCAGCCTTTATGCACAGGCAATCGTTTCTCAGGCCGTTTTCCCCGCTTGGTTTGCCAGCGGTCAAACCATAGCATGATGCCCCACAAAATCAGCGGCAGGAGCAGCATTGCAATCGGCCCATGCGTCAGGCCGCGCCGCAAAGCGAGATGCTGTTGCCCGCCCAACAAAGTAGTCACAGCATCAATATCGGGAATGTTCGCCGCGATGATAAGCGTCGGCATCGCAAGGCCGGTTTTCCGCTTGAGCCCCATTTGGCCAATAAGCGCGCCGACGAGGCTGTGAGTGAGATTATCCATAAGTCCGCTGCTGGCGCAATGGTGCCGGAATGGCAATACGGCGTTATCGCTATGCCGATTTTGTGTACGCAAAGGACTCCGCGAGGTCATAAAAACAAGTTCGAGCCCATCGCTTTGCGACCCAATATGCTGGACCTGTCCAACACGCCGCCCTATCGTCGGGCCAACATGGAGAATGAGATGACTGATACAACACCCTTTGTTCGCCCTGATGTGGCCCTGTTTCTGCAATTTTTGAATGCGGCACCCGGCCCTAAATTTTGGGAAGTGCCCGCGGTTGAGGCGCGTGCGATCACGTCGGCGATGCGCGATGTCGCCGATGCCCCTGTGGGTGAACTTGCGGTCATTCGCGATATAGCCATTCCCGGCCCCGCAGGCACAATCCCCGCGCGGGTGTATGACAGACGAGCTGATCGCGGCCCTGGCCCTGTCATGGTGTTTTACCATGGCGGCGGCTTCGTGATTGGCAGCCTGTATAGCTATGAGCCTTATTGCGCCGAAGTGGCGCGCTTGCTCGACTTGCCCGTTATCTCCATCGATTATCGTCTATCGCCGGAACATCCCTTCCCCGCGCCTGCGGAAGATTGCGAAGCGGCAACGCGGTGGATTGCATCTAGCCCGGCAGAACTGGGCCTTAATGTGACTGGCCTTATTACATCAGGCGACAGCGCGGGCGGTAATTTGACGATTGTGACCAGCATGGCGCTACGCGACAAGCCGGCTGCTGTGCCGGTATTGGTGCAGTTTCCCATTTACCCGGTCGTCACGCTTGACCCCGATTGGCCAAGCATGCGGGCCTTTTCCAACGGCTATTTGCTAACCGAAGAGGGCATGGCCTATTTCGGTGAAGGCCATGCAGCGGTGCCGGGTGATTATCGCTCTGAACCACTGAATTTCGCGCAAGAGGGTATGCCGCCCAGCCTTGTCACCACCGCCAGCCTTGATCCCTTGCGCGATCAGGGTCTTGCCTATGTCGAAAAGCTGAAACAAGCGGGTGTTAAAGTTCAACACATCAGCGCCGACGGCAACATCCACGGCCATATCAACATTCGCCAAGCGATTCCGTCGGTTCAGGCCGATATCGAAGGCTACATCAATGCTTTGAAAAACATGCTTGCTGAAGTATCGCCGCCCGCATGACCTCTCATTTGGACGACCTTCCTTACCGCCCCTGCGCGGGTATCATGCTTGCCAATATGCACGGCAAGATTTTCGTGGGGCAGCGTGTCGACCGGCCAGAGGGCACCGACGCATGGCAAATGCCGCAGGGTGGCATTGACGAAGGCGAGGAAGCCGAGGCCGCGGCTGTACGCGAGCTATTCGAAGAAACTGGTGTCCGCGCGGACTTGGTCGACATTCTCGCCCGTAGCAAAGAAGAGCATTTCTACGACTTACCCGACGATATGATTGGGCGGATCTGGAAGGGCAAATATCGCGGCCAGCGGCAAATTTGGTTTCTGATGCGATTCAAAGGCAGCGATGCCGATATCAACATCGAAACCGAGCATCAGGAATTCACCAGCTGGCAATGGGTGGACGCAGATATGGTCCCGCAACTCATCGTACCGTTCAAAAAGCGGCTCTATGAAAACATCGTCGCCGAATTTGCCGACCTGATTTAGGCGATTAATTCGCCTTAGGCTCCGGCGTTGCGCCCAATGTCGCCTTCAAGTCAACCGCACTGGCCTGTGCCTGCTGCTTCTTTGATGCCAAGCCGATGGCGGCGGAAAGCTTGCCTAAAGAGGCACAATCGGTGCGGCACACTGTAGTCAATCGAGCCATATTCCTACGTGCCTGTTCCAGAGCGCCTTTGGCAACAAAGGCATGGGCTTGTTCAGCCAAAGCGATTTGATCGTTAGGGTCAATCTCCAACGCCTTGTTGTAGAAACCGATAGACTTTCCGTTCAACCCTTGGGCTTGGACCGCCCGCGCCATGCCGACATAAGCAGCGCGGTTGCGCGGGTCGACCGCGAGCGCGCTTTCATACCAGCCAATTGCGCTATCGACGCGGCCAGCTTTGGTTTCCTCGTCGCCGGTTTTCACCAAAGCGATGGAACGAGCATCAATGTCTTTGTCCGCCCTGCCGCTGATGCTGGCGCTCGACATGATGGCGAGCGTGAGTGACAGAGCAATCGCCGCGGGTGAAAAACGCATACATTTTATCCAAAAATTTTCGGTCCGTTTCGCTATCACAGCTTTTGGAGCCTCGCGAAGAAAAATCCGTCGCTGCCGTCATGTAACGGCGTCAACAGCACACCGTCACCATCGGCACGCCCCATGGAAACGCCGGTTTCCACCGCGTGCCAGCCATTATGCGATTTCAAGAACGCTGCCACTTGCCCCTTGCCCTCATTTTCGATGAGCGAGCATACCGCATACACTATATGCCCGCCGCGCGCGACCATTTCCGAACCAATGTCTAACAGCTTCGCTTGTTCATCGACCACCCGCTTCAACCGTGCAGCATCCAAGCGCCAGCGCGTTTCGGGGTTCCGCCGCCAAGTGCCACTGCCGGAGCAAGGTGCGTCGATCAGAACAAGATCACATTTATCCTTAAGATCAGACAGCATGTCTTTCTCTTTATTAGGATTTAATAAACGCGTTTCAACATTACTTGCCCCTGCCCGCGCGGCGCGCGGCTGTAACTGGTCCAGACGGTTGCGGTTGGTGTCGGTCGCTATCAAGCGCCCCGCGTTGCGCATCGCTGCGGCCAAAGCAAGCGTCTTACCGCCCGCACCAGCGCATAGGTCAAGCACGGTGCCAAGCCCCCTCGCCTGACACGCCTCTACGATGAGCTGGCTGCCCAAATCCTGTATCTCAACCTGTCCATTTTCAACCGCGGGATGGCTATCGATTGCGGTCCCACCGGGCAAGCGCAGCGCAAAGTCGAGGGCCGACAATATTTCCGCTTCCGGCAGCAAGGCAGCAACCTCCTCCCGGCGTGCCTTTAGCGCGTTGACCCGCAAGTCCATCGGTGCGCGGTCCAGTAAGGATGCTTGCTCGGCTTCATCCACATGTTCGGAGAATAAAGGCTTTATCCATTTGGGCAAAGCACCGCCGGTTGAGCGAGCCTCCGTCGGATCCATGACCGCCGGGCCATAATCGCTGCCGTCGAACAAAGCTGCCAGTTCCGGATCGGCATCTGCCATCGCCGCAAAAGCCGATCGCGCGGTTGCCGGGCGCTTGCCAAAACGCCGGATAACACCCCACGCTAAATCCCGCACTGCGCGGCGGTCCTTTGACCCTGCATAGCGCCGCTCGGCAAAAAAGCGTTTGGCAATCTGATCCGCAGACGCACCGCCATCGCGGGCCGCAAGGATGATCTGATCAACCAGCTCAATCGCCGATTGGAGGCGCGCAGCGGGCCTCATGAATTAACGCGTCGGATAATTGGGTGCTTCGCGTGTGATGGTAACGTCATGAACATGGCTTTCCCGTAATCCGGCATTGGTGATGCGCACAAACTGCGCGCGTTCCTGTAGGTCGGCAATCGTGCGCGAACCTGTATAGCCCATGGCAGCCTTTACGCCGCCCACAAGCTGATGAATGACATCACGGGCTGGCCCTTTGAAGGGCACCTGCCCTTCAATGCCTTCGGGGACCAATTTAAGCTGATCCTTGATATCCTGTTGAAAATAACGGTCGGCGGATCCGCGCGCCATTGCGCCAACGCTGCCCATGCCGCGATAGCTTTTATAAGCGCGGCCTTGATATAAAAATGTCTCGCCCGGTGCCTCTTCGGTGCCCGCGAGCAATGATCCTACCATGACCGAGGATGCGCCAGCGGCAAGCGCCTTGGCCAAATCGCCCGATGTGCGCAAACCGCCATCGGCTATCACCGGTATTCCGGATTTTGCGGCTTCTGCTGCAGATTCCATAACGGCCGTCAATTGCGGCACGCCAACGCCCGCAACCACGCGGGTGGTGCAGATGGACCCGGGACCAATGCCAACCTTAATGCCATCGGCGCCCGCATCGATCAACGCGCGGGTCGCAGCGGCAGTTGCGACATTACCGGCCACAACCTGAACTTCGGGGGCCATGCGCTTAATTTCGGCAACGGCAGCGGCGACCATCGCGCTATGACCGTGCGCCGTATCGACGACAATCAGGTCACAGTCCGCTTCAATTAACGCCTTTGTATAGGCTAAGCCTTTTTCACCCACAGTGGTGGCTGCAGCGACGCGCAACCGTCCGGAGCTATCTTTGGTCGCATCGGGGTACAGAACTGCTTTTTCGATATCCTTGACCGTAATCAGGCCAACGCAATGATAAGCATCATCCACAACCAAAAGCTTTTCGATCCGCCGCTGATGCAGCAAACGTCGTGCTTCTTCTTGCGTGACAGATGCCGACACTGTCGCCAGATTTTCGTGCGTCATTAGTTCGGACACAGGCTGCGCGGGATTTTCGGCAAAGCGCACATCGCGGTTGGTCAATATGCCTGCAAGCTTTCCGCTCGCCTCCACGACCGGTATCCCAGAAATGGCATTGGCCGCCATCAGCGCTTGTGCTTCGGCGAGCGTGGCTTCGGGTGCGATGGTGATGGGGTTGACGACCATACCGCTTTCAAAACGCTTTACCTGACGGACCGCAGCACATTGCTCTTCGATACTGAGATTGCGATGCAAGACGCCAATACCACCAAGTTGCGCCATGACGATGGCCATGCGCGCTTCAGTGACGGTGTCCATCGCCGAGGATAAAACGGGGATATTCAACGAAATGCTTTTGGTCAGCCGCGTGCGCGTATCCGCTTGGCTGGGCAGAATGTCAGACGCTCCGGGCTGCAACAGCACGTCGTCAAATGTCAGACCGAGGGGAATTTCTTTCATAGGGCCACCGCTTTAAGCTTTGATTCGTGGCGGCCCATGTAAACAGTAACCTTTTTATTCGCCAGCCTTCTTCGCTTTATATTTTCGCGTATCGGCAAAATGACGGCCGAGCGCGATGTGTAGGTCGGCATCTTCGGCTGCACCGCCCAATGCGGTGCTGTCGGTCAACTCGTCATTGGGGCCATGATAATCACTGCCCAAAAATTTCTGCATCAGGTTCAGGTCGGCGAATGAGCCCCCGACCATCAAGGCAGGAACACCCTTTTGCGCAAGCGCCCACCCGTCCTGCCGTTGCAGGAAGGCGTTGGCATCGGTAGACCCTTCAATTGTCCGCCCCGTCTTCTTTGCGACGGCTTCAACCTCGGCATCGAGCGGCGTTGTTCCACGTCCAATAATCGCCACCTTCGACCCGCGCGGTGCAATCGCTACAGTGTCGATATTTAACGACAAAATGATCTGGTCCAAAGGCAGAACAGCTTTGTCGGCAAAGGCATAAGCGCCAAGCAAGCCGCTTTCCTCTGCTGTGGTCGCCAGAAAATAGATATCACGATCATGCTTCTTCTTTGCCAAAGCTTCGGCAACTTCGTTCATCACCGCGATACCGCTGGCGTTATCCACCGCGCCATTGCAAATACGGTCGGGCGCGCCTTCGGGCGCACAAATGCCCAGATGGTCCCAGTGCCCCATGAACAATAACGCGCCGCTGTTTTTCTTGCGCCCGGGGATCTTGCCGATGACGTTGGAACTGTTGAACCGATAAAGGTCGGTTTTCACATCCAGATCCGCGTCTATACCAAGCGCTTCGCCTACATAATCCGCCTGCTTGGCGTTGGCGCGCAACTTGTCCCAATCCTGCCCCGCCGCGGTAACCAATTCGACCATGAATTCGGTGCTGATGACGCCCTCCACTGGCGCGCGCTTCTCTCTCGCCTCCAGGGCGATGGGGCGCGACAAAAGCTGGCGGCGCAATGTCGGCCAATTGCCTTGGCTGTCTCCCACAAAAATGACCGCCTCTGCGCCCGCCGCAATCAAGGCTTCGCGCCGTGCACGTGGCGATTTCATATTGTCGGGCAGATTATCCGCACCAAATAAGACGATTGCGGCTTTACCCTTAACATCAGCCGCCACCTTACCATTCGCTGCCACGCCTGCACCGGTGAATATCAATGGCAGGTTGCTGCGCGCATAGGCCGCTTGCTTACCAATCAGGATGATGTCGTCTGAAACGATCCGCAATTTGCGGTCGTTGGCGGTGAAAGCATAAGTAGAACTGCCTTGCCCGCGTTGAATCAGCGGCACGGGATCAAACCAGCTACCGTCGGCGGCTGCAGGTTTCAGACCAGCCTTTGCCCATGCTTCGGCAATATATTTGACGGTCTTGTATTCGCCTTCGGTGCCCGGCTTGCGCCCCTCAAATGCGTCGCTGGCAAGTATTTCAATATGGCCGCGCAAGTCCGCCTCGCTCACGCCCTTTGCAGATAATGGCCCGCAAGCCAGCGCGGCTGTGCTTATAAGAAAGGCATAACGGGCAAGACGCATATTTATCGCTCCGGATTAGGACACAACGCCGCCCATCGCATGTCGGCAACGCTCTATCGTCAACTTTGCTTTCTCTACATGCATCAATTCAATCATGCGACCCTAAATTCACAGCAAACAGCCTCGGTTCGCCGCAATAAACTCTTCCGCTTCGGTATTATTTGCGGTCCGGAACTTAACAATATAGGGTAAAAAAATGGCTGACTGGCTCGACACATTATCAACGCATTGGTTCTGGCTTACACTTGGGGTCTCGCTCATTCTGGCCGAATGGTTTGCGCGGGGTCGATATCTGATGTGGATTGGCTTGGCCGCTTTAATTATAGGCAAAGCGGACTATTTCTTGCCCATCACCCTTGCCTATCAAGTCGCGATGTTCGTCATATTGTCCGTCTTGACCGTCTTTGCAGGTAAAAAATTTCACCAATAAGCGCGCCATAAAATCAAAGATGCAGCGCAATCATGCGTTAAAATTGATCGAGGCTGGCAAGGTCAGGTGCCACAAAGCCCCGCCGAGCCTCCGCCGAAAATAAAAGCTCTTTGGAATAAAAGCGAAGCGGATAATCCCGACGTCCGCGTGCTGATGACAACAGGCTATTGACCGACTGATAGAGTGGTTGCTGGCTGCCAATCTCCGCGAAATGCGCCTTCACCCCTGCGACATACACCTGCGTAATGGTCTCATGATAGCCCTGGCTATCATCATTCACGCCGCCGTTTGCGAGGTTGTAGGCAGATATAATTCCAGGCAATTCGCGCTCTAGATCAATGTCGCAACGATCACGTAGTAGCCAGCTGCAAGCCGCCAAATGCGCCTCATGCGTCCACGCTTCCCGCGGTAAAGTGGCGGCCAACAACCCTTCACCAATCGCGACGATCGACGCATCATCGGCGAACAAGCGGATGTTGAAATGGGACATCTTCCGGACTTTCAATCGGTCCGGCTTATCCGGACGGGTTAAGACACTTTTGGTGCCGACTGCCTTACACCTTCATCAACATGTTGGGCAAATTGCGCAAAATTATCAATGAATTGTTGCGCCAGCTTGCGCGCAGTCACATCATATTCTGCACTGTCCGCCCATGCTGCACGCGGGTCAAGGATGCCGCTGTCGACGCCTGGCACCGCCACCGGAAATTCAAAACCAAAGTTTGAATCCTGCCTGAATTCGGCATTGTTCAGGCTACCATCCAGCGCCGCGTTCAAAAGCGCACGCGTGGCCTTAATCGGCATACGGCTGATGCCCGGCATCGTTGCCTTACCGCCGGTCCAGCCGGTGTTGACTAACCAGCATTGGACATTGCCCTTGGCAATACGCTCTTTTAGCAAATTGCCATAAACGCTAGGATGCCGCGGCATGAATGGCGCGCCAAAGCAGGTCGAGAATGTCGCCTCGGGCTCCGTCACGCCAATTTCCGTCCCGGCCACACGCGCCGTATAGCCCGAAAGGAAATGATACATCGCCTGATCCGGCGTTAACCGCGCGATGGGCGGCAGCACGCCATAGGCATCAGCGGTCAGGAAAATAATGGTATTGGGCACGGGACCCATATTTTTTTCCGAGGTATTCGGAATAAATTCGATGGGGTAAGAACCACGGCTATTTTCGGCGAGGCTGTTGTCGTCAAAGTCCAATTCGCGTGTTTTCGGATCGATAACAACATTTTCAAGCACTGTACCAAAACGCTTGGTTGTAGCGAAGATTTCAGGCTCCGCCTCAGGCGACAGGCGGATCATCTTGGCGTAGCAACCACCTTCAAAGTTGAAAACCGCGGTATCGGACCAGCCATGTTCGTCATCGCCAATCAATGTGCGGCTGGCGTCGGCGGACAATGTGGTCTTGCCGGTACCTGACAGGCCAAAAAACACAGCTGTATGCCCATCCGCACCAATATTGGCCGAACAATGCATCGGCATAACGCCCTTTACCGGCAGCAAGTAATTGAGAATACCGAACACCGACTTCTTCATTTCGCCGGCATAAGCGGTGCCGCCAATCAATATCAGCTTTTCGGTAAAGTTGACCGCAATCACAGTCTCACTGCGGCAACCATGGCGTGCCGGATCGGCGCGGAAGCTTGGCAAATCTATGATGGTATATTCGGGAACGAAGCTGGTTAATTCGTCTTGGGAGGGGCGCACCAACAAAGTGCGGATAAACAGATTATGCCACGCAAATTCGTTGATAACGCGCACATTAACGCGATGCTCCGGCTGCGACCCGCCGAACAGATCAGCGACGTATAACTTGTCTTTACCGCCCAGCGCTGCGATGAAATCTTCCTTTAAAGCAGCGAAATGCGCGGGATCCATGGCGACATTGGTCTTGCCCCACCAGATGCTGTTTTCGGTTTCGGCATCGCGGACAATATATTTATCCTTTGCCGAGCGGCCAGTGTGCGCGCCGGTTTTAACAACAAGGGGACCATCTTTCGCCAGTATGCCTTCTGCATTGGCCAAAGCGGCTTCGACCAAAGGCGCCGTGCCAAGATTACAAATCAGTGCCGCTTTCGTGTCGAAACCCTGTTGTGCTAATGAGATATTCAGTGGTGTCGACATTATAAACTCCGGCAAAAGTTGCGAATCTAGTGCATACGTATGCACATTGAAAACGCCGCCGGTATACGATGCATCTTAGAACGTCAAATAGGGGCACATCATTTTGCAAGACACAGGTTATCCACGAGAGACTTTGCATGATGATTGAACCCCAGCGTTTGCCATCCTATAGTTGAGATATGAGCGCCAATATAGCCTTGGTTGACGACGATCGAAACATCCTGACCTCTGTATCGATTGCGATGCAGGCAGAAGGCTATGCGACGCGCATTTATTCGGACGGCGAAACGGCGTTAAAGGCATTGTTCGAAAATCCAGCAGATCTTGGTATTTTCGATATCAAAATGCCGCGCATGGACGGGCTGGAGTTGTTGCGGCGGTTGCGCGAAAAAAGCGATATGCCTGTCATCTTCCTCACATCAAAGGATGAGGAACTGGACGAAGCACTTGGTCTCGCCATGGGTGCGGACGACTATATAACTAAGCCATTTTCGCAACGCCTTTTGATTGCCCGTGTGAAGGCAATATTGCGACGCGCAACCTATGACAAAGTCCCCGGCAACGGCGAGGCAGAAGCGGAGCCAGAACCGATGGTACGCGGTAAGCTGGAAATGGACCCGGCGCGGCACCATGTCAGATGGGACGGAAAGTCGCTTACGTTGACGGTGACAGAGTTTATGATCCTTGAGGCGCTGGCCAACCGACCGGGCGTCGTGCGCACCCGGGACCAATTGATGGACGCGGCGTATCAGGACGACGTCTATGTGGATGACCGCACTATTGACAGCCATATCAAGAGGCTTCGGCGCAAATTCCGCGAAATTGACCCTGAATTCACCGCTATTGATACGCTCTATGGGGCCGGATATCGCTTCGCAGACAGCTGAACCCGCTGACCTGCAGCTGGGATGGAGCCGGGGGTTATCGCTGACCGCCCGTATACTTGCCGTCAACCTCTTCGTGCTTGCTCTGTTAGGCGCCGGCCTGTTCTTCCTCGACAGCTATCGCGTTCGATTAATCGCAGAGCGCGAAAATACAGCCCGCGTTCAGGCCAGTTTCCTTGTGTCCAGCCTGCCACTTATCGCGAAGGAAAAGCGGGACGATTATATCGCCAAATTCGGTCAATTGAACCTGTCGCGCATTCGCGTGTATGACCAAGATGGCAGGAAAATACTGGACAGCTTTGCCGGCCGTGAGCCCACTTATGTGTTTCGCGATCCCAACAGCGAACCTTGGTCCAAAATTGCGGCACGGTGGATCGATGTTATGTTCGATTTTCTGGTCGGTGCAGCCAAGCTGGAACGCTATGTTGAACCCGCAAAAGACATCCCTTCCGCATGGCCAGAAATTCGCGCGGCAACGCCTGCCAATGCTGCATCAAAGGTGCGCTTTGCACCTGACCTCACGCACGTGATTAGCGCTGCGGCAACAGTGCGCGATGGGGGCTTGACCGTGCTGACCACGTCCAATGAACGCGACATCCGCTTGTTCGTCCGCGCAGAGCGCTTCAACGTCGGCATGTTTTTCCTTTTGGCGTTGGGTATCGGCGTCCTGCTCTCTATTTTCCTTGCCCGCACGATCGTCCGACCGTTGCGCCATCTGGCCCGTGCTGCCGTCAAGGTTCGACTTGGTCGTGCACAAGAGGTTACCGTTCCCCGCCTACCCTCGCGCCGTGACGAAATTGGCATGCTTGCACGCGCGCTATCGGATATGAGCATCGCGCTGCGCCACAGGATCGACGCAACCGAAGCCTTTGCCGCCGATGTCGCGCATGAAATCAAAAATCCTCTGGCTTCGTTACGGTCGGCGCTGGACGGCGCAGAACGGATCGAAGACCCGCAATTGCGGAAGCAATTAATGGACGTCGCAAAGGCCGATGTTCAGCGTATGGATCGCCTGATCAGCGATATTTCCGACGCCAGCCGTGTAGATTCGCAACTGGCAAAGGCAAAATTTGAACCCATCGACCTTGGCGACAT